>Ga0115011_10000467_pt1 | contig 33230 bp, 21 predicted proteins | sample TroAtlMetagenome_2_FD_88705 | JGI IMG/M metagenome (GOLD analysis project Ga0115011, IMG submission 88705) | Marine eukaryotic phytoplankton communities from Atlantic Ocean - Tropical Atlantic ANT8 Metagenome | ecosystem: Environmental > Aquatic > Marine > Oceanic | place: Tropical Atlantic... | reverse complement strand
GCATTCTTATTAGATTCTCTTAAAAAACAGGGGCTCGGGTTTTCAAAGCCTGCAGAAGCGACTGCACTTTTGCGCCGTGCTTCCATCATCCTTACGGGATTAATGCCAACTCCCGAGGAGACCGATGCCTTTCAGGCATCCTGGAAACAAGACACTAAGAAGGCCTACACGGATCTGATTGACCGGCTTATGAGTAGCCCACACTTTGGTGAACGCTGGGCACAACACTGGCTAGACGTCATTCGCTGGGCAGAAACGAATGGTTCGGAAGCAAATCTTTATCGCAAGAATGCCTGGGTATACCGCGACTACGTTGTGCGGGCATTCAATGAAGACAAACCGTACGACCAATTCATACGCGAGCAAATTGCCGGGGATTCACTGGGTTCCGGTGAAGCCACGGGGTTTCTCGTTTCCGGCCCTCATGTTCCCGCCGCGACGGTAGGCCGGGAACCCGCCGCCATCCGTCAAGCACGCGCTGATCGCATGGATGAGGTCATTCAGACGGTCGGAGCTTCCGTAATGGGCGTTACAATTGGCTGCGCCCGGTGCCATAACCATAAATTCGATCCTATCTCCCTAAAAGATTACTATGCGCTCACTGGAATCTTTCAGGATCTGGAATTCGGCGGTCGCCAACCGGAATATGCAAGTGACCATCCTCTTCAACTGCGGGGGGATGAACTACTGGCAGAAATTGATGAACTCCGCAAAGACCTCCGGGCCTTCGGAGGCTGGGAAGAAAACTGGGGTGCCTATCGGGAAATGCACTTCCCGGCAATAAACACTAAAGCGGTACGCGTCCGGTTTAAAACAACATACGTCGGACTAGATGAACTCGAAGTCTTTGGTCCGAAGAACCCCCAGCATAATTTTGCCTTACCAGCTGATGGCACAAAACTGTCTGGATTCCCTGAAGCCGGAATTGAGAACAGAAATCCACTGGACCGTGTTACCGATGGTGAATACGGCACCATGGCCTGGCGCGCTCGCGTTCCCAAGGATACGGAACAATATCCCTACATCCAACTCGACTTTGACAAAGTAAAACATATCGACCGCCTGAGAATCAGTAGTAACCGTGAATATTATTATGACACTGACTATCTGGAGCGTATGCCTACACTGCCGCGATATGAATTCGACCTTGACTACCAAAAAGAAGATGGCACTTGGCAACCCTGGGTCGGAACCTGGTATGTGAACAAAAAACTCAACGAAGAACATCCTGAACGCCAAAAGACTATCAATCTCGTTCAGAACCTGATCTCAATGTTCTCGGAAGAAGGCCCTCAGCCAAGCTTTGTGGGACGATTTATAGAACCTGAGGTGACACATATTTTACTGCGGGGCAGTCCTGAAAGCCCACGAGATGAAGTCAATCCGGCAGGTCTCGAACTCTTCCAAGGTGCACTGGGGCTGACTTCAAAGACTCCCGGAGCCGACCGACGCCTTGCTTTTGCGAACTGGATCACTGCTGAGCAAACCCCATTAACAACACGCGTGATGGTTAACCGTCTTTGGCACCATATCTTTGGGACTGGGATTGTCGCTACGACCGGAGACTTTGGTAGTGCTGGCGCGATGCCAACACATCCCCAATTGCTCGAATGGCTGGCTGCCGAATTCATGGAACCCACGCAAGATAAAGATGCCCATGACTGGTCAGTACATCACATGATCCGAATGATGGTGATGTCGAAAGCATTCCGTCAATCCAGTACTCCCAATCAATTGGGGATCACTAAAGATGCTAATGCCCGTTTGCTGTGGAGATTCCCACCGAAGCGAGTGGAAGCGGAAGTTATCCGAGACTCGATCCTCCGTGCTTCCGGAAAACTAAAAGAGGATATCGGTGGTAAAAGCTATCGAATCCACAATGAGAAGAAAACCTACGCTCAGTGGGAAGTGGTCGACAACCATGGCCCACACACCTGGAGACGCATGTTGTATCAGGAAAGAATGCGTCGAGTCGATGATGGGATTTTTACCGCATTTGATTTCCCGGACTGTGGCCAAGTAAGAGCCAAACGTCCTGTATCAACCACACCGCTACAAGCTTTGAATCTACTCAATAGCTCATTTGTTATTGAGCAAAGTCAATTCATTGCACAACGAGCCTTCGTTCTGGCAGAGAACGACCAGCAAGCTGCGATCGAGCATTGTTTTGAATTGATTCTAGGTCGCCGGCCCGCGGTGGAAGAACTCACTGTTTGCCTGCAAATCGTTGAGCAAGAAGATCTCTCGTTAGTTTGCCGTGCTTTACTTAACTCCAACGAATTCGCATTTCTGCCGTAAATTGCAACCGCTGAATACAATCTTCATTGATAAATACCCTCATGAGTAATCCTGAAAACGTATCACTACTTGGACAACAACTCCTCAACCGCAGGAATTTCCTGGGTACTGCGGGGCTGTCAGCCTCCGGTCTTGCATTGGCAAGCATGTTAAACAATGACGGTCTCTTAGCGGATGCCCCGAGAACCGCTGGAGGGAAGCGTCCAATTCGGCCATTGATTAACCCCCATAACCCTTACGCAGCACGCGAAACGCACTTCGATGTACCTGCTCAACAGGTACTGGTAATTTATCTGCCAGGTGCGATTAGCCATATCGACACCTTCGATTACAAGCCCGCCCTCAACAAACTACACGGACAAAAACCACCGAGCCTCCCCAAAGTTACCTTTGAAGGGCCTTCAGGCAACATTGCGAAACCATTCTGGGACTTCAAGCCGCATGGGGAAAGTGGCAAGATGGTTTCAGATCTACTCCCCCATCTTGCCGGACAAGTAGACGATTTCTGCTTCGTCCATTCGATGACTACTGAGACAAGTGCTCATCCACAGGGTGAGAATTTCATGAACACAGGCTTCACCATGGAAGGTTTCCCTTCCTTTGGTTCCTGGGTGACTTATGCACTCGGCACGGAAGCTCAGGAATTGCCCGCCTTCGTCGCAATCAACGACCCACGTGGATTGGCTCGAAGCGGCAAGAATAATTTCGGTAATGGCTTCTTACCTGCAGCATTTCAGGGAACAGACTTTAATGCCAACAATCCACCGAATAACCTACATCGCCCGATGGAACTATCAGCTAAGGCTGATCGTGGAACTCTGGATCTACTAAAGCATTTAAACGCTCGTCACCTGAAAAAATACCCTGACGATGCTAATCTCGCCGGACGCATTGCCAGCTATGAATTGGCCGGACGCATGCAAATGTCCGTCCCTGAAATCATGAATTTGGCTGATGAGACAGAAGCCACACTGAAAGCGTATGGTGTTGAAGGTGGCTCAGAACTACGTGGGCAATATGCACAAAACTGCATCCTGGCCCGCCGCCTGCTGGAAAAAGGCGTACGAGTCGTTCAACTGTTCAATGGGAGTGATCCGTCAGGGGGAAACGGCATCACTAACTGGGACTCGCATTCGAATATTCTCAATACACATGCCCTGCAGGCTGAAATTATGGATCAACCCACCGCTGCATTACTAGCTGATCTAAAACAACGAGGCATGATGGAAAATACCCTGGTAGTCTGGGCCACCGAATTCGGACGGATGCCGTTCCTGCAATCCAACGGAACAGGACGGGATCATAACCCAAATGCCTTTACCTGCTTCCTGACTGGAGCAGGTGTTAAACATGGCTTTAGCTACGGAGAAAGTGACGAGTTCGGATTTAAGGCCGCCGTCGATAAGACAACAGTCCATGACTTCAATGCGACACTGCTGCACCTAATGGGATTGGACCACGAACGACTCACCTTTTATCACAATGGCCTTGAACGACGGCTTACCAACGTACACGGCCATGTGATCAAAGAGGTAATTGCGTAAAAGAGGATTCGTTATTCCTCAGACTGGAGCAACTTCACCATCGCTTTGCCCATCGCTTCACCAATATTCATATAAGTCTCGGCATTGCCGCCATAATGGCTATTCGATGCCCCCCCTTTAGAGAGTGGATGACTGTAGACGGAAGCTACGTTACCCTTAAATTCTTGGTATTTGCCGGTCTTGCCATCAACAGCGAGCTGGCCGTCAAGAATCTGGCGTTCAGCGCCTTCGGCCTCCTTAGAGGTCTGGCACAGTGTTGCACAAACGAATTTTGCCTCCGGAGCATCAAAGTCCTTGCGGAGCTGTTTGATTAGATGGACCAAATTCTGTTCATACCGACTGGCATGCCCAGAGTTGTAACGATCCTTGTCACCTTGCCACCAAAAGAAACCAGCGATCTCATATCCCTTGGCATCTGGATAGTACTTATCCAGTTCTTTCAAAACTTGTTTTGCTCGTGCAATATCACCATCATATTGCATCCCGGCGTACCAGCCGATAGGTTCTGCTTTTGTTCCAACTTCCCATTTCAACGGCGATTCTTTATAAGCCGCATAATGGAACTTTTTACCTTTTTCCTCGTATTCAAATGAAGGACTTCCCGGTGGTAACAAGTCCCAACCCAAACTACGGTTTCCAATGCAACTCTTAAGCAACAATACCGGAGCATCCGTCACTTCACCCACGTAGTGACCAATACCAACTTCAGGGCCAATACGACCATCCTTGATGGTCAGGAATTCATTATTGAACTGGCGAGCCCCACTGGTACCACTGCCCATCACCCGAACATTGCGAACATCCTGACGAGTTGTCCAATTCCCTTCATCATCAGTCAGGTATGGATAAAGTTCCTTTTCATTTACTGCGTGTTCCAACGATCCATCACCACCAGCCACTTTGCCGAACCCGAGCATATTGGATTGGCCAAGTAGAATATAAACCTGTACTGGTTTCGTAAGATCAGCAGGCTTACCATCAGGATCCGGCAGCACCTCCTGAGAATTGACAGTTACCGATTGAAAAGAAAACGCAATCAACCCAAGCAATACAATGTGTCTTTTGTTCATCATTTCTGTTTGTTCCTTAAGAGTATTCCCGATTCCTCGATTGAAGAGGTTGTCGACCGCCAAGTAGAATAGAAGCTTGTGTACCGTTTTTTATAGCATATTACTTTGCGGATCAACCTACCCCCCATGAGAATAGTTTTTGCAATCTTCATGGCCGTGATGTCTAGTGTTTCCGCGGTGAAAGCCGGCGAAACACTAGAAACATTGACGGTTCCGGTTTCAATTCAAAGAGTTCTTCAGCAAAGCTGTCTTGATTGCCATAACGGTGAAACTTCCGAAGGACAGGTACGGCTTGATACACTTAGCGAACTACCGCGTACCGAACGTCTCGACCTTCTCAACAAAGTTCAGGACCAACTATTCTTTGGCTTGATGCCACCGGAAGATACAGAGTCTTTAATCCCGGAACAACAAAGAGAACTCCGGAATTGGGTCCGCGCGGAACTTCAGGCTCACCATGCCTCAAAGCTAGACGATAAATTGCTTTATCCATCCTATGGAAATTACGTGGATCATGACGCTTTATTTGTAACATCAGCAATAGAACCCGCATTTACACCAGCTCGTCGATGGCTCGTTAGCCCTCAAATCTTCCATCAGCGTGTCATTGATGTATTCCAACTTGCAGATCGTGAACGCGCTGGTTACGCCACACGAAGTTTCTTCGGCGTTACTAATCCATTCATCCTTCCGGATCACTCGGGCGTGCGGGACTATTCCATCACTTCGCTAGATGGTGGACACCTGCTAGTCATGCTCAAAAATGCCCAGTGGATCGCCAGCAAACAGATTTTTGCGGCTGAGAACAAGGGCAAAGATCGTAATGCTATCGTCTATTCGAACAAGCAGGACCGTTGGTTCCCTCAAGTGACACCTGTCGAGTATGAGGAGATCATTGCCGGCGATGACCAACCAACGGACGGTGAATTTCTGGCCGCTATTGTAAAACAGTTCCATTTGGTACTACGACGACCCCCGTCTGTGGAAGAACAGACCGAGTACCTAAAACTCATCAAATCAACGACTCAATTGGCTGGTAAAACCGAAGGCTTGCGGCAGATGCTGGTCACCGTTCTTCTGGAATCCGAGTTTCTCTATCGACTTGAGTTGGGAAGAGGCAAAGAAGACAGGCATGGTCGCCGACAATTAACGCCTCACGAAGCCTCCTTTGCTATTTCGTATGCCTTAGGCGACCGAGGGCCTGATGATGCCTTACTTCAAGCTGCTCAAGAAGGGCGTCTGGAAACCAGAGAGGATTTTAAACGAGAAGCTACTCGGCTTTTGGATGATGAAAACTACTACCGGGGCCAAATCGACTCCACACTCAATGGCAAACATTATCAATCCGAGGTCGTGTCACATCCCAAGATCATTCGCTTCTTCCGAGAGTTCTTTGGGTACACTGGTTCTTTGAAGATTTTCAAAGACGTAAAACGTAGTGGAGGAAAGTACCACAATCCAGGCCGCGGTACCCACGGCACACCGGGCTGGCTGACTTATGAAGCTGATCGGATTGTGACCTACCACGTCGAACGTGATCAGGATGTCTTCAATTCCCTGCTAACATCCGACAAGTTCTTTGTTTACTACAACATGCCTCAAGAACAGGGTGATCAACTACTAAAGCAATGGCAGGAAGTCTATGAGCACTTGAAGGATACTGCCTGGAAAACCGATCCTGAACGAGTTTTAGACGAAAATCTGGAGTTTCTCAAAGAACGTCAAGCGATGCGAATCATGGATAACTCCCGGCCTGGTGAACTTGTCAATCATATGCATTTCTTCGCTGAGTCATTTGGGCAGGGCCGAAAACCGTTCACGAGAATCCCCTGGTCACACGGATACACCTATCATCATTCACCTTTTTACAGCTTACCACCGACGCCAAGTATCGGCCGATATGGAAGTTGGAAGTCGACCCGTTACGAAGGGGACCGAGTTGAATTGAAGCAGTTTTGGGATTATCCCACAGAACAACCTTTCGTGATTGAAAACAGGAAGGGCATTTTGACACATCCAGCCTGGCTCATTGCTCATTCAACGAACTTCCATGCCGACCCAATTCGTCGAGGCAGATGGATTCGTGAAAAGCTACTAGCCGGCCGTGTTCCGGATGTACCAATCACCGTCGATGCTCAGGTCCCTGAAGATCCCCATCATACTTTCCGTGCACGAGTTGAAATGGTGACTCAAGGTAATGAATGCTGGAAATGTCACAAACAAATGAATCCACTCGGTTTTGCTTTTGAAATGTACGATGATTTCGGACGTTTCCGGACTGTCGAGAAATTGGAACACCCTGAGAATCTGATTAAAAGTGGTGATGGTAAGAGCACGTTCGATGTCTTTAAAACAACCCCTGTTGTTACCTCCGGTTCACTTACTGGCAGTGGAGCGGAAGATTTAGATGGAGATGTGAAGAACGCCCTCGAATTAATCGATCGCTTAGCACAGTCAGACCGAGTGCGACAATCCATCATCCGTCATGCCTTTCGCTTCTATCTGGGTCGCAACGAGATGTTATCCGATGCGCAGACGCTGCGGGATGCTGACCAGGCTTATTTGAGCAGTGGCGGAAGCTTTAAATCGGTCATCATTTCCCTACTAACATCCGATTCCTTTATCTATAGAAAGTAACCTGCTAGTTGCTCTGACAAGGTAAACTTAATCATTAAGCACATTATGCATTATTCAAAAAGCCACCTCATGAACTCACGACGCGACTTCTTAAAGACAAGCCTCTTCGGTATCAGCGCCAATGCCTTAATGAATCCGGAATTAAGTTGGGGTTCGGAAGGCAAGCCGCCAATGCGGTTCATTTTTATGCACCGGGGTAACGGTCTTTGGCCGCGGGTAATGGTTCCGCCAAGCTTCGACGAAACCCTCAAGAAGAAAGAACAACAGAAGGCTGCTTACGAAGTAGATCTGGACGGTCACGAATTGCCCGAATGGATGGCTCCACTAAGTAACCATGTTGATAATCTGACAATCCTTCAGGGATTATCCGGCAAAATGTGTACCGTTGGGCACCACTCCTGGTCCTCTTCACTGGGAGTTTATAAAGCGAACGAGCGCGTCAGTTCCATTAAATGGGCGACCGTCGACTTTGAATTAGCAAAGTTATTTCCCTCCCCGGTGGAACACCTTGAGTTGGCCTGTTTCCCATTGGGTGGCGGCAACGCACGTGGAAGCTTAGATGGTATCGCAACCGGTTTCTCTGCCCGTGGCCCTCAACAGCCCAACTATGCTTTTGGTTCTCCAAGCATTGCAATGGAAGAGTTGTTTAAATCAGTCTCTAAGGACCAGACCACTCAAGTACAGTATCAACTTGATCGTATGGTCTTGGAATTTGCGGCTCGCAATGAAGGTGCTACCGCCAGGACTTTGGTCAATGCGGAGAAGAGTAAAGTACAAAACTACGCAGATTCAATCGAAGCAATTCGCGAACGCAGCCGCAAGGTCGATGCCATGGCTGATACCATTCGCAAACATGTTCCACAACTCGATCCAAAGTACCTTGAGGCTGACGTAAGTACATTTGATAGACAAATCGGTCACGCAGAAGTACTTCTGGGGGCTCTGATTTCGGGTCTAACCAACGTCGTTGCATTCACGGTCGATGAATTGGGGCATGCCTATACCGGCATTAACGGGATCGAAGGTGCGACCGTGAATATGCATGATGTGGGGCATGGAAAAACCATCGCTGGTGTCGAAGCTGCCGAAATCCGCAAGCGTTGTCGCACTCATCATATGACACTCGTCGACACTATCGTTCAGAGATTGAAGAGTGTTCCTGAAGGTGATGGAACCATGTTTGATAATACCCTGCTGCTCTATTTCCCTGATGGTGGGGAAACTCATCACAGCCACGGTTACGAATTCCCCTTCGTGATATTGGCCGGTGATAATGCCAGACTAAATATTGGCCGGCGTTATATTCGCTTGCCGAATTATGGTGATGAAGGTCACAAGACGTTAGGAAATTTCTATACCACGCTCTTGAATACCTACGGTAATCCGATCGAACACTACGGTGCATTAGATGTAGGCCTGAATGCCTACGGTATCGATCAAACCGGTCCCATGAAAAAACTGATGGGGTAGCGTTGAGAACGTCTAAATCCATTGGTTGAATTCTTTCGTTATTGATCACGTGTTGACTTGTTTCCGTTTGAAGGTTTTTTTACCTAAGAAACAAGGCCGTTACTAAAGCGACAGGAGCAAAATGCATTCGGCAAGGCATATTTGATCCTATAATGAGATCCATCAAGCCGTATAAAAAATCATTTTTCATAAGAGTCTAAAGTAATGCGTATCCTTCTAACTCTCTTGCTGCTGTTCACCTCAACTACTTGCTTTGCTGCCCCCATTAAAGTTGCCGTGTTTGATGGGGAGGGAGTTGGCAAGAGTTGTGCAAACTTAATTAGTACGCTCACTGAACCTGAGAATACTGATATCAAACTTACGCGTATCACGACGCAGGACATTTTAGCGGGCCAGTTATCAGAGATCGACGTTTTAATCCATTCCGGTGGAAGTGGTAGCAAGCAGGGAAATGATCTTGGCGAGGAAGGCCGCAAGATGATCCGGCAGTATATCGAGCAGGGAGGCGGTTTCCTTGGAGTCTGTGCCGGCGCTTACCTGGCAACCAATGACTATACCTGGTCACTAAACCTAATTGACGCCAAGGTTCTGGACCGAAAACACTGGGCTCGTGGCACTGGCACTGTACAACTGGAACTCTCACCTTCAGGACAGAAGTTATTTCAATCTAAGGAATCGACTCTGGACATCTATTACGGGCAGGGACCCTTGCTTGCCCGAAGGGAATGGGATGACCCTAAAACTCCGAATTATGAAAGCCTCGCAATTTATTCTTCGGAAATTGCTAAGAACGGAGCTCCAAGTGGCATCATGAAAGGAACCTCTGCTGCTGTTCGTTGCGAGTACGGAAAAGGGAAAGTCTTTTGCTTTAGTGCTCATCCCGAACTTACGGACGGTCTGCATCACTTCATCCCCAGGATTGTTAACTGGTTAGCCGACGATGAAACAAAATAATTTGAAAGCGAATTTTCTTAGCCTGACGTCTGAAGGGGTACCCTTTGTCTTACTCACAAACAACACAACTATTCTTCACTCGGGACAGCCGGTGTGTGACTTGGAAGCTGTGCCTTAAAATCCCCCAGGCTTGACCAAATCAACGGACGGCCAAGATCAACTTCTGAGACCACGACTTCGCCAAATTCCTGAGCTTGAGACAGGACTTTACCATCACGGCCATAAACTCCCGTGATCATCCAATCTAGGTCCACACTGCAATAGGTACTACTGACAACAAACACGTGATTCTCACAGGCTCTAGCAGCTCCTAACAACGGGTTACACCCCCAAACGGGCCAACAAATAACTTCAGCTCCGTTCTGGCTAAGCTGACGAGCAACCTCCGGAAAGAAGCCGTCATAACAAATCATCATTCCTACTTTGCCAAACGATGTTTCAAACACCGGGTATTCAATCCCTGGCGTAATACCACCTTCAATTTCACCTCGAGGAAGTGTTACCTTCCGGTACTTACCTACAAAGCCTTCCGGGCCAACTAAAGCAGCCGTATTGAAAACCAATCGCCCGTCCCGCTCCAGTAAACCGGCACAGATATACAAGTTGTATTTTTTAGCCAACCTTTCAAAGTATTCAGTGGACTCACCAGGAATCGCCTCTGCACATTCGTGGTATTTCAAACTGCGACCATAGTAAGTAAGACATTCAGGTAAAACAACAATATTCGCTCCCTGTTTGGCTGCCTCGGAAATCAGCGGCTCAAATAATTTGCACTTTTCAAGATTGGAGTCACCACCGACCGGTTTAAAGTGGACCGTCGCCAGTTTCACTTTCCGAGAAAGAGGGGCTTTTGTCTGACTGAGATTAACCTGAGCCCACTCAACTTTCCCGCGAGCTTCCCAGCGGTAAGACAATTCAACAATCCCCTGAGTTGCTGCTGAGGGGACTAAATAGGTGCCTTTTATCAAGCTCCAGCCATTCTCAAGTTCCTCTACAATCGCTGGAAATTCGGGTTCAGCCCGAGGTTGCGTTCCTCGCGCATAGCTGGCAACAGAAACAAAGTCATGTTTCACGCTACTCCCGTCAGCATCACGCCAGAGCACACGTGTTACTGCCGTTCGTCGTCCAAACTTTAGATTCTTAGTACGTTGCAGGACGGTAAATTCGTAGTATTTGCCACCTTCCACCGGAAACGACTTCTCAAACCAGCCAAAAGCCCCTGACCGATGATCGGCGGAAATACTAAAGCTACCAAGGTCGTCCGGACCTCCCCGTACGTTGTATTCAAAGTTCGGTGCAATCTCTTCCCGAGGTGATACTGCAGTCCAGCCAGCCGGACCTCGTTCGATTTGACGAGCCTTAGTCGCTGCAGCTGCCTTCCCGAAATAAACCTGACGGAGGGAAGTATCCTGCGCGGTAACAAAACAGCATAGTATTCCCAATAAAACAAATAAACTAAGGGGTAAGCTTTTCATTTCATTTCTCCCTTTCAGGCTGTCTTAGCGAATTCCAATAAATCAGACCGGCAGATTCCAGATACCCATCACAAATCTCGGAATTCATGAACGCGAAGTAATTGTTGAAATTCTAACGAATACTCTGATTAATAAGCGGCATTATCTTCTCAAATCGATTAGAATAAAATTTCTGATTCATACGGTTCGAAGTTAGAGTATTCTTCGGGGTAGTGAAATCAGTTAACACATTTAAACGATATAGAGTAGAGATAGAGATGCCACAGGGCAAAATCAAACGACTAGTAGCTGACCGGGGATTCGGATTCATTGAAACAGATGGAAACGATGACCTCTTCTTTCACCTAAGTTCTTTAGTAGATGACCTTAACTTCGAAGAACTCGCTGAAGGTGACGTAGTTGAATATGAAGTTGGCGAAACGCCTAAGGGTAAACGAGCGGAAAACGTTGGTCGACCTTAAGTAGGCCGACACGACAATCAAAGTGATTGGCACCCACGAGAACGGGGCCATAGCTGTTCGCTGAATAAACCGCAGGATGAAATTTGTGTCAATCCATCCTTCGCGCTGCGCAGGAAAGACTTCCTTCGATTTGTCTTTTTATTCGCCCGATTACGAGAGATCAGGAATTAGTACGAGGCTAGACCTGATGATAAATCTGGGTGAATGCTGAAAAGTGTATTGAGTCGGGTGATGGCAAAGATCTTTTCGATCTCGGGAGTCACCGCTACCAATCGTAACTCGCCGCCTGTTCCCTTCACTTTCTTGTGAAGCATGATGAACCGATTTAATGCAGCGCTGGATAGAAAGTGTACGTTCGACATATCCAGAAGAATCCTCTCTACACCTGAATCAACGACCTGAAACAACTCGTTGCCCATCTGTAGAATGTCACCATCATCGAGAAACTTTGGTTGTGAAAATGCAACAACAGTTACATCACCGTTTTGAGATAAGCTGATCTTTTCCATAATCTTCATCTACCCAAACTGAGACGGTATTCTGACGCTCCAAAAACAAAGCACCGGATTTGACAAGCTGATAAAATATCAGAGATCCCATAGAACTTTAACACTAATTCAACAGCTGTTACCCTTTTATAAAAAAATTCTCATGAAAAGATTCCTTTCCCTTGTCCTATTGTTGCTTACGAGTCCTACTCAGGCTGCGGACTTTTCACTATCAACTTTTTCAGCGGATGTCACGATTCCGTTAGGGCACCGATGCATGGGTGTCCTTCCGACTAAAAGTAAGCGTATTGCAGACCCATTGTTTGCTCACGGCTTTGTACTGCAGGGAGGTCACAAACCTATTGTGCTCTGTGCTCTGGATTGGTGTGAAGTACGTAACGGTGCCTTTGAACAATGGCGTCACGCGTTGGCCAAAGCAGCCGGGACTTCTCCGCAATATGTTTTGGTCACAGCCTTGCATCAACATGATGCACCCGTGGTTGACCTCGACGCGCAAAACCTGCTTGATGAAGTCGGTTTGCATAACGAGCTTTATCAGGTCAACTGGCACAATAAGACACTTGCTCGTGTTAGCCAGGCCGTGGAGGATAGTCTCGAATTGGCCTCGCCTGTAACACACTATGGCACCAGTGAAGTAAAGGTTGAAAATATTGCCAGTAACCGACGAGTCGTATTAGAAAACGGAAATATTACCTATAGTCGCGGAAGTCGAAGTGGCGGAAATGAGTTCATGGCCAAGGCTCCTGAAGGGGACATCGACCCCATGCTCAAAACCATCACGTTTTTTAATCATGACAAAGCACTCCTGCAATTACACCACTATGCAACGCACCCAATGAGCTACTATGGTCAGGGAGCCGTCTCAGCAGATTTTGTCGGTTTGGCGAGAGCACGCTTACAACGGGAAAACCAGTCTATCAGGCAGATCTTCGTACCCGGCTGTGGCGGTGATGTGACCGCCGGAAAATACAACAATGGCTCAGAAGATCATCGGCAAGAACTCATTGAACGGTTGTACAATGCCATGGCACAAACTTCCCGGAACGCTCAAAAGCATAAGCTGAGAACCGTTACTGTTCGCAATACTCCACTCTCACTTCCATTTCACCCCGGTGAACATCTCACTCAAAAAAAGCTATCCGCAGATTTAGATAATCAAGAGTTAACGACTGAGAAACGAATTCTTGCCGCCATGGGACTCGCGAGTCGGAATCGGGTCGAGGCTAATAAGCCGCTGGATTTTCCGTGTGTGGATCTGGGAAATGCTCAAATTGTATTATTTCCGGGCGAGACTTTTATTGGTTACCAATTAATCGCTCAGGAATATGCCGGGGACAACTTTGTAATGTGCATTGCCTACGGCGACGCGTGGACTGGTTATCTACCGACTGATGCAACTTTTGACGAAAACTTCAGCGACTCATGGCTGTGGGTTGGCAAAGGAAGTGAAAAGCGAATCCGTGAAGCCATGAAGAAGGTCATTCGCAACTAGTGGAAATCGCTAACGAACCCAATCCACGCTGGAAGTTACTTCAACAAATCTGGGCAGTATTTGCACTGGTGCTGTTTGTCGTCACTTTTCGGTTGTGGTTGCCGGCAAATGACTTTCCTGCGATTCCATTATTCACCGCTTTTGCAGCACCCGTATTCCAGTCGGTATGGACTCACTATCCGCTGTTAGCACTTTGCGGAGTCTCCCTGCTTGCTTCCATCCTAAAGCCCCATCCACGACTCTGGTTACTAATACTCAGTTCGCTAGTACTGATGTTTTTACTTAATCAACATCATCTACAACCCTGGGCCTTTCACTTAGGCTTAGGAGCAACGGTCTTTGCAACGTGCGCTGCAAATGACGGGGCTCGTTTACTGAGAGTTCTGTGTATCAGCATCTATGTCTTTTCTGCCGTCGGTAAATTTGACTATCAATTCATCTATACGGTTGGACAACAATTCCTTAATGCGGCGGTAGGACTCCTTGGTCAGAATACCGACGCCTTGGCGCCGGAACTTGGTGCCAAGCTGGCCTTAGTTTTTCCGGCGTTTGAATTACTGGTCGGAGTCCTCCTAAGTTTTACCAAAACCCGTAAGATCGGAATCATTGCTGCCGTTATTCTGCATACAAATATCATCCTAATTCTCAGTCCGTTGGGACTCGGACACAAACCTGGAGTCATCATCTGGAATGGCCTGTTCATTGCTCTAATTCCGATCTTGTTCGTGATCCCATCTAAGTTTCCCGTGGAAACTAAAGTGTCATCTGGGAGTCGCATTGCCTGGTGGGTTATCATGGCAGCATCTCTACTTCCCATTTCAGAACCTTTCGGTAAGTACGATCACTGGCTAGCTTGGGGGCTTTATTCGCCACGCACAAGCCGTGTAGAGATTAATATTCACTCGTACAAAGTAGGAGAGCTCTCGGAACTAGAGCCCTACCTGTTACCACCTTCTGGAAAGACACCGTTTCGCGAGTTAGATATTCGCAAATGGTCTCTGGCAGAACTCCATGTACCGATCTATCCGCAAGATCGATTCCAACTAGCCGTGGCTAGATATCTCGCTCATCGATACAAGCTTGAAAGTGGAATCGAAGTCCATTTAATGGGGATTGCTGATCGGTTCACAGGCAAGCGTGATATAGAAATCCTGCGTGGCACACGTGAAGTCGATATGCGTTGTCAGAGGTTCTTATTTTCGACAGATTCCTTCAACGCTGCAAACTAGGCGAAGGCTCAATTTCCAATATATCAGCGACGAAACTCCAGTCAGGGAGCTCTTATTTCAGGCTTCCACCTCAGAATGTTCCGGGGATTTTTGCCGGCCAGTGCCAAGTACCACTAAGAGTAACCCCACGAAGCCGATCACTGAAAAACCAAAGCCCAAATTACTAGCCAGAATCATCTCGGCCGCAATGTCACCGGGCTTCGGAGTCAATTCTACTGCCTCCCCCGGTGTTGCTAAAGCAATGAGGGCAAAGCGCATTAGGTAGTTGCAGAAGTTTATACAAACTCCGGAAAAGAAAACTAGAACCACACTACTTTCTGAAAGCTGGATGTTCCGGATTAGCCCCACTGATAATGTAGGCGAGCAGATCCAAAATTTCTTCTTTCGTCATCGTGTTCAACAAACCTTCAGGCATGATTGAAACCTTCGATTCATCCTGCTCGTCGATATCCTTCTTGGGAATTTCGATAACTCCACCATCTTCCTTTAGTGGATTATCCGAAAGTTTGAGAACCTGATCATTTTGCTCGACAATCACCCCGGAGTACAACTTACCACCAAGCGTGGCAATGATCTGCGTACGATACTTTGCTTCAATTTCTTTGGATGGCTCAGTCAATGACTCAACAATTTTTGCAACATCTGTCTTCTGTTCCGCCAGTTTCTCCTGCAGGCCAAACATATCAGGAGCAAGTTTGCCACCAGTCCCCTTCATTGCATGACAAGCAACACAAGATACCTGTGTGAATAATTTACGGCCGTTCTGGAAGTCCCGGCCTGATTCCAAGTCATTGATCGCATTGAGAATGTCCTGAGTGGACCACTTACGGACGAATTGTCGCTGAGGTATATCTCCGTGAGCAATCGCTGGCGCCGTCGGCTGCAGCGGGATATCGCTGATATCTGCTACCACATGCATCGTTCCATACATGGTTCGCCAGTGCCCCGGGAAGGTGCAAACATAGGCGTATTCTCCAACTTCCGTCGGCGCTGTAATCTGCAATCGCTGTTGTTCACCAGCCTGAAGCATGCCTGTCGAGAACAACACCTTCGGACTATCGGGGACAAACTGCTTGGCCAGCCCTTCAGGGGTGGATCCCAACTTCTCTGCCAAAATACCAACCTCCTGCCGCGCCCCAGGGACCGTTACTAATAAGTTATGCGGCATGATATCCACGTTTTGGAAAACAATTTCCACCGGTTTGCCAGCCTGAACGTAAATGTGGGGTCGATCATAAATCATGCGATGCGGCACAGGTCGAATAACAATTACGTCTACCGCCAAATCTGCCAGCTTGCGACGAATCAAAATGGCGGCTTCCTTACCTAACTGGCCTGATAGATCTTTCCCCAACTGAATCGCATCCATGACTGCTGTCTCAGTACGACTTTTCGCCGGAACGGATTCGATATAGGCGATCAATTGTTCTAGCAACTTGGCAACATCGCCTTTTGGTAACTCCGTACTGTCGAGGCGTCCAATCGATGTAATCGCATAATTCCGAATCGCCGCTTCTGAGACTAGGGGAGCCAACAAGGAAAACACTTCCTGATCATGTCCCGGAATATAACTCACCGCATTCACTGCAGATCGAGTAAGCTGAATCTTTGGATTCGCTCCATTTGCATTTACAGCCACACTTGGATTCGGAGCTTTATTGCCTTCCGATTGAAAAACAGGCTTGCGATTACCATCGAGAATCACCACGGTAAAACCCGCTAGCCTGCTAACGTACTCAGCATTATTTTCAGTTCGATTCCAGAGCAGCACACTGTCGATTGGAAACTCCTGCCCGAGATCCACTTCCCAGAACGGATTCGTTTGGGGCGTGGTATGCGTCTGGGTATTGCTTGAATAAGCACCGTTGGTATTCCCATCAACAGCTCGCATAGCGACTCCACCAAAGTCCGTGGAAGACTGAGAGGCCTTCTTCTTTAATGCGACATTCTTCCCTTCACTCATAACCTGAACTTCAGCCAATGTGAGGACTCGCTGTTTCCCCGGCAACTCAATTCGAACATAGCGACCGGCAGCACCTTTCGCATCACCAATTTGCTGTGCCAATGGATCTGGCAATCCAGAAACGGATGCCAAAACTCGCGTATAAAGGGACTCACGAACTTCGTCACTCGCAATTAATGGAATGGAGTCGAGTACCGTTCGAAAACGAGCCGCATTCCCAAGGGACTGTTTCCAAACCTGTTCGGCTGAACCATCGGCTGCGATCAAAGCAGCTGTTGCCAAACGACGTGTGACTGCTCGCTTGCCTGCCCTATGTAACTGCGCGATCTCTGCTCGCTTCATCTTGAGCATCGCTGGCTCTGTCATGCGAAACATATGAACATATTCGCTTAAAACCTGTTCAGCATTGTCATCTTTCGAAACATCTAAATTTCGAACTGTGTTCACTAATTCAGCAACCATATCGGTCTGGTTGATTTTGGCAATTCCCATCAAAGCTTCATGACGATACTGATGCACAATACCGGGCCGATTCAAAATCGCTTTATAGACTGGTTCACTACGAGTCATATTGATGAGGTCGGTCGTTGCTACACGATCGATAATGTACTCAATGGCCTTTGCATTACCGGCCGCAAACTGTTTACCGGAGCCAACAGCCTCTTTCCAAACCGGCTCCAGACGGCGCGTCGCATGACGCAATGTAAAGTCAACGTAATAATCCAATTCATGATTCAATGCCAACAGGGCAATTTCAGCGGCTTCACTTTCATCGAAATAACTACAGGCCCGAATGGCCTCCAAACGTACGCGGGAATGTTCATCTTCTACCGCGGTTCGCAGCATAGCAAAGACCCCGGGGACCTTATGACGCCAGTAACTGATCACACGAATTGCAGCTGCACGGGCGTTGTAGTCCGGTGAAGAAGCGACTTGCTTCAACAACGACAAACCAATACCATCCGACACATTGTGATGCTGACAAACCCAAAGTGCTTCCAACAACAAATGCTCATACTGAGGATCTTGTTGATCCAAACCTACAGTCCATTTCTCAACAGCCGCAGCCACCTCAGCCGTTGGGAATTCACGCAACTTCAAGCGAACTCGATAACGGGTTCGATCTTCGAACGTTCGCAACATTTCTAACAAATCTGCTATTGGTTTACCTTCAATCTCGGGCTTAGCAAGCAGGGGTCGTGAGGGATAAGTGATACGCCAGATACGACCATGAGAATGGTCACGATTCGGATCACGCAAACTGTGTTGCATATGTCCCACCAAGGGATTAAACCAGTCGACAATGTACAAAGCACCATCCGGACCAAACTGAATATCTACCGGTCGAAAGTTGCGATCCGAAGAGTATAAAATTGGTTCAATCTCAGTCGCTTCATAACCTGAACCAGCTTCTTTCACCGTATGCTGTAGAATTCCCTGAAATCCAATCACGTTATTTAACAGGAAGTTACCTTGAGCCTCTGGGGGAAAGTGACGACTGGACACAAATTCACAACCCGAAGTTGGACGTACACGCTTCTTGAGAAATTGATTCATTTTTTCTGTGTATTGGAACTTGAAGGGCCCAAAATCGTCCTGACCATAATATTCAGGTGCTCGAATGGAAAACGGCGCCGCAAAATAGTTTGCACCTCCTGAAGCATCGGCGACGAAGTTCTGACCCCATTTGTTAAACGCGTGCCCCCATGGGTTAGCAAAGTTATAGTGCACATGCGTGTTAAACTCCTGATTCGTGGGGTCAAAACGGTAAACACCACCGTGAGCATTACGTACTGTTCCACGGGGTGTCTCTACCTGCGTCACATGAAAGGTACCTTCGTGCATATAGATTCCGCCACCAGGACCCCAGGTAAATGCACCTATCGCATGGTGTGAGTCACCAGAATCAAACCCACCAAGCAGGATTTTCTTGAGGTCTGCTTTACCGTCTCCATTCGTGTCTTTGAGAAATACAAGATTTGGTTCCTGGGCAACGTACGCGCCACCATCACCCAACTCAAAACCAGTTGGCAAGTGCAGACCATCGGCAAATGTCTCCATCTTATCGGCTTTACCGTCATCATCTTCATCGATGAAAACCAACAGCTTATCATTTGGTTTATGGGGAGGCAGATACTGCGGATAGCTAGGCATGGTGGCAACCCACAATCGACCCTGAGTATCAAAGGTGAACTGAACAGGATTCTTCAATTCAGGAAAATCAACCTCACTTGCAAACAAGTTAATCTCATACCCTTCAGCAATCGTGAAGTGTTTTTTAGCATCTTCAGGTGGAAGAATATTCACCGGCGTGTTGAAGTTGGTTGGGACATCGTAGAGTTTTCTAGTTTCCGAATAATCGTACTCAGCAGGTACATCACGACCGTTAGCAATAGCCCAAATGCGTTGATCAACCGCCGAAGCCATTTCATCCAATTTGGCTCGCTCATTTTCAATAACATAAGCATCCGTGTAAGGCGGGTTGCCATGATCTCGGCGAGACCGTCCACCATATATGTAATAACCGTTTACCGCTCGATAGTTGTGGAAATAGTTAAAGTTCTTCTCTTGAATCTCAGGCAACAAAGCTTCCGCTGTATCATTCCATTTTGAATCGACACCAAACAAAGCTGTCATGAAGTGAGGAGCAAATCGCTTGTAACCATCATCACTGAGATGAACACCATTGAACGTGTAAGGCTGATCACTGGCTGCATAAAGTTTCTGTGACAAACTGAGTAAATCGATGAACGGGACATCATGCTGCTTGGCAACGGCTTCCATCGCAGCCGCATAACGTGCCAGGTCCGTGTTTTGCACTTCACCCTTAGGGAGGTTCACGTCGCCTGTGTTTTCAAATGCTAGTGGTGAAATAAGAACAACACGCGTTTTACTTTTACCGCTATAATTCTGCTCCAACGTATGGGAGAGAAACTGGTCCAGTTCCTGCGTAAACGTTGCCAATCCCGCTGTACTTCGGAATGATTCACTAAATCCAAAGAAGGCGAAGATTACATCAGCTTTTGCCCGAGTCAGATGATCATCAGGAGTTCCAAAGTCCAGTGAGCGAGGACGGAATCGCACTTCGTCACCATTAAACCCTTGGTTCCGCACCGACAGATTCATCTCTTTGAACTGAGCCTGAAGCAATGCTTCCCAATAACCGAAGTACTGGAATCGCTCGGCAGTATTGCTGCCAATGAAAACAATTCGATCACCCTTTTGCAAATCCACTTGCGCTGCAAGCGTCGGGAGAAATACAAAAACGGTCAAAACCAAAGAGAGTAAAGAAGACAGTCGCCTCATCATTTTTTGCCTTATTGGGAATAGTTATTTGCTAACGAGTTGATTCTGTTGATGTGATTCAGAAATAGAACATTCCTTGAATCATTCAATGTAATTATAAGCAGGGTGAGCTACTAGCCTCTAAGAGCGACTAGTCCTGTATACCGGGGAGGAAATAGCACGGAGGGCGATTGGCTATCTTAATTCATCCAGCGTCTTCAACGCACAATTCACATGAATCGCTGAACCATACGACAAGGCATCTTCATCCACCTTAAACATTGGATGATGGACGCTATAAGTTGCACCAATATCCGGATTGCCAACACCTAGGAATGCAAAACAACCGGGCACGCGTTGGGTGTAATACGCAAAATCTTCACCGCCCATAACTGGTGGCATTTCCATCACCTTGCCTGCACCAAGCACTTCTTCCATCGCAGATTTACCCGCCTCCCAACTCGGTGCATCATTACACGTAGGTGGATAATCATTACCGGGAAAACTAACTTCCGCTTCACACTGATTAGCCTGAGCAATACCCTCTGCCACCGCTTTCACTCGTGATTGCAAATGTTTTAAACCCTCGAGCGTCAGCGAGCGAATTGTTCCTTGCAGGTCCATTGAGGGAGGGATCACATTATAGGCATCGCCACCGTGCATCATCGTAACGCTGATGACTCCGGATTCCAACGGATCTAACTCACGAGAAATTATCGTCTGCAGTTCCACAACGATTTTCGCAGCTGTGGCTACAGGATCAATCGCTTTATGAGGCATTGCTGCATGGCCACCCTTACCATGGACAACGATTTTCAAGGATCCGGCGGCGGCCAGCAGTGTCCCCGCTCGTGCGGCCAACATCCCCGTTGGCAAATCAGCACTGACGTGAAGTCCATAAATACGCTGAACATCAGGGTTCTCCAGCACTCCTTCATTACTCATCTTTTCACCGCCGGCACCACCTTCTTCCGCAGGCTGAAAAATCAATTTCACGGTTCCCTGAATAAGGCCTTCATTCTCCTTCAAAAGCCGGGCCGCTCCAAGAAGCATTGCGGTATGACAATCATGTCCACAAGCATGCATCTTGCCATCAATCTCACTCTTAAAATCAATATCAGCCTGCTCGTGAATCGGCAAGGCATCCATATCAGCCCGCAACGCTACACAAGGACCATCCCCATTTCCGATCGTCCCCAGTACACCTGTCACGGCCAGATCCTTTTGGTATTCAATCCCCAATTCATCAAGAGTTATCTGGACCAACTTACTCGTTTCAAATTCCTCATACATCAATTCAGGATGCTGATGTAGTTGCCGGCGCAAACCAACAATCCAAGGTTGGATTGCTTTTGCTTTAGATACGATTTGTTGAGCGTTCATCAATACACCTTATGAAATATGTTCTTTAGGGCTCGACAGAGCCTGTGCCAATCTTTGTAACCATCGTGCCGCCGGAGCCCCATCCAGTACCTGATGATCAAAGGTCAGACTCAGCGACATGGTGTGTCCAGCGATAACTTCGCCCGCTTCAACCAAGGGCTCAGCAACAATACGTCCAATCCCCAGAATCCCAGCCTGAGGTAGATTAATAACTGGGGTGAAATTGTCAACACCGAGTGTACCCAAACTGGAAATCGTAAATGTGCCACCGGTCAGCTGAGCTTCTCCCAAACGTCCGGCACGTGCATCTTGAATCAACTCTTTCGAGTATTCGACAACATCATCGAGCATCAGCTTATCGACCTGATTAATAACCGGTGCCAGAAGACCGTTATCAGTATCAACGGCAAAGGCAATGTTTATCTGGTCATAGACATAAACGCCATCCGCCGTCCAACAAGCATTCAGCTCCGGACATTCACGCAACAGATTGGCGGCAAGCTTCATGATAATATCGTTATAGGATGGCGTTGTGGCTGAAGTTTTGAGACTATCTCGATAGGCGATTAATCCTTTCGCATTGAACTTCGTGTTCAGGGTGACCGGAACAGTCTGTTGAGCACTGGCCTGCATCCGCTGTGCCGTAATACGACGAACATTGGTCAGTGGTTTTAAAGTCCCAGACTGAGTGGGAGCGATAATCGCAGAAGAGGCCGTCCCCGCAGGATGTACAACTCCGTTTTCCACAGCGGCTATTATGTCTCGCTCCCGAATCCGACCATTCCTACCTGTTCCAGAGATTCCGTCCAAGCCTATGCCAAGCTCCTTAGCCTTACGCCTAGCACGTGGTGAAGCAATATTGCGCCGCTTGGATTTAGCGATTGGTGAATTGGCATCTATCTCATTCCGGGGAGTTGTCATCACCGGTTCATCCACGACAGGTGATACCGGTGTCTCCGCAAGCTTGTATTCGGGAGGCGTCTCGCCTTCTTCCAGCAAAAATCCCAGCACCTGGCTAACCAACACAGTATCACCAGCCTGAGGAGCTTCCACAGGAATATGCAAGATTCCGGCATCAAAGGACTCCACTTCCTGAGCCGCTTTTTCACCTTCCAGAACAAACAACATATCACCAGCATTGACGATTTCACCGTCCGCCTTGAGCCACTCGACGAAAGTCCCTTCGTCCATGGACCAGCCGAGCCGGGGCACTACGATTTCGGTTGCCATCTATCGATACCTCTCTACTCTGCTAACAATTCGCGAATCGCCGCGAGAACCGAATCAACATTTGGCACAACAGCTTCTTCAAGAGTCGGCGCATAGGGCGTGGGGGTAAATGCTCCACTGAGTCGCTTGATCGGAGCATCCAAGTCATCGAAGCCATCATCTGCAATCGAGGCTGCGATTTCGGAAGCAATACTACACGGCTGAAAAGATTCATCTACAACCAATAAACGGCCCGTCTTAGCCACCGATTCACAAATAGTTTCTGTATCCAACGGTGAGACTGTTCGCGGATCCACTACCTCGACCGAAATCCCTTCACCCGCTAGTTGTTCAGCCGCTGCTAAAGCATGATGGACCATCAAAGCAACAGCCACTACCGTGACATCTTTTCCCTTACGATGGATTCTGGCCTTACCAAATGGAATTTCATATTGCGCTTCAGGAACAGGTCCTTTGATTGCCATCAACTCCCGATGTTCCAGAAAGAGAACAGGGTCCGTCGAGTGCAAAGCATGGTTAAACAATCCTTTGGCATCGTAAGGTGTCGATGGTGTCACAACTCGCAGACCAGGGATATGCGCATAAATCGAATGATAAATCCCAGAATGATGTGTAGCCGCCGAGTGTCCAATGCCACCACAACCACGAAGCAACACGGGCATTTTAATGCGGCCACTGCTCATATATTGCATCTTGGCAATCTGATTGATCATTTCTCCGAAAGCATCATTGATAAAGTCAATGAACATAAAATCGATGACCGGACGCGTTCCGGTCATCGCAGCTCCACAACTGAGCCCAACAAATCCACGTTCGCAAATCGGTGTATCACAAAGCCGTTCCGGGCCATATTTCTCGTAAAGTCCGATGGTGGTCATAAAGTTACCACCTCGCTCACCGATACCTTCCCCCATCACCCATATATTAGGATTCTCAGCCATAGCTGCGTCTAAAGCTTCATGAGTACCGCCGACGAAAGTCTGAATTCGATCACCTGGATCGATATCAACAGCTTCTGTCTCTGCGGATGCATCGTAGACATGATCCGTCGCAGTATTACCTGATGGATAAGGACTGGCTTCAGCATTCTCATGTGATTCTTCAATCAACTCCTCCACTTCCTGAGTCACGGCCTGAAGTTCTTCTTCCGTGGCCAGGCCTTCTTCCACCAACCGTTCAGACAAGCGAGCAACGGGACAACGTTGCCGCCACTGGTCAACGTCTTCACGGGTGCGATACGTAAAATCCCCCATACCTTCTGCATGCGCTCGTGTGCGATAGGTTTTGCATTCGATTAGAGTTGGACCTTCACCATTTCGTGCTCGTTCAACTGCCTCACCGGCGATACGATAGATTTCCAAAACGTCATTTCCATCGACTTCAAAACCGGGAATACCGTAATTAGAAGCGCGACGTCCAACATCCGGAATTCCACTGGAGTATTCAAATGCAACTTCGGTAGCAAACTGGTTATTTTCACAAACGAAAATACATGGAAGGTTCCAAATGCTAGCCATGTTGAGACCTTCATGAAACGCACCGTTATTGACGGCACCGTCACCAAAACAGGCAACCGAGACATTGTCTTTTTCCTGAATCTTAAATGTGTAACCACCGCCTGTCGCATGTAGGATACAGGGCCCCACAATGCCGCTAGTTCCCATCATCCCAATCTCTGGCTTAAACAAGTGCATGCTTCCACCACGACCGCCACTACATCCACCTTCCCGTCCATAGAGTTCCGCAATCAATTCCTGAGGGTGTAAACCTTTCGCTAGAGCATGCCCGTGACCTCGATGCGTACTAAAAACAACATCTTCTAATCGCAGATGAGCGAAAACACCTGTTGCAATAGCTTCTTCTCCCACATAGGTGTGACACGCACCGTGGACCAGCCCCTGCTGATGAGATTTTGCCAGTCGTTCTTCACACTGCCTAATCACCTGCATGGTGCGATACAGTGACAAGCCCGTTTCTTTATTGATTCCAATCGAAGTCGTCGTCATAAGATCTCTTTTACTTTCTATTCAGCAAATATTTCAGTTCCGACAGAACCGCCAGCGTTCATAGCGAGATTCCCACCATCCATCGGGATGAGTGTACCGGTAATCCACGAAGATGCGTCCGAAGCTAAAAATACCGCCAAACCTTTAATGTCATCTGAACTGCCAAAACGGCCGGATGGGATGCCACTTAGAAATCGCTCTTTGATTCGCGGGTCAGCATCAATTCGTTGTTGCAAACCAGGATTCAAAACCTGAGCCGGTAAAACTGAGTTCACCCGGACACCACGGCCACTCCACTCGGTGCTAAGTTCACGCGTCATCTGTACTACAGCTCCCATCGCCATACTGTAGGCAATATGCCCCCGACCTAATGCCGTAATACTTGCCAAGGAACCAAGATTGATGATACTGCCGCGACCCTGCTCCAACATGCGTCTGCCAGCTTCCTGACAGATACAAAACCGTCCATAGACAATATTCCGCCAGGTCCACTCCACTTCATCGAGTTCGATAACCTCCGGCTTTTTACGAACCGCTTCCCCTGCAATATTGGCTACAAAATCAATACGACCAAAAGTCTCATCGATCTCAGCAAACATCGCTCGAATGGCTTCGGGCGACGAAATATCACAAACCACCGGCAACGCTTTTCGTCCCAGAGCTTCAATCTCCTGAGCCACTGCATGAGCCCCTGCTTCATTGATGTCAGCCAACACGACATCTGAGCCTGCTTCGGCTACCGCCAAAGCGACAGCCTTTCCCATACCACCGGCAGCACCTGAAACCAGTGACACGCGTCCAGACAGATCAAACATTGAACTCATATTATTCTGTTTCCTTAAATTCTTTAACCATCTGAGACTTTTGCTTACGGATAAAGCAGAACCAAATCCCTCCCCAGACCGCAAATAATGCGAAGAACCAAAGCACTTCCGGCTTTTGAGCAAACACTAAGGCTGTCATCCCCAAATAGAAAACAGCACATCCAATGACGCCTAGTGAGTGAAATAGACCGGGTCGCAATTCTTTGGGTAGAAAACGATGGTTATTCAACAAAACCAAGACGGCCGTTAACCCCAAGCCAAGATTATTCGTATTGGCCACAGTGAGTACCATTCCCTTGGCGTCTGAGTAATACAAAAATACCGTCTGCATAATAAGTGACCAAACGATATAGGCGACCATAATCCGATAATAGATTTTGCCAACTTGATCAGACTTCATCTTTTCACGAACACCCGATACACCGGACCATATGATATCGGTCCAGCGTCGGCAAACATCGTCAATAATCGACATTTGGCTGGGAAGTAAAACAAACAAACCGACCAAGACTGTCAATATCCAAAACAGCTGATTCAGTCCATGTAAATCCGGGGCATTCTTAAGACCATCGGCGGTAATCAGTGCCTGAGCCCAAGCCAGGCCTTCTGTGTCCGAGAAAAATTCGGAGTACTGTGAAAATTCGATGGATATCAATCCTGGAAGTGCCATCCCCATAAAACAGCCCGGCCCCCAAATCATTAACTGATCCGTCAGGATATACCGCCACCAGCCTTTCCACCGAGACAGATTGGTTTCATTGATTTCAAACACTTTTCCAATGTGACTCAACGAAACACCACGGCCACCGACCACACTTGGAATAGCTCCTACCTGGGATCCCATCCCCCAGCCTTTGTCACGCACAAAGTTACTATAGGTGGAGTTACTCAACCCCCCTCCACCGGCGTAACCGGCAAAAGCACCTAGCACGGCGATGTTTGCCAAAGTGATAAATGGAATGCCATTACCACTAAGAACCGAAGTAATGACATTATCTACATTATCACCATCCCAGTGGCCATCATCATCCGCATCAATATAAGACAGATGCTTCGAGCTTTTCCCCGATGTTAGGTGGATCGGCAACATGGCTCCGTCTTCCGGACTCTGCATGAACAGCTTCCTAGCTCCCGACGCATCCTGCGCATGCGACAACGAATATGAAATCCGAATCGGCTTATCACCTTCCGAGGATAATATCAGCTGGGTTAACATTTCATACTTTTGATCTTCCTTACCAACGGTCACTGAAATCTCACCCTCTTCAGCGGGACGAATCAAGGCATCATATTTGCCATCACCATCACTATCGTATGTCCGATAAGCCACGCCTTGAGGATGGATATCACTCATGGCAAACCGTCGTTCTTTCCTATCGAGGTGACCATCACCATCCCAGTCTTCTCCATCATCAAGTACACCATTTTCGTTACCATCTTCCCCACGTTCGACGGGAACATTGCCAAAGGCAAAAAATCCCGAAAAGACCCGCCCCCAATTATTGGGAGAAACAAAGAAAACACCGACAACCAGGCAGAAGGTTAAAACAACAAACACCTTAATTGTCATGACCTTTTCGAGCGTGTTATAAATCTTCCCACCGATTAGCACCGGTATGGCAACTAACCCAAAGAGCGCATAAGAAAGCAACAATAACGTGCCGTTATATTCTTCCCCCGGCACCTCACCTATAAACAATGCCACGACAACTGCTGCCGCCGTTGTCGACAAAGCTGGAATGAGGGCCCCGATATTAAAAAGAGCGAACGTTCCAATCCAGAAACTCGGGCCCGGCTTGTTACGCATGAATCCCGTAAAGACAGGCTCCCCTGTGTAGAGTGCATACCGCCCACACTCCATGTTGTAAAAGACTTGACAGATAATCGCGATCGTCGCGATCCACATCAGACTCCCGCCATACTTGGCTGTAATTTCAGGGCCTAAAAGCCACTCGCCACCACCAATCTGAATACCGCACATAACGATGCCCGGACCGATGAAGCCCTTGATATTACTCCAACCAAGACGCTTGGGCGCAGTCAGTTCAGCAACCGACCAGGTCGGGAGAGCAGTTTTCGGCAACTGAGAGGACTTGGAATCAGACATGAAGTTTTCATTTTCAGTGAAAAGAGTTACGGGAGATTATTGAGGGGCTTAATGCAGAATGATGGCTCGTCCCGGCCCGCCGTGGCAATCACGAATCTTAATGGCTGCGAAAAGAAAGTATCCTCCCTCCGGAACTTTCTTAACATTAGAAAGAAACTCCACTGCAACCATTTCATGACTGCCCAAGGCCCAATACGTCATCAATGCTCGTTTGGCGTCGACACCCCCAAGATTCGGAGCATCCGTAGCGACACAGCGAATACCACGACTCTTGAGATAAACGATCGCGTCCGGCCCGGGAGCGGGCCAACCTTCAGCATCGCCTTTGAGTGGGTCACCCCATAATGCCGTATCAGCTGGTTCTGGCTTGAAATATTTATCAACATGCCCTGTTTCAAAAATAACCACGTCCCCCTTTACCAATGCACCTTGCTTGGATTCAAATTCTTTGATGTGCTCAACCGTGATTTCAGGAGACGCCGGCCAGCTTTTCTTTGTGGTTGACCCAACAAGTTTTCGCACGTTGATGACCCGTGCTTCACCACACGTCCAGTCCAGCGGCACTTTTTCAGTTGTCACGTCGCTGAAGCCACGTTTCCCGTAGGTCTTTTCATACTCTTCCAACCAACCCCGAACTTCAGGGGAATACTGCACTTTGGACCCCGGTGTTGGCAATGCATAAGACGGGGGTACGAGATTCGTTCCCGCCATACTGTCCATCATGTGAGTATGGTGCCACATATCGAGATATTCGGAATACAGGAAGTTGACATCCAGATAGGGCTGCCGGTGCATCCCGGTTGAAAAGCCGGGATCGGTGAGCGGGTAGCCTTGAGCCAATGTCGGTGAAAGATCAATCGCTCGCTTGTTCCGGGCTGATTCAATCAGACGGACTGGCAACTCACCACCGACGATGGCGAAGGCCCGCCCCTCTGAATAAGCGCCATCTTTATGACGGGGATGGAGCAATATATAAAAAGCACCAGTCGGAGGCAGAGCTCCAAGATTGGTTGCACTTTCAGTCCAGATCATTCCATACTTCAATCCGGCGTAGTGAGTCGGTTCAGCGAGCGTTGGGATGGGGCCCATACTAGCACTATCTGTTCCCAATGTCATGACATTACGAGTAGCCAAAAACTCCATGCAATCCGGATCAGGATCAGGATAACCAGGTGCCTTGCCATCTAACGCATCAGAGATATAGCGATGCCCATCCGGATAGGGTCGATAATAATGATCTGAATAATCACTACGAAACAAGGCAACATCTCCAAAACGCAATTGCCGATGCTGCTTCTCAAATCGTTGAACATGTTCGCGTTTAACCAACGGACTGATGCCATTAGGTGCTTGATTCAAAAGATCACGAACATCGATGACACAAGCTTCTCCACCAAACTGCCAGGGCTCAATTTTGTCGGTGTATGCCAGACCTAATTTGCCCGACTTTGGTCGTTTGAGTTCAGGCCTTGCTACCGAGTGCGGTGGCACGTCCAACTGAGTACCTGTATTTCCATCGATCACTAGCGAATCGACATTGTAGGGACTAGAAGGACCAATCGTACGTTGATGAATAATCTGAAACCGTGGGAATGGAGCGGTTGGCCAAGTCGCCGGATAGTCCGGGGCAACCAGCAAAGAACAATCCACAAACTTCGATTGAGCCGAAGCGGCAGGCACTTTGGAAAATAATACTAGCAACAGTATAAGATACTTCATCTACAATCCTTAACTTTTAGTCGTACTGTCAACTCAATCTGGCATACTCTTAGGATAACAATTTCAAATTGCGATTGTTTAAAAACCTACCGACAGTTTTTAAGCGAGCCAAACAGGCTGCTGTCCGGCCAGTTCCATTGTTTCGCTTAGCTTGGCTCGGACATCAGCGGGCAGCTTGATGCCGGATTCCTGACTACGAGCCATGTGAGCCCACTCGAATTCACCCGGAAGAACGACTTGTTCGACACCTTCCGCGGTTTCCACCGCATGAATTTCATCGATCAACTTATTCATTCGCTGTGCATAATCTTCGGCATCAGCTATCACCTTGGTATCCATCACGATGAAGCCAGCATTATGCCATGACGGCTGGTCAGTCGGATCAAACATCCAACTCCCTACGTCCCACCGCATGTGCCCGCCCGGCAGTGCACCGGACAAAATTTCACACCACAAGCCAAAGCCATATCCCTTGTGGCCAGCCATCGGAGCCAGTGAAGCATCTGCTGGATAAAGCCCACCATCGGTCGTCGGCTTACCTTCTGAGTCGATCAACCAATTTCCCGGAATTGTTTCTCCTCTCTGCTGAGCCGCATATACCTTACCGCCGGCCACAGCCGCAGTTGCAATATCAAGATTGATGGGATCGCGACCAGGCACCGGTACCCCGTAAGCAATCGGATTACTACCAAGCACAGGGCCTTTAGAACCGGGAGCAGCAACACTTGGAATATCATTGCCTGTCACCATGGCAATAAAACCCTGTCTCGCTGCTTTCTGAGTGTAGTAACCAGCAGCACCAATATGTCCAGTATTCCGCAAGCCAATGTAAGCCACACCGACATGAGCTGCCTTTTCCATTGCCAGATTGATACTAAACTGACTTCCTATCTGCCCTAAGGCTGACCGACCATCAACAATAGCCCACCCCGGCCCCTCACGTTCAACAACTGGCGAAACATCATGGCGATAACCGCCACCCTGCAACTTACGGACATAACCGCTGAGCAGTTTTGTACCATGAGTGAACACCCCCATAGCATCCGTGGTTGCCAATACTTCAGCGGCATTAGCAGCATCCACTTCACCAACACCGACCGCCTGCAGGACACTCTGAGCATATAATTTCAATTCGTCAAACGTTGGATTCATTTGTCATTCCTTTAGCAGCTATTAATCTAAGGACTCGCTCTTAACGCAACGGTCGAAAAAATTCTCGCAGGTCGGCCGCCATCTCTTCGGCTCGCTCATGAATAGCAAAATGACCTCCTGCTTCGTATTCGTTATAGTGCACCACGTTGTAATACATTTCTGCTCGCTTACGCACGATCGGAGCAAGCTCATGGGGATAGGCTGATACGGCTGTCGGCACTTCAATACGTTTACCAGCCGGCAACTCCCAGCCATTGTAATACGATTCACTGTACAACCTGATTGCCGACCAAAACGAGTTGGTGACCCAATAGAGCATCACATTGGTGATCAGCATATCGCGGGGAAAGAGCGTTTCGAAATCGTCATACCAACCTGACCAGTTTCGCCACTTTTCAATGATCCAAGCAGCCAGACCAACCGGAGAATCAGCCATGGCCATTGCCAGAGTCTGGGGACGAGTCATTTGTTGGTGACAGTAGGCACCTTCATCAATCCAGTACTGTTCTACATTTTTCCAGTACCGCAGCATGTCCGGATCTTTGGGTTTGAGCGGTGCCCATTTCATTCCCAAGCCTCGAAGCAGGTCCGGGTCTTTGTCTTCCTCCGGACGTTCGTCTCCCAATCGAGGGAACAAACAATTGAGATGTACACCAATCAGGTTCTCTGCATGATGAAAACCAAATGGGGCCGTAATAAACCCACCCCAGTCACCCCCTTCAATTCCATATTTGGAATATCCCAGCCCTTCCGTCATCAACCGGTCATATTTTTCAGGATGATGTTGAAAACCAAATCCTTGCTGATCCGGATAGTCTGAAAATCCATAACCAATTATCGACGGAATGATCACCGTAAATGCATCTTTGGGATCCCCGCCAAAACTTTCCGGGTCAGTCAGCATTGGCAAAATCTTTAATAGCAGCAAAAAAGACCATGGGTATCCATGCATCATGAGCAAAGGCATCGGGTTCGGGCCCTTACCTTCCTGTTTGATGAAGTGAATACCTAGCCCATCTACATCTGCTTTAAAGTGTTGATACTCGTTAAGCAGAGTTTCCTGCTGGCGCCAGTCATAAGTATGCAGCCAGTAGTCGACCAGTTCTTTCATATAATCAAGATCCACACCCCGATCCCAACCAGTCCCGGTCACTTGCTTGGGAAACCGCGTCATTTCGAGACGACGGTTTAAATCATCTAAGACCTCGTCTGAAACGTTTATGCTATAAGGAGAAACAGAAACTGCCACGCCTACAGCCCATTCACGATATTAGGTAGTGGTTCGGCAGCGATTGCTTTAAGTGCTATTCCCGCAACAGACTCCCGCAAATTCTTAATGGCTTTAGGACTCACGGAAGCAATGTGCGACGAAACCATGACATTTGACATTCTCCGGATCGGATGATTCTCAGGCAATGGCTCGGTACTAAATACATCCAAGCCTGCAGCCATAATGTGGCCGGACTGCAGAGCAGCAACTAACGCATCCAGCTCCACCAAATCACCGCGTCCGATATTGATCAACATAGCACCTGGCTTCATCGTAGCCAACGACTCTGCATTCACCATATTCTTCGTCGCCTCTAACGATGGGCAATGCAGTGTCAATATATCGGCCTGAACAAACACATCCTGTTGTGACACCAGTTCGCATCCAAACTCGGCTGCACGTTCGGAACTCACCATCGGATCCGAAGCAATGATCCGACATTTAAACCCTTTAAGTCTTGCGGCTACTTCCTGACCAATACGCCCCAGACCGACAATTCCAACAGTGATATCACTGAGAGCTACCATGGTTGCAACACCATTAGCCAAGCCCCAATTACCATCCGCAATCAATTGATTGTTGGCTCGAACGTCTCGGGTGGCGGCCAAAATAAACGCGAGTGTATGGTCTGCAACTTCATTGATGCAGTAATCAGGGATATTGCAGACTGGAATACCACGTTCTGCTGCCGCAGCAAAAGCAACGTTGTCGTACCCTATACCATACCGAACAATGGCTTTTGCATTCCGCATGGCTTCCACAACCACCTCATCAACTTTCGCAAACTGCGTAATCACGACGTCTGCATCAGAACATAGGTCTATCAACTCCTGCTGCGTCTGACACTTTGCCCCTACCAATTCATGACCGGCACCTTCAATAATCTCACGCTCCGGCTCCAATGAATCAAACGTATAATCGGTCACAACAACTCTTGCCATCCTGAGAACCTTTTCATTAACACTCGATTAGCGGCCAACTTGTAAATTCTTTTCCTGTTTTTTTATTCTAAGGACTTGGACTCAACGAATGTTTTTTACACCTCAAATCTATTGAAATAATTAATGAGTGATTCATGAAACGTGTAGGATGATGAATGGATCAACACGCCTTTGACCCCTAGAGCTAGATCACCATGTCAAAATACTTTGC
>Ga0115011_10000465_pt1 | contig 33286 bp, 30 predicted proteins | sample TroAtlMetagenome_2_FD_88705 | JGI IMG/M metagenome (GOLD analysis project Ga0115011, IMG submission 88705) | Marine eukaryotic phytoplankton communities from Atlantic Ocean - Tropical Atlantic ANT8 Metagenome | ecosystem: Environmental > Aquatic > Marine > Oceanic | place: Tropical Atlantic... | reverse complement strand
TCACCCAGCGCATGAGGTCAAGCCGGTCGATCCCCGGCACTTTTTTGACGGTGGTGAGCAGGGGCTGTTTCCAGACCGGATCTGTGTGGTGAACCGCGAGTTGCAACCACGGGAGGGCGTTGGTGCCGAGCCGTGTCACGGCGGCCTGCGCAGCGGTGCGGCGAGCGGGGGGGGCCGTGACGAGCAAATCCTGCACCCATTCCTCGAGCGACCGGTCGGCCACCTCCGGCCCGCGGTCGCGCCGAGTCACGATGATCAATAGCGCGAGCACGGCCAGCACCGTCAATCCGATCTTAAGCCACAGCCGTTTCTTCATGCGCGAAAGTCTGCGAGCGGCGGCGGGTGGCGGGAAGAAAAATCAGCTGTTTTGCGACTGTATCTGGCCGGTGATCTCAAGAGCCAGCTCGATGGCCTGCCGCGCCGACTCGCCGCTGACGATCGGCTCCTGTTTTTTGGCTACGCACCGGATGAAACTTTCCAACTCGACCTTGAGCGGTTCCTCGCGCTGAATCGGCACCGGCTCACGGACGACTCGCCTACCGCCGAACTGGCTGACGATGGCACTGTCCTTGCCAGCGAAGACTTTCTTAAGGATGGACGACTCCTGTTCATCATCGCGGGCGAGGCGATAGTGGTAGCCCTTTTGCTCGCGGTAATCGAGCGACACGTAGCCGGGCTCGTCGCCCCCGCTGAAGACGCGGATTTTGCGCAGGCTCTCTGGGCTGACACGGCTGACGGTGAGGTTGGCGACGCAGCCGTTGGCGAAGCGCAGCCGGGCGTTGGCGATATCCTCCGACGCGCTGAGCACCCTCACACCGGCAGCATCGACGTGCTCGACGGGCGAGCGCACGAAGGCCAGCACAATATCGAGATCGTGAATCATCAGATCGAGTACCACGCCGATATCCATGCTGCGTGCCGGAAAGGGCGAGAGTCGGTGTGACTCGATGAAGCGCGGCTCGCGGGCGGCCTGCTGCAGGTAGTTGAAGACCGGGTTGAACCGCTCGATATGGCCGACCTGCAGCACACAGTCGTGCTGCCTGGCCAAGCGCACGAGGTCGGCGGCCTGCCCGGCGTTGTCGGTCATCGGTTTCTCAACGAGCAGGTGTTTGCCATCCTCGAGCAGCGGCTTGGCTAAGTCGTGATGAGTGACCGTGGGCGTGACGATGCTCAGGGCGTCCGCGGCGTCCGCGGCGGCCTCGACTGAGCCAAACGCGGAGGTGCCGTGTTTTTCGGCGATCGACTTCGCTTGGGCGGTATTGTTGTCGTACACACCTACAAGTTCGACGGCGCCTTGCCGGTGCATTTCGCTGAAAATTCGCGCATGCTGCTGGCCGAGCGAGCCCACGCCCAGTACAGCCACTCTGACCCTTGTTGTCATCCCCGGAGCCTAGCGGCCTCTTGGCCAAGCGGCGAGGAAATCAGCCCTCACAAGCTCCAACGGCACAAACCGTGTTTCCCTTGGTTTGATTTTCTCGGACTTTGGTTCGAATCTTGAATTTGACCATTTGAAATGGCGGTTAAGAAACAACAACAAGAACTACGCACCCTGCTGATTGAAGAGAACGAAATCATTATCGAGTCCCTCACAAGGATTCCAGCCAGACCATCAACCTGATGAAGTGGTGCGCTGAGCCTGCTCATCGTGTATGAGAAGTGCAGCAGCAAGGAGAGTCTGGAAATTCTTGAGGGGGCGCCAAAAGGAAGTTCCCTTCGCCACGCGTCTGCTGCTCACCAGCCGCATGAACGACGATGCCGACCTGTCGCCGTTGATGGACGAATTCGACTCAACGGCGGAGCTCATTGAGCAACTCGACTTCGTCATGACCATCGATACCGCCGTGACCTACTTGGCCGAGGCACTGGGAATGCCGACTTGGTTGCTGCTCTCCGCCGCCCCCGACTAGCGCTGAATACTTGGCCGCGACGACAGCCCGATGTACCCGTCGATACGCCTACTCCGCACAACCAAGCTAGGCGACTTGAGCGATCCTTTGGCCAAGCTAAGCGCAGAGTTAGCCCGCACTGTTTAACACGCGCGCCCAAGCGCGCACTCGACAGCCAAGCGGTTGGCCTGCATGATTACCACCGTTTTACCGCATAAAAATGGCCAAACCCGAGATTAAAACCAAGGTCGTCGGCAGCTACCCCATTCCGTCGTGGCTCGCCGCAAACCCTTCTGCGCCCGCCCTGCGTGACGCCATTCTGGTCGTGCTCAAGACACAGGAACTAGCCGGAATCGACCTGGTTTCCGACGGCGAACTGTCCCGCTTCGACGTTAGCCACCCGGAGACAAACGGCATGATCGACTATTTCATCCGCCCGATGGGAGGCATCTCGTCTGCCCTCTCAAGGGAAGACTTGACCCAGTTTGCCGCCGAGAAGCGGATGGGCTTTCGAGCCCAGCCGGCTGGCGTCGTCGAGGGGCCTATCACCGAGGGTACGCTGAACCTGCCGAACGATTGGCAACTCTTCCGGGGGTTGTCCAGTACGGACACGATGTTCACCTTCACCGCGCCGTACATGCTGGCCCGCACATTGGTCGACCGGCAGCACGGTGATATTCGAGCACTGACGATGGCAATCGCCGAGGTGCTTCGTAAACAGGTTGAGTCGATCGACGCGCCTGTGATCCAAATGGACGAGGCCCACTTAACTGGCCACGCCGATGACGCCGATTGGGCGCACGAGCCGTTCAACCTCGCGCTGGGCGGCATCCGGGGCGAGAAAGCAGTGCACCTCTGCTTCGGAAACTACGGCGGCCAGTCGATCCAAAAAGGCTACTGGAAAGACCTGATGCCGTTTCTAAACAAGCTGGATGCCGATCACCTCGTGCTCGAGTTTGCGCGGCGCGGCTACGACGAACTGGAAGCTTTCAAGGAACTGAAACCGGGAACTAAGCTCGGCGTCGGAGTGGTGGACATAAAGGACAATGAAGTAGAGCCAACCGACGTGATCGCTAGCCGAATCGAAAACGCCGTGAACACCCTCGGTATCGACCGAATCAAGTGGGTTCACCCCGACTGCGGCTTTTGGATGTTACCGCGCAGCGTGGCCGATCTAAAAATGGCCGCTTTGGTAGCCGGCCGCGACCAGTTCCTCGGATGCTAAAACTGTTTTTTTTTCTTTAACTTAATCAATATTAGCTATTTAAGCCACTTTATCGCATGTTTATACACCGATTAAAAAATTAAAGAAAATAGCCATTTTTAATTAAAAAAAGACCATTTCGATAAATTGTTGAAGAGTTTTTCACTAGTTTTCCACAATTCCAACCAAGCACTCCTGCGCTGTGACATATTGTCACAGTATTCCAAGTTGACAGTGGTGCAGACTGTCACTAGCCTCAACCCTGCTTTCGGGGAGAGGGTAATAATTTCTCCCATTTAGCTGAAGGAAAGGAAGTGAATCTCATTTGACTGAAATACGCATCAGAAAAGGCGAACCTTTGGACAGGGCATTACGCCGGCTGAAGAAGCGGCTCGACCGCGAAAACGTGATCAAGGACGCACGCAACAATCGTTATTACGAAAAACCAAGCATGCGCAAACGCCGCAAAATGAAAGTGGCTAAGTTCACGCAGATGTTGAAGACTCGCCACGCGGACGACTAATCTGCTTTTCTTTTTTTGCCGGAAGTTGCCAGGCAGGCGGCTTCCGGCTATTTTTTTTGCCGCATCATGTATTCCTTCTCTACTTGTTGGAACTCTCACCGCCACACCGATGGCCGGGCGATGCTCGAGGAAATCCGCGACCTTGGCTTCGAGTACGCCGAGTTAAGCCACGGAATTCGGCTTAGCCTCGTGCCCGGCATCATGGATGCGTTCAAGGCCGGTGTGATCAAGATCTCTACGCTGCACAATTTCTGTCCGCTTCCCATCGGGTGCAACCACGCCAACCCGAACGTCTTCAAGTTTTCCTCCACCAACTCCCGCGAGCGTCACAACGCCTACAAGCACACGATGAAAACCATCGAAATGGCGGATCGACTCGGGGCCAAGCTGATCGTGTTGCACATGGGCGAGATCGACATGCGTAATTTCACAGACAAACTCATCGATCTGCTCGAGGCCGGAAAACAGGACACGCCGAAATACCAAAAACTCTGTCAAGCCGCGGAGATCAAGCGAGAGAAAAAGAAAACCAAATACTGCGACCTCGCCTACGAAATGCTCGAGCGCATTGCCGAGCAGTCGAGCCTCCGCGGCATCAAACTAGGCATCGAGATCCGCGAGTCGCTCGAGGAAATCCCCATCGACACCGACTGGGATTTGTTTTTCCAACGATTCGAGGACCCGAACATCTGTTACTGGCACGACATCGGCCACGCGCAAATCAAGGAGAACCTCGGCTTCATCCACCACCGGCTGCATCTCGAGTCGATGACTGAGCGCTTGGGCGGTTTTCACCTTCACGACGTGCAGTTCCCGGCCCGAGATCACCGACCGCCGGGCCAGGGAATGATTGATTACGAGGGACTAAAGCACCTCGTGAAACCGGAACATATAAAAGTGTTCGAACTGAGCCCGAGCCTCAAGCCATCAGCCGCGAGGGAGGGCGTTGCCCACCTGAAATCCATCTGGGGAGAGGATTGAAATCCGCGTCCAACGGCCTGCGACTCACGCTGAAACTGACCGTCAGCCTCGTCTTGGTAGCGTGGATTCTACACGTCATTTTTTCTGGTGAAGCCGAACTGCAACTCGGCGAAAGCTGGAGCGCTTTTTCGTTTGCCGAACAAGTCCGCAAAAGCTGGACGATTGGTCCGGTTGGCTTGTGGAAGACCATCTCTGACGTGAGCCTCGGCTGGCTACTGGCTTCGTTCATTTTCATGGGAGCGACGATTTTCATCGGCGTCATCCGTTGGCGTTTGGTGTTGGCGGTGCAGGGGTTGCACCTGTCGCTTGGCCGCGCCACCGGCATTTCGCTCGTGGCCCATTTCTTCAACTCCTTTTTGCTCGGCTCGACCGGCGGAGACCTGCTCAAGGCCTACTTCGCCGCCGCAGAGACCGCACACAGAAAAGCCGAGGCCGTGACCACCGTCGTTGTCGACCGGCTGCTTGGCCTTTTCGCGATGCTGCTCTTCGTTTCGCTGATGGCCCTGGCCAACTGGGGCGTCGTGATGAGCCAGCAACGCTTCATGGCCGTGATGCTCGTCGTCCTCTGCATGCTCTTCGTAAGCGGCCTGGTCGTCGTATTGTCATTTTGGGCCGGGCCAACTGGCGCGCGCCTGAAATTTGAGGTGTTCCTGGCCAAGCTGCCAAAGGGCGAAGTTTTGGTGCGCTGCATTGAGGCGTGCCACGCCTTCGGCAAAAAGCCTGGCTTCCTCCCGCGCGTGCTCGGCTGGTCGATGCTGCTCAACTTGGCCTGCGTGCTGCAGATAGTCGCGCTTGGCTTCGGGCTTGGCCTGCCAATGGGCGAACACTTCCGCGTGCTGCTAGTCATCGTCCCGGCGATCATCTGCATCAGCGCACTGCCAATCACGCCCAACGGCATCGGTGTCCGCGAAAATCTTTATGTGTGGCTGCTCTCTGCCACCGCGATCGGCATTGAGACCAAGGCATCGTTGTCGCTCTCACTTCTGGCGTTTACCAGTAGCCTGCTGTGGAGCCTCATCGGGGGGGCGGTGTACCTTGCCTTCCGCAGCCGCCACTCCCTCGATTAAAACCCAAGGGCTTGCCAAGTATTTATTTCTTGTTTCGTTTTTTGCCTAGTTCCTTCTGGAGCTTGGGCAGAGGAAGGGTGTTGATGACGTCCTTGGCGGTGAGCCAGCCTTTGCGGGCGATGCCGGTACCCAAGCGTAAAAAGCCAGCGTGCTCGTTACGATGGGCGTCGGTGTTGATGACGCATTTTACCCCCTTGGCCTTAGCGTGCTGCCACAGGCGCCAATCGAGGTCAAAACGGTACGGGTTGGCGTTGAGCTCAAGCCAGGTGCCGGTCGCGGCGCAGGCGTCGATGACGGCGTGCTGGTTGACGGGATAAGCTTCACGGCGGAGCAGCAACCGACCGGTGAGGTGGCCGAGCATGTGGACGTTGGGGTTCTCAGCGGCGGCAATGAGACGGCTGGTGTTGTCTGCTTCACTGCTGCCCGCAACGTGCAGGCTAGCAACAACGACGTCGAGCTCAGCGAGCAGGGCGTCGTCGAAATCGAGCTTGGTTTTGAGTATGTCCACTTCGATGCCACTGAGCAGGCGGAAGGTGTTGCCGTCAGCCTCGAGTTGCTGGTTGACGCGCGCCACCTCGGCGGTTTGTTTCCGGAGCCTCGCCTCGTCGAGGCCGTTGGCTTGGAACGAAGCACGCGAGTGGTCGGTGATGGCCCAATAATCGCAGCCCAGCCCGCTCATGTGGGCGGCGATCTCCTCGAGCGACTCGGCCCCATCGCTCCAGTTCGAGTGGTTGTGCAGCGAGCCCTTAAGGTTGGTCCACTCGATAAGCCGCGGGATTTTGCCGTTCTCGCCGGCGTCGAACTCTCCCTTGTCCTCGCGAAGCTCCGGCGGGATGTAGACGAGGTCCAGCGCGACGAAGATGTCCTCCTCAGTTTTGCAGTCGATCAGCAGCTTGGGGTCGCGGGTTTCCTCAGTGCTCTTGAACAGGCCGTACTCGTTAAGGCGCAGGCCCCGATCAATGGCGCGGTGGCGCATAGCTATATTGTGCTCCTTGCTGCCGGTGAAGTAGGCCTGTGCGAAGGGGTACTCAGCGTCGCTCACAACGCGCAGGTCCCCTTGAATGCCTCCCTCGAGAATGACGCTGGCCTTGGTGTCGCCCTTGACCGAAACGGAGAGAATGCATGCTTGGCCCGTAAAAAAATCGATGATCGCCTCTGGCTTTTTAGACGAAACGAGGAAGTCGATGTCGCGGACGATTTCCTTGTGACGGCGAAGGCTGCCGGCGGTGCTGCAGCGGATGACATCGGGATGGACACGGAACTGCTCGAGGATGGGTTCCGCAAGGTTGAGGGCGGCACTGATGTGGTGGTGCGAGGCGTAGTTGCGGCGGAATTCAATGCCTTCAAGGATTTTCGACTCGGTCTTTTTGCCGAAGCCGGGTAGTTCGGCGAGGTGGCTGTCTTTGCATGCCTGCTCGAGCGCCTCGACAGTCTCGATGCCGAGTTTGCTATAAACGGCTTTGACCTTTTTCGGCCCCAAGCCGGGAATGTTGAGCATGGTGATAAGGCCGTCGGGGATAGAGGCCTTGAGCTCGTCGTAATAGGCGAGGTGGCCGGTGGTCGCCAACTCGGTGATCTTCTCAGCCAACGCCTTGCCGATGCCCTTGATATCGCCCAGGCGATCCTCCTCGACGAGCTTGGCTAACGGCTCGGTGAGGCTCTCGAGAGTGCGCGCGCCGTTTTGGTAGGCGCGCGTCTTGAACGGGTTCTCGCCCTTTAACTCGAGGAACACCCCGATCTCCTTGAGAATGTCCGCAATCTCGTCCTTTTGCATCGGGCGAGTTAATCACGGCCGGAAGCGGCGGCAAAGGCCGATCAATCCTTTTGCCTGGATGCGAGCGACATAAGAGCGGGGCATTTATTGTCGCGGCGCAATCGCGGAGTTCGGTTCTGTGCACCATTATATATTGCTTCTAAAAGCGATAGAAACAGCCATACTCCAAGATATTCGCGCATCTTTTAAGCGCGCTTGGTTTACAGCCTTGGATCCTGCCACTCTAGGCCAAGCCCCTGGCAAACGGCTGGGCAGGTCAGTTGGCCGATGTGGGTGTTGATGCCCCTGACCAGCGAAGGCACCAGAGTGCAGCTCTCAGCAAGGCCGTGGTTGGCGTGCATCTCGACGTAGCGATGCGTGGCGTTGTTCAGCGCCTGGGTGGCGGGCGGGGCGCATGCGGCAGCAGTTGACAGGCAACCGAGCAGGGCAGTCAAACCCGTTATTCCTGTTTTTTGATCTCCTTGGGGGATAGCTATTTTCATCGAGTTGCTGGTTGTGTTGTGAACCAGCGGGTGACTAAATATTTACAACCCCTCTTGGCCAAGGCTTGAGTAAAAAAATCATAAAAAATCGCCGGTTTGCCTTTGACCAGCCCTTGGCCAAGCGATAAGGATATTGCCCCCAAGGAGTAGGTTCTTTCGCGAACACCGCAAAGATGATTATGCTTTTACAGGCTGGGGCGCCGGTGGCTGCCCCGAACGAGCTTATTTACGTGTGGACTGCGTCCACGCTGGCAGGCAAATCCATCATTGTTTTTCTGGGGGTGCTGTCGATGTTTGTTTGGTCGGTGATGCTGCAAAAAGTGCTTCAGACCCGGCAGGCTCGCAAGCTGAACAAGCTGTTTGTAGATGAGTTTCACCAGCACGAGGGCGTGCTCGTGATCCACGACCGCAACATCCACATTGAAGGCTGCCCACTTTTCAACGTTTACAACAACGGCTGCAAGGATCTGCTGGGCCGACTAAAGGCCAAAGGCACCGAGGCCGAGCTTGGCTCGGAACAATACGCCACCGTCAAGTCGATCGAACACGTCAAGCGCACCATCGAGAGCGACGTGGCCAAGGAGTCGCTCAAACTCGAGAGCGGGCTGATCCAGCTTGCAAGCGCCGTAAGCGGCGCGCCGTTTGTCGGGCTTCTAGGCACGGTCTGGGGGGTGATGAGTACCTTCACCAACGTCGCTATGCTGCAGACCGCTAGCCTGCCAGTGATGGCACCGGGCGTGGCGGCGGCACTGGGCACGACGGTGGCCGGGCTGCTGGTGGCGATCCCGTCGATGGTCGGCTACAACTGGCTGGTGCACAACTTGCGAGTCTTCACAGTGGAGCTGGACAACTTTGCGCAGGAACTGGCTTCGTGCATGGAAACCGAGTTCCTCAAGGACGAATAAACAGCATGCCTTCGAAAAATTTAGTGCAGGGAGAAAAAGGGTTACTCTGCCCGAAGTGCAGCCACCTGAACCCCGGCGACCTTAAGGAGTGCGAATACTGCAACTCACAGCTTTTCGTCAAGTGCAAGAAATGCGGGGCCAAGGTGCAGCGAGTGATCTCCAAGTGCCCGAAGTGCCGTCACCAGATGCACAAGAGCCCGTTCCGAAAACTCAAGAAGCGGTTGTTCGGCAAATCGCGAAAGCTCACGCTTGCCCAGACGGCGATCATGATGATTGTGGCATACGGCGCATTCAAGATTATCACGATGGCAGCGAGTAAATTTTAGTCGTCATGCGCCGGTTCTCACAACGCAACCCGCTGGTCACGCTGAGCGACCTCAATGTCACTCCGCTAATCGACCTTGCGTTCGTATTACTGGTAATTTTCATGATCACCACGCCGCTGCTCGAGCAGGGCTTGTCGCTCGACCTCCCCGGCGGCGGACAGCCAGATAGGCCGCTGGACAGGAATGACATTCGCACTGTTGAGGTGAATCAGTCGGGCGGCTACATGCTCGACAATGAGTCGTTGTCACTTGCGCAGATTGAACAAAAACTGGTTGCGGATCATCAAAACAATCCGAATATTTTGGTGTACGTCCGGGCGGATCATCGCGGAACGTACGGCGCAGTCGCCGCAGTGCTAAACCGCTGCGAGCAAAACGGTATCACGCGGGTTTCCTTGAGGACAGAGCCAGAATAAGCAAGAAGGAAGAATGGGTAGGTTAAAACGCAGTTGCGTGGTTGGGTCGGTCGTGTTTCACGCGCTGATTTTAGCCATGCTCGTGCTAGGCCCGATGCTCCTCGCCAAGCGTGAGGAGAAGGCGCGGGTAATCGATTTAATTCCGTCGGAAGTGATCGACAAGCTGCTCTCCCCCGCCGCCCCGGTGGCTCCCCCGCCAGCCCCCGCGCCGCCCAAACCCAAGAAGCCCGAACCAAAAAAAGCTCAGCCCAAGCCGAAAATAAAACCAAAGCCCCTCACCCCTAAGCCTAAAAAAATCACTCCTAAGCCCAAGCCGAAAATAAAACCAAAGCCCCTCACCTCTAAGCCTAAAAAAATCACTCCTAAGCCCAAACCGAAAATAAAGGTCAATCTCAACTCGAATGTCCGGAAACCGGATGCTCAAAAAAAAGAGTCACAAAAGGAAGCGGCCAAGCAGCAGACAGCGCTCAACAAACTCCAAACCAAGCTCTCCGGCCGCACGTCGGTGAATGTCCCTCTTGGCCGGTATGCCTCGGCCAAATACGAGTCGCTCATCCGCCGCAAATACATGGATGCCACGATCCACCCCGGCGCGATCAGCGGGGATCCGGTCGTGAGAGTCCGCCTGGTCATCGCCCGAAACGGCACGATCCTCTCGGCCCGAGTCACGAATAAATCCGGCGTGGCGAGTTGGGATCGCTCAGTGCAAAAGGCGCTCGACCGCGTGAAGTTTATCAAGCCGTTCCCTGAGTCGATGAAAGGCTCACAACAGACCTTCAACCTAAATTTTAACTCGAGAAATTTTTCATGAGGAAAGCAACCCCCATCCGATTCCCAGTTTTAGCCGCCCTGCTTTTAGCCAGCTCAGCGCTTGGCCAAGCACAACCCTCAATCGATGTCGACGTGTTCGACGCCGGCGACGTCAAAGCAATCCCGGTAACCCTCGAGGGCTTCACCGGCGAGACGCTGGCCTTGCTGAAGTTCGACCTTTTCGTGCAGGGCTTCGAGTTCGTGGACAAGGCCAAGGCGCAGTTCACCATCAAAGGAAGCAACGCCGGTAGCATCAACGGCGCGGTGTACGACCATGTGAGGCGTGGGTTTATTCTGAATAAGCGATATCAGGGAGGCAGCCTGCGGCGGCAGGCGCACACTTTCGCGAACAACGCTGTTGAGGCGATCACCGGCTCGCCCGGCATTGGCCTTACCAAGATCGCCTTCCGGCAGTTCCACGGGCGCGACACCGAGATTCACATCGCCGACTTTGACGGGCACAACTCCAAGCGCTTGACCCACGACAACTCAATCGCCGCTGGACCGGAATGGACCCCGAATAGTGACTCACTCTTTTACTATTCATATCGCCGGCAGAACCCCGACATTTACTCGCATAACGTCCATACCGGTGTGCGCCGTATCGTCGCCCGTTATTCCGGCTCAAACATCAGTCCGGCGGTATCGCCAGATGGACGCCGTGTGGCGATGGTACTCAGCAAAGCCGGCAGCCCGGATATTTGGGTGGCCAGCGCCGACGGCACAGGCCTGCGTCGGCTCACCACCACTAAGGAGGCGGAGTCATCGCCCTGCTGGTCCCCCGACGGACGCTGGATTTGCTTCGTCTCCCGGGCCAGTGGCCGCACTGCTTTGTACAAAATACCTGCAAATGGCGGGGCCATGTCGCGAATCCGCACGGTAGGTGCCTTTAATGCCACCGAGCCGGATTGGTCACCCGACGGCAAAGCGATCGTCTTCACCACTATGCGGGGGGGCGGGGTTTTCGAGATATGCATCGTCCCGCCCGGCGGCGGAAACGTGGAAGTCCTCGCCACCGGGGAGGACCCCTCATGGGCTCCCAACTCGCGCTCGCTCATTTTTACCAGCCGCTCCCGGGGAAAACGTGTTTTATCGGTACTTGACGTGCCCACCAAACGAGTCAAGACTCTACCGCGCAGCTTTTCTGGAAACTGTACCCAAGCAGCTTGGAGCAAATAAAGCAAGGCAGCTAACCTCAAAACCATGACTATAGCGAAACAAGTTGGTTTAATTCTGGTAACCCTCATGGCAGCCACCTCGGCCGGGTGTAAAACCAAGCCTAAGAACATCACCCCCATCCCCGGCGGAAACGCCAGCGTGGCGGGTGCAGGGGGTCTTATCGGCCGGGATACCAGCGGCACCCTTGGCAGCGAGGGGGGTGTTGTCACGATTGATGAATCAGGCAACATCGGCCTGTCCGGTCTCGAGGAGTTTGAGGACATGCTGATGGATCGAGAAGCCTTGGCCGCCCAAACCGTTTATTTTGAGCTGGATCGCTCTGAAATCCACCCAGACGACCTTGGCAAGGTGGAGGCGGTCGCCGGCATCTTGGCACAAGACTTACAGAACAAGGTGATGATCGAGGGCCACTGCGACGAGCGCGGCACAGAGGAATATAATCGCGCCCTAGGCGAGCGCCGTGCATTGAGCGTCCGCGACGCGCTGGTTGGCTTAGGAGTGAGCACCGACCGGGTGCGCACGATGAGCCTGGGTGAGGATAGACCCGCCGACATGGGCCTCGATGACAGCGCCTTCGCCCGCAATCGCCGCGGGGAATTCGTGCTGCTCAAGCCCAAACCGGGCAACTGATTTTTTTAGCGCCGACGATCCTACTCGGAGTTGACCCTTTACATTACGCAAAAGCAGGCTAAGTTGACGGGCCTTTTTGACAAATTATGATGACTTTAGCTTTTTCACCTGGAATGCCAGAAATCCTATTGGTTTTGGCTGTAATCCTGATTTTTTTTGGTGCAAAGAAACTGCCTGAACTGGCCAAGGGCATGGGACAAGGCATCAAAGAATTCAAGAAAGCCACCCGCGACGCCACCGGCGAGATGGAACGCGCGTTGGATGACCCCCCCGATTACACCCCGCCCACACCTAAAATCTCCGAGCCAGTCAGCGGAGATGATTCTAAAAAAGACGCCTGATCTGCTGGCGTTGAGATCGACTTGGGTTTGAACGATGTCCAAGGAACCCGACGGGCCTCCGGAGCCAGGGCAATCCACTCCCGACAGCCAAGCCAAAGCGTAAAGCTGTGAAGAAAAAGGTAGCCAAGAAGAAGGCAACTCCTGGGAGCAAAGCTGTAAAGAAGAAGGTAGCGCCTGTGCGTAAGGCCGTGAAGAAGAAGACGGCGAAGAAGAAGAAGGCAGCTAAGAAGAAGCGTCTCAAGTCCCACCCATCACAGAAAAGTCAGGAGCAGAAAACTGCTCCTGAAACGAGCAATTCTTCAGGACAAGACCTTGGCCAAGCGGACGGGAGTGCCCCCGATTCCGTGGACGATATTTCGCAGCATGATGACCCATATCATCATGACTACGAACACGACGATCACGATTCCTACCATGCCCATCACGACGAGCACTACCATCATGGGCATGAGGAACACCAGGATACAGATCACACCGAGCCGGCGCTGAGTGCGCCCCTACCGGTTCCACGCAGCGGTGGCCCCGACGGCGACGACACGATGCCCGAGCTGGACGAAAACGGCGAGGAATTCGGTGGCCCGGTCAAGTCGTTCCTCGAGCACATGGAGGATTTGCGCTGGGTCCTCATCCGCTGCGTCGCCGCCTTGGGCGTGGCCATGGTTGCCTGTCTCGCCGGTGCGCCGCTGCTGGTCGATACGCTGGCCCGGCCTCTTGGAGAGGCCAAGCAGATCCTCACGGAAAACCGAATGGAAACCTTGAGCGAGGAGGGTAAAAGCGAAATCCACGTTCGGCTCACTCAGGAGGATGTCTTTCGCATCCCTGTCGAAACCAACCTTCTCAACGAGGCCTACAAGCTGCTCGACCTGACCAACGAGGTCAACGCATTCAACCTCATCCCGGCGGTGGAGGATGGCAAACTGCAGTTGCTCCTGCAGCCCAGCACAAAGACCCAAGCCGCCGGTAGAGAAAGCACCCAGGCCGGGCCGGAGCTAAAATCCATGGGTCCTCTCAGTGGATTCTTGGTCGCCCTGCAAATGGCCTTCTACGGTGGCATCATGATTTCGTTACCTTTTATACTGTTTTTCCTCGGCCAATTCACCTTCCCGGCCCTGCGGAGGAAGGAGAAAAAATATCTTGTCACTGCCGTCATCATCGGCGGCGGACTTTTCTTTTGCGGCGCAGCTTTTTGTTACTTTTTACTGATGGAAATAGCGTTGAGCACGGCGGCGCTGTTTGCGAACTGGCTGAACTTCGGGGCCGATATTTGGAGGGCTGAAGATTACATAACCTTTGTCTGTAAATTCATGATAGGCATGGGTATCGCCTTCGAACTCCCGGTTGTCATCCTCCTTCTCGTGAAAATAGGGGTGCTCGATTACAAGAAACTCTCCAAATTCAGAATGTATTGGGTGATCATCAACCTTATACTTGCATCGATTCTCACCCCGCCGGATATCGTTACACAGATGCTCATGGCCCTGCCGATGCAAATCTTCTACGAGTGCAGCATTTTCATCGCTTGGATTTGGCATCGCCGCGACCGAAAAAAAGAGGCGCAACTCGCAAAAGAAGAAGCCGAGGCCAACAAAACCTCCACTGAAGAGCCTGAAAAATAGTTCCAAAAGACTTTACACCGCCGCCTTTCTGGCTAAGCTCATGCACCTGTTTATCTAATCCAATGAGATTTTTCGCAAAAACAACTGGCGTTGCCGCTCTTGTTGCCGTCCTCTCGGTTGGCTGTGCCGGCCCTGAAAATAAGCTTGGGCGCGGCATCCGCAATTTCAGCGAGTTCACCCGCTTGGGCGAATTTAACCGTTCTGTCGAGCAAACCGCCCTCTGGGATGGCCCGCAGCACGCTTACACCACGGGTGTCATTCGTGGCCTGAGCCGCACCGTTGCGAGAACCGCCGTAGGTTTTGCGGAGATTGTCACCTTTCCTTTTCCCACCCCGAACTACGAGCCGTGGCTGCAAGGGGCCAAAGTGTTTCCGGATCCCTCGATGGCCACGCTGCAGTACCCGTGGGGTGGCTTGGTGATGCCAGACGATGCACTATTCCCCTCCAGCTACACGCCTGGCCTTTGGGATGACGGTGTCTTTCACCCAAACACTGCAATCGGTTTTGGTGGCGGCGACGTGGCCCCATTCTTTCCTGGAAGCCGCTTCAGGGTGTTTGACCACTGAGCATCAATTCAGCAGTTTTACGGGCGTCAACCCTGCGGTTGACGCCTTTTTTATGTCGTGAAACTCAGCCGCAAATCATACTGTAAAATCAACCTGCTGCTCAACGTCGTCGGCCAGCGTGCCGACAGCTTTCACGAGTTGGAAATGCTGATGCTACCCGTGCCGATTTTTGACCGGCTCGACTTCGAGTTACTCAGCCACGGTATCGAGCTCACCTGCAACCAACCAGGCATCCCCAACGATTCCAGCAACTTGGCTTGCCTAGCCGCCGAATCATTCACGGCCAAGGCTGGAGTCACAGGCGGCGTCCGCATCCACCTCGAAAAATCCATACCCGCCGAGGGCGGTCTCGGTGGAGGCAGCAGCAACGCGGCGGCAACCCTCCTTGCGCTCAACGAACTCCACGACCAGCCGCTTGACCAAGGGACGTTGCACGACCTCGCCGCCGAACTCGGCAGTGACGTCCCCTTCTTTATGCAAAGCCAAGCGGCCGTGGCCAAAGGCCGCGGCGAAATTATCGATCCGGTTGCGCCACTCGATGCGCTCGACGGCAAGTCGCTGCTGCTCGTCAGGCCCGGCTTCGGTGTCCCAACGCCCTGGGCGTACCAAGGCTTGGCCAAGTTTCCCCGGGCGAAAAACAGACCACTTGGCCAGGCGAACGAGTTGGCCAAGAACTTGGCCAACAGCTCGCTGACTGAAGTCGGCGACGCCTTTTACAACTCACTCGAGGCGCCGGTCTTTGACAAGTTTCCGCTGCTCAAGCTCATCAAGCAATACGCCTTGGCCAACGGCGCGGAGGCCGCGCTCCTGTGCGGCAGCGGCTCGACCGTTTTCGCGATCTGCCCGGAAGCCGAGACGGCTCAGTCGCTTGGACAAGCAATAGAGGCGGAGTTTGGGAAGCAATCACTCGCACAGACCGTCCCGTTGCTCGGCTACTTCCCCAACACTGTCGCGTAGTCGGGAGCACTACAGCCAACCTTTGAAGATCAGCGCGGGGAGGGTGTGCCATTTCATGCGGCGGATTTTTTTTGGTGACGCTCCGAGGTAACGCGGGCGGGCGTCCGCCGGCAATCCGTCCAGCCCAATGCGGATGCCCTTCTTTTCGATGCGCTCCCTAATCGAGCGAAGCAGTTCACCGGCCATCGCCGCTGATTGAAACTCAATGGCGACTTCCGTGTTCAACCGCTCGGAGCGGGGGTCGATGTTGAATGATCCAACCACACCGATGCAGGCCCGCTCCAGAACCATACTCTTGGAGTGCAGTGTCTCCATCCCCTCGCGGCCCGGTTCGCCCGCCAGTTCATAAATCTCTAGCCCAAGGACGAGGTGGTCTTCCTTTTTTCTCTGGTAAACAGCCTGCACTAGTAGATTGTCGGTCGAGTTGAGGGAGTTGGTAAAAACTACCACACGAACGCCACGCCGAAGGGCATCTCCCAGAACGGTTCGGGCTTTTCGCGTCAGGATAAGATACGGCGACTCGATCCAAATCGTCTCACCCGGCGCAGCATTTTTCACCAACTCAGCGATGTGGAATCCCGTGTTTTGTCCGCGGGTTTTCCTACCATTGAGATCGGCAAAAAAACGGATTTCATCCACCGGCCGCAGTCGCTGATTCCAGTCGGTGCCGCTTGGCAACTGCACGACTCTCGGCTCCGACTGAAACTCCGCCCAAGCCCGGTCGAGCAGCGCCTTGCCCTTGTCGATGTCTCGCTGAAGGATGGCCCGGTGCACCGGCGGGATGGCCCGGCGGCGGCTCGCCGTGAGTCGCTTGGGCGAGTCGTCGGGCCCGATGAGACAGCGATATTTGCCAACGTGCATTGGCTTCACCTTCGGCCCGTTCCAGAGCGTCATGAAGTGTACGTTGGCCTGTGCGGCGGTTTCGCCCTCAACGAGGATGTCGCGGTCAATCCGGTTACGAAACACCGTGTCGCCCTCTTTCCGGAATCGGCTCAGCCCGAAATAGGAATTATCGATGTTGCGCCCGCCGGTGATCAGCAAGTTGCCGTCCGCAATGAATAGCTTATCGTGCAAACGCCGGTTGAATCGAAATGGCTTCAGCGGGTCGAACGGGTGAAACACCCGGATCTCCACGCCTTCCCGGATCAGGTGCGCGCCAAGGTGCGTGGGAATTTTATTAAAAAGAGCATCAACCATCAGCCGCACCTTTACGCCGCGCCGCGCCGTTTCGCGTAACAGCGCGAAGCCCCGCATCGTGAAATCGTCCTCCTCCCCGCCTACGTAAAAGTAGGAGATATTCAGTTCACGCCGCGCCCCGATGGCGAGATCGTACCGGGATTGCGCGGCGTCCGCCGGGCCATTGATCAGGCAAACACGGTCGGCCACTGCCAACGAGAGGTCAACTGTCAGCAGAACGCAACTCGCAAACAGGAGCTTGGCCAGGCGATTCATCGGTGGCGACTGTGTAACCGCAGAACAAGCAAATAACAACGATTTCCGCTTGGCCAAGCGGATGATAAGACTTGCATGTCCCTTTGCGAACGGCACCATTCCCGTTGTTCCAAACTTGAATTCACCATGAAAATAACCATGCACTTCACTCGTTGTATCCGTTCGACCTGTCGCTTGGCCATGGCGACAGGTTTGAGTCTCGGCTTGGCCATGGCGACCAACGCCATCGCCAATCCGGCCAAGATCACCACGCAGCCAAGCGATGTCTCGGCGGAAGCCGGAAGCGCGACGAGCTTGGCGGCGGAAGCGTCCGGCAGCCCAAACACCTATCGCTGGCACAGAGCCAACGGCGGCGGCGGCGCGCTGGGTTTCGCGGGCGGCAACCAGTACGTCTCGGTGCCGATCGACGTGCCTGAGACGGAGTACACGGTGGAGTTCTGGTTTCGCACGGAGGATCCCAACGCGGGTTTGTTCTGCGTGGTAGATGCCAATCTTGGTGGAGGTGGCCACGACCGGCACATCCATCTCACCGACGGCAACGTCCGCATCCGCACCTGGAGCGGCCCGGGCATGGAGGTGTCCGAGGGATTGAACCTGGCCGACGGGAAGTGGCACCACATCGCACATGTAATCAGCTACGAGCTCGGAGGGCAGTTCGTTTACATGGATGGCGAACTGGTGATCGAAGGAATCAAGGACATGTCCGACTTCGACTGGCAGCAGCACATCAACATCGGTTTCTCCAACGATGCCGCCAGCCAGTATCTAAACGGGCAGCTAGATGAGCTTCGCATTTGGGATTACGCTCTTGAGGAGGAAGAAATCCAGGCACGGATGAACAAGCCACTCAGCGGCGACGAGGAGTGGCTGCTGGCTTATTACAACTTTGACCAAGCCGACGGTGACACGCTGACCGACCTGAGCGGCAACGAGTACGATGGCACGCTGGTGAACTTTGCAGAGAGCGGCTGGACCTCATCATCGGCTCGGCTCGGGCTGGAGTCGGCCATGAGCGACGGTGGTGGCATCACCGGCACCGACTCGACGGAGTTGAAGTTCGCCCACTTGGCGAAGGCCGACGAAGACACATACCACCTACGCGTTAACAATCCCGACAACGACGTCGCAACCAACAAGGTCAAGCTGACGGTCACTGCTGAGACGGTTCCGCCAACTCTGTTGTCCCACGGCGCATTGGTAACTGAGGATGAGTACACAGAAGTCGCCGTACGCTTTGATGAGGCATTGAACCCGGACACAGCGGGCGATGCAGGCAACTACTCGATCGACGGGGCCAACGTGGTGGATGTGATTGTACAGGACAGCGGTGACGGGGTGTTGCTTGACATCGAGGGCCTGGAAGTTGGCGACTACCAGCTCAACGTCTCGGGGGTGACGGATCTTGCCGGAAACAAGATGACCCCCTCCAAGACCCCGGGAGGCTTCATCTCTCTGCAGGTGTTGAACATCGGCGATGTCGACCCCACCGGTGTGGCACACAATTTCGGCGATGAAATCGAGGTAATCGCCAGGGGGTTTGATATTTGGTCCAACGCCGATGACTTTACGTTCCTGTTTGAGGAAAAGACCGGCGACTTTGACATGGCGGTGCAGGTGCCCAAAATCGACAATCCCGGCGGGGCGTGGGCGCGCAATGGCCTAATGGTCCGCGAGACCCTGGATGACAACAGCATGATGCTCGGCGCGTTCGCCACGCCACCCAGTGGACAGGGCTACTTCGCCCTTGAGCGACGCGAGGAGTCAGTTAACCCGCAATGGTGGAACAATAATGGCACCCCAGGCAGCCCGGTGTTGCAAGGCGGGATAAAATACGGCACGGACACCGTGCCCGGTCTGCCCAACCTGTGGATCCGGATGAAACGTTCCGGCAACCGGTTCACCGCATTCCGCAGTGCCAACGGACAGGACTGGATCGAGATGGGAGTGACGAATCTCGAGTTCTCTGAAACTGTGTATTTTGGCATCAGTCAGGCCCAGCATTCAGGCACGAAAGGCTACGCCGCATACACGAATTACGGTCCATTCTTCTACTCCGGCACAGAGATCGCCATCACCAAGTCGCCGCAAAGCGGCATCGGCACACTTGGCTGGGATCACACGTTTGAGGTCGGCTACACGGCGACCACCGCTGGCAAACCACTCGCCATTGGAGAGCTGACATTTCAATGGCTCAAGAATGGTCAGGCAATAGAAGGAGCCGACGATCCTACCTACACCACACCGGGGGTTTTGACGACGAATGATGGAGGGAGCCGCTACTCAGTAACCGTAAGCATGGGTGATTTGGCCGTGACCTCCGGCGAGGCGGTGTTATCCGTGGCCAAGGACAGCACTCCTCCCAAGGTGGCCAAGGCCAGCGCCACCAAGCCAAGCGCTTCCGCCGGCGGCGGCGGAGCAGCGTTGCGCTTCAACGGTGGCGGCCAATACGTCTCTGTTCCTATGGATATTCCCGAGACCGACTACACGGTGGAGTTCTGGTTCCGCACCGAGGATCCCAACGCCGGACTGTACTGCGTGGTGGATGCCAATCTTGGTGGAGGAGGTCATGACCGTCACCTGCACCTAACCGAGGGCAACATCCGAGTCCGGACCTGGAGCGGCCCCGGCGTGGAGATGTCCTCCGGGTTGAACCTGGCGGACGGGCAGTGGCATCACCTTGCCCACACACTGGGTACCGCTGCCAATGGCCAGCAGATCTTTATCGATGGCAAACTGGTTGTCCAGGGAGCAAAAAATATGTCCGACTTCGACTGGCAAAAGCACCTTAACTTCGGTTTCTCCAACGACGCCGGTTCGCAGTACCTGGTGGGTGAACTGGACGAACTTCGCGTCTGGGGCATTGTTCGCACAGAGGAGGAAATCAACGCCAACATGAACAAACCACTGGGGGACGAGGCCGACCTGCTGGCTTACTACAACTTCGACGAAGTCATCGGTACGGTTCTGCCGGATGGCGTAGGGGGCAACGACGGTGTGCTGATGGGCATGGGCGACCGTAATTGGACGATCTCGGAGGCCCCCCTTGGCCAGGCGCCACTGGAGGGCTTCGAGTTGCCGACAACATTAGACATCACGTTCAACGATCAGATTCGCAACCCCAACTTGGGCAGCGGCGGCTCGCTGATGTTCGATGGTAGAGGCGCAAGTGTCGCGCTGCCGGACGATATTCCTCAGATTCTCAGCGACGGTTGGGCGGTCACGGTCGAGTACTGGTTCAAGGGCGAGTCGCTCCAGTCGGCGGTGCGTTGGCAGGACGGCCAATACTTTGTGGCCGGTTGGAACGGGCTGCACATCATCTCCACCGATGGTGGAACAGGCGCCGGCATTGCGGTTGGCCCGGCCACCGATGGCGGTTGGCATCACGTGGCCATGACCTGGGAACAGGATATGGTTGGCGGGTTCAGAAGCTACTTGGACGGGGAACTTGTGGCCGAGCGTGATTCCGGTCCGGACCCGCTACCGGTGATCAACGGTCAGGCCTATCTCGGGGCGTTTCAGGGTGTGTCCGAATTCACCAATGGCCAGTTGGACGAAGTTCGCATCTGGGAGAGTGTTCGCACTGAGGAGGAGTTGCAGGAGTGGATGAACAAGCCTCTCTCAGGGGAAGAGGAAGGCCTCTTGGCCTACTACCAGTTTGACGAACTTAACGGAAATATCCTGCCGGACATCTCCGTCAACGAGTTTAATGGCGATCTGAAAAACATGACCGACGCCAACTGGAGTGCTGGAGCCGGGCCTGCCTTCACCGCTGAGGGGCCAAAAGGCCAGGCGGCTCCGGGGACGTTCGAGATCGAGGGCGCGAAGATTGAATCGCTTAAGTATCTCAGTGACGGTCGCTCCGTGCGGATCGTCGCCTATGGCGTTGAGTCCAATGAAGTCAACGTGACAATCAACGGTGTCCGCGACGCAGGCAATAACGAGATTGCCGCTGACACCAAGTTAGTCGTCCAAGTGAAACAGGAAGGTGGCCAAGCGGAGGCGCCGATCGTCTCACTCGAGGAGGGTGACGGTATCATCATCATCAACACCAGTTCCGGCTCATTGCAGACTGCTCCAAGTGTAATCGGACCGTGGGAAAATGTTGCCGCCCCGTTACAGTTGAATCTCAATGAACCCGGCAAGGCTGGATTCTTTCGTGCGGTAAATTAAGAAATAGGAACGAACGAAAGTTTAACGCCTTTGAGCCAAGGCATCTTCGCTCTTAGCGAGGATGTCCTTGTGTAGGGATTCCCCGTGTGAATCCATCGTAACCACGGCGGGGAAAGCCTTCATCTCGAACTCCCAAATCGCTTCCGGCGAGCCAAACTCCTCAAGCATGTGCACACCTCGCACCTTGGTGATGCACTCGGCCAGCACCTGCGCCGCACCTCCGATGGCATGCAGATAAACGGCTCCGTGTTCCTTGCAAGCGGCCAGAGTCTTGTCCGCCATGCCGCCCTTGCCGATCACGCCGCGAATGCCAAACCGCCTCATGATGTCGCCCTGATACGGCTCCTCGCGGATGGAGGTCGTTGGCCCAGCGGCCGTCACCTTCCACTCGCCGTTGACGTCCCTCAATACAACCGGCCCGCAGTGATACAGAATACCGCCTTCGAGATTCACTTCGCCCGGCAACTCGCCGCCGTCATGAAGATACTTGTGCACGGCATCTCGCCCGGTGAAAACCGTGCCGGAAATCAAAACCTGATCGCCAACCTTCAGTTCGCGAATGGCCTCCTCTGAGAGTGGACTAGAAAGATTGTGAGTCATGCTGCGCTTCGTTCAGTAAAGCCAGTCGGTAATTTTGCCGTCACTGGCAAGGGTCACGCCGTGGCGACGGAAGGCCCAGCACATGTAGCTTACACTCACAAAGTACGACGCCGGCACGCGGTTGGCTGCGCCGATCTTCACGCCTAGCAGCGTCGTTTTTCCACCGAACCCCATCGGCCCGATGCCCAACTCGTTGGCCGTCTTAAGAATGTCTTGCTCGAGTTCGTCCAGCTTCGGATCGGGATTTTGATCATCGAGCCGACGGAGAAATTCGCGCTTGGAAAACTCATAACCGGACGCCCTGTCGCCACCGATGCACACGCCGAGAACTCCCGGACCGCAGCCCTTCCCTTGAGCCTGATGCACCGCCTCAAGGATCACTTTGCGACAGCCGTCGAGGTCACGGTCAGCCGCTAGTTTGGTATTGGGCAGCGAAAATTGCGCGCCGACATTCTCGCAACCACCGCCCTTGAGTACGAGCCGCACCGAGATGTCGTCCGATGTGTGTTGGTGGAAATGCAGGTTTGGCGATCCTGGGCCAAGGTTGGTGCCATCATTCTTTCCGGTGACTGAATCCACCGAGTTTTGCCGCAGATAACCAAGCTTGGTTGCCTCTTTCACCGCTTCGCGAGCCTCCTGCTCGAACTCGACTTGGTTCATTCCAACCGTGCAGTCGATATAAAATAAAATGCTGCCGGTGTCCTGACAGATAGGCTGCGACTTGCTCTTGGCCAAGCCGATGTTCCGCTCAATGATCTCCAGCGCCGACTTGGCGATGGTGCCCTCTTTCTCCTTTTCCAACCCTCGCAGAATCGCCGTCTGCACGTCGTCGGGAATCTCCGCCGAGGTGCGACGGATCAATTCAATTAATGACTCCCTGAACCTGCTCATTACACTGAAATTATAGGCATTGGAGATACCTGTGTCAATGAACGCTCAACCACCACGCTTGAATCTCTTGTGCTCTCGCTTGTTATACGCCGCCATGTCTCCCTGCATGTCACCAACTGTGTCATCCATCATTTGAATGAAATTTTCGCAACTGCACGCCACGCTGCCGAGGCTGATCACCGTCTCGCGCTCGGCGAAGTCGTTGGTGACTGCCATCACCTCACCATACGGCTTCATTAGATGTGCCACCCTCTCAATGATCTGGTCTGCCGTCTGGCCTTTTTTTGAAAATAGCACCTCGATGCCGCCTTTGGCAGTCTCATTCTTCGGCGTGTCGGGCGGCGCTCCACCGCCGTCGAAAACCACCGTAACCGGCGTGCCGGACGAATCCTGATACTGCGTCAGCGACGCCACCAGCGCGTCCCTCGCATGGAACGAGTGACGTGGCTTGGTCGGAGCCAGCTCCTCCCAGTAATGTAGGAGGCTGTATCCATCTACCAAGATTCGAACGATCCCCATGCGCCCAATACTACGGCTTCGGCCGCGCTTGGCCAAGAGCTTGGTTTAGTGGTAGCGTGCCGCAGGGGTGAGCGATGCCAATTTACGAATACGAACTGTGCGACGATAAGGGTGACTGCAGACCATGCGGCGGACCCGGGTTTACGCTACGCCGTCCCGTCTCGGCCAAGCCGCTCAAGAAGTGCCCGGCCTGCAAGAGGCCGGTACGAAAAGTTATCTCTAGCTTCAGCACCCCCACCCATCTCAAGCCACTCTCAATCACGGACGCTAAGAAGGCCGGCTTCACCGTTTACAAAAAGCTCGGAAAAGGCGAATACGAACGCCAGTAATGTCGATTCTTTTTTTTCGGATTTAATGAACAAATTGCCCTATCAGGGCGTCATAGGCCCCGATAACCGCATTTGTGGGTATCCACATCGGGCTTCTCGTTGTGAATAGATGGCCATATTTCGGCCTAAGTAGGTTGGTTTGGTTGTTTGGTTTGGCGGGCGTTCCGATAGGGGCGCCCGCTTTTTTTTCGAACCTGTGCTTTAAACATCGGCGGCCCGGTTCAGGCGGTCCCAGAGTGCCGCCCATTCATCGCCATCGGGAAGCGGCTGCACCAGAATAGTTTCCGCACCGAGACGGTCGCAACGGTGTAGTGTGTCGTAAAGTTCCCTCGCGAAGTCTCCGGCAGAGTCAGGCAATCGATGCCAACGCTCGCTTGACCAAGCGGCGGGCGATGCTGTGCGGGCGATGACGTGGGCCATTACGTCCGCTTGGCGGAGCACCGCGTCCAAGTCGCCCTCCACTAATATCAGCTTCGCTTTCGGCGAATAGTGCTGCTTTAACTGGCCTGGGCTTTTCAGTGGCTCGGCAGCGGTGGGGATCTTGGCTGATACCACTGAGCCGAGGACGCCTTGCAGTTTGCCTAGCGAGATCATCCCCGGACGCAGGAGGGTCGGCGTGTCGCCGGTTAGATCGAGCACGGTGGACTCGATGCCGAGGTCGCACGCGCCGCCGTCAAGCACCAACGGGATGCGGCCACCGAGTTGTTCAACGACATGCTCCGCCCGGGTCGGTGACACACAGTTCGAGCGGTTCGCGCTGGGTGCCGCGAGCGGGAAGCCACACTTAGCCAGCACGGCGCGCATCACCGGATGTGCGGGGCAACGAACGGCTACGGTCTTTCCCCCAGCGGTGACGATGTCCGGGATCGAGCCTGCCTTGGGCAGCACGAGCGACAGTGGCCCGGGCCAAAACGCATTGGCCAGTTGCATGGCTGCTCTTGGCAAAGCGGCGACGCAGCCCTCGGCCATCTCGACGGAATCGATGTGGACGATGAGTGGGTTGCCGGCGGGTCGGCCCTTGGCATCGAAGATGCGAGCGACGGCCTCGGGCGATCGCGCATCAGCGGCCAAGCCGTAAACGGTCTCGGTCGGCAGCGCGACGAGTTGCCCCTGTGCCAGTAGTTCAGCCGCTTGCCCAAGCGCGCCGGGTACGTCCGCCTCTTGCACTTCCGTGCTGAATGCGTGTTCGATTACGTCAGTCACGGCTTGATCAGGGCGATCAGGTGATCGCATCCTTTATTGAATGAGCAATGGCGCGATCACCAACGCGATGACGGTCATGAGTTTCAGCAGGATATTCAACGACGGGCCGGAGGTGTCCTTTAGCGGATCGCCCACGGTGTCGCCGACGACGCCGGCTTTGTGGGCGTCGCTGCCTTTTTTGTGGTACACGCCATCGACCTCCACGCCTTTGCCTTCCTCGAACATTTTCTTGGCGTTATCCCACGCGCCACCGGCGTTGGCCTGGAAGAGCGCGAGTAATACGCCGCAAACAGTCACGCCCGCAAGCAGGCCACCGAGAGCTTTCGCGGCCTCTTGGCCATCTCCATCCATGGCCCATTTGAAACCGAACCCAACCACCACGGGCGTGAGCACGGCCAACAAGCCGGGCTTGATCATCTCGCGGATGGCCGCCGCTGTGGAGATGGAAACGCAGTTGGCGTACTCGGCCTTGCCGTCGGCGGCTTCATAAATCTTGCGGTCCTCCTCGGACCATTCGTCCACTGGCTTGTCGCCGTGTTCCTTCATCTTGGCGAGCGCGGCATTCAACTCGGGTATGTCCCTGAACTGCCGCTGCACTTCGATAATCATGTCGCCGGCCGCGCGACCTACGGCGTCGATGGCCATGGCGGAGAACAGGAAGGGCAACATCGCGCCCACGAAAAGGCAGGCCATCACATTGGGGTTAGCAATGTTGATGTTATCGATGCCGGCCACGCCCATGTAGGCGGCGAACAGCGCGAGGGCGGTGAGCGCGGCGGAGCCAATAGCGAAGCCTTTACCGATGGCGGCGGTGGTGTTGCCCACAGCGTCGAGGCTGTCGGTGCGGGCACGGACCTCCTCGGGCAGCTCGCTCATTTGGGCGATGCCGCCGGCGTTGTCGGCGACAGGGCCGTAGGCGTCCACGGCGAGTTGGATGCCGGTGTTGGCCAACATGCCGACGGCGGCGATTGCAATGCCGTACAGACCGGCAAAGTAATACGCACCGAGGATGGCCGCGGCGAGAAACAGGATTGGCAACATCGTCGAGCGCATGCCCACTCCGAGGCCGGAAATGATGTTGGTGGCCGCGCCGCCCTTGGCTGATTGCCGGGAAATTTCCCTGACCGGTGCTTTGTTAAAGCCGGTGTAATATTCGGTGACAAATCCAATGCCCAGCCCACAAAAGAGGCCAATCAAACTGGCATAGAAAACACCCATGGCGGTGTAGGTCGTATCGCCCATCACCCACTTGGCGGGCAGCAGGTTGGTGATGAGAAAAAAACCACCCACGAGCATAATGACTGCCGCGGTGAGTTCGCCGCGCGTAAGGCCGGACTTGGGATCACCACCTTCTTCGACAGACACGAACATCGTACCAATCATCGAGGCCACGATGCCGATGGCCGCGAGGCACAAGGGCAGCATCACCACGCCAATGGTGCCAATGCCGTCCGCAAAATCCTTGAATTCCGGCAATCCCATCAGTACTGCGCCGAGTACCATCGCGCTGATCATCGAGCCCACGTAGCTTTCGAACAGATCCGCGCCCATGCCGGCGACGTCACCCACGTTGTCTCCCACGTTGTCGGCGATAGTGGCGGGGTTGAGCGGATGATCCTCCGGGATGCCCGCTTCCACCTTGCCCACGAGATCCGCGCCCACGTCGGCGGCCTTCGTGTAAATGCCGCCGCCCACACGGGCAAAAAGCGCAATCGAAGACGCGCCAAAGGAGAAGCCAGTGATCACCGTGATCACTTTTGTGATCTCCCAGCCTTGGCCGTAATAAACGAAAAACAAACTGGAAAGCCCCACCACACCGAGGCCCACCACGCCCATGCCCATCACCGAGCCGCCGCGGAAGGCGACGGTCAGCGCGGAAGCGAGGCCCGTGCGGGCGGCGTGAGCAGTGCGAACATTAGCCTTGGTGGCCACTTTCATTCCTATAAAACCAGCCAGCGCAGAGCACAAAGCGCCCACGGCGAAAGAGAGCCCTATCAAGGCGCTGGTTTTTGCTGGGTCACCCCTATAGCCTTGATAAGCCAGCAGCACGGCCACTACCACGACGAACCACCCCAATTTTGAGTATTCAGCACGCAGAAACGCCATAGCGCCATCGGTGATGTAACTGGCGATGCGTTTCATACGGTCAGTACCTGGATCCTGCTGAGCCACCCATTGGGCACGCCAATAGGTGAAGAGTAGGGCCAGTAATCCAGCAAGCGGGATGAGATACACGGTATTACTATTCATGTTTTTTAGTTTTGGAAAAATTAACTATATGGGAAGGGCCACTCTGCTTGGGCAGAAAAATTGGAGCATCCCCATACTGCGACAAACAGTAAAATGGCTAACCCGAAATCGGGGCCTGATATCATGATTTATCGAATTGAATCGGATTTAACTTTTTCCCGAACACACAATAGGAAAACTTTTTTTTTTTTCCCCGTCAAGGGGTTAAATCCGTTTGGAACAAAAAATCTCGCCGAACGTGCCTTGGCCGACTATTCCCAAACGGCATGAGCGGAGGTGAATGGGCGATTCGGTTGACGGCTTTCCTGTCCTTTGCCGGATACGTCCTCGCGTTGGCAAGTTGCCGGCTGCGTACACCCCTCACCCAGCCTAGTGCCAGCGGCTGGTGGTCTCTTGGCTTGGTAGCCTTTCTCGCCCACTTGGTCTGCGCCTTCCACTTCGAGCACGGCTGGAGCCATGCCAAGGCACTAGCAGCCACGGCCGCGCAGACTGAGGCAACCACCGGCTTCAACACCGGCTTCGGGCTTTACCTGAATTACGCCTTCGCATTGGCTTGGCTGACGGACGCTGCCTGGTGGCACCTAGCCAAGCGGAATTACCAAAGCTGGCCGAGGTGGATAGACGCAACACTGCAGAGCTTCATGGCTTTGATGTGGTTCAATGCTACGGTGGTCTTCGGGTCGCCGTGGGGTCAAGCAACCGGATGGACGGCTGTGTTTGGGTTGGGCGGCTGGTTTATATTCCAGCGAAAGCAAGCAATTTAGCTCGTTTGGCCAAGCAACTTTTTTTGCTGCTTGAGCAGGGTTGTGATTTTTTTCAACTCAGCCTCCGCTTGGCCAAGCGGGCTCGCTGCAGCATCAATTTTTTCTGATTTTCCAACTTGCTCCAGAGTCTCGCAGGCTTGGGCCAGGCGCTCTGCCCGGAGATTGCGCGCACTGCCCTTGAGCGAATGGGCGGCTTCGACAATCCCTACAGCGTTGCCAGTAGCAAGGGCTTCCCGCGCCTGCGCCAGCCGGGCCGGGGCATCCTGCAAAAAAAGATCAATCAACTCGGCAACCACGGCGGCATCGCCAAAGGATAGAAGTCCCTCAGCAATGGAGTCTGCGTCGCTGGGATCATTTTTCCCCGGTGCAGCGCCGAAGTCGCTGGCGATTTTTCCCAGCGCTTGGCCAAGTTGCTCGAGGTCGATCGGTTTAATGAGGTATTCGTCCATGCCGGCGTCGAGGCACTTGCGTTTCTCTTCCGGGTCAGCGTTGGCGGTGACCGCCAGAATGCGGATGAGCCGCGCCCGGCCGGGGAGTTGGCGAATGGCGCGGGTAGCCTCGTAGCCGTCCATCTCCGGCATGTGGCAATCCATCAGCACAACGTCGTAGGGCATCTTGCGGACCGCCTCGAAAGCCTCGAGTCCATTGGCCACAGCGTCCGCCGTGTAGCCGAGGTTCCCGAGTTGCAGCAATGTGACTTTCCGGTTCACCTGATTATCCTCCGCCACCAGAATTCTGAGCAGCTTGGCCTCGCGCCGAGCTTCCTGGGCTGGCGCTGGGTCTTCGCTGGTGAGCAGCCGGGTGATGCTCTCGAGCAACCGGGTTTGCTTGACCGGCTTGACGAGGCAAGCGTCGATCCCAGCTGCCTGCCGGTCGTCGGGTTGCAGCACCTTCCCCATGGGGGTCAGCAGGATTAGTTTTAAGTCAGTGAAAAGCAGATCATCCTTCATGGCCCGGGCTAGGCCAAGGCTGTCCTTCTCCGGCATTTCGCTGTCCAGAATGACAACTTGAAAAGGAGAGTCTGTGGCGACAGCCTGCTGGAGCAACTTCAGCGCCTCAGCGGCTTCATCCGCCTCGGTGGTCTTGATCCGGCGCGAGCGCAGTTGGTGCCTTAGAATCAGGCGGGTGGTCTCGTTGTCATCGACGACCAGCACGTTCAGGCCGGCCAAAAGTTGGTGCTGTGTCTCCGCTACGCCGAGCTTGAGCTGTTTCCGCAGCGACAGCTCAAACCAGAAACTCGAGCCCTGTCCCAGCTTGCTCTCGAACCCGATCCGGCCGCCCATGATCTCTGTCAACTGCTTCGAAATCGTCAAGCCAAGGCCGGTGCCGCCGTATCGGCGGGTCAGCGATCCGTCGCCTTGGGTGAACGGCTGGAACAGGCGTTTTTGTGCTTCACTGGGAATGCCAATGCCGGTGTCAACAATCTCGCAGCGGATCTCCATGTCCCTGCCCGTCTCGCGGACCGTACTGAGCCGCACCAGCACTTCGCCCTGCCCAGTGAACTTTATGGCATTGCCGACGAGGTTGGTCAGGATCTGGCGCATCCTCCCGGGGTCACCGATGACACTAGTCCACACCTCCTCGTAAACAAGGCAGGCCAGATGCAGGCCCTTACTCTGGGCGCGCTCGGCCAGGAGATCCACAGCGCTCTCCACCATCTCGCGCAGGTCAAACGGAATCTCCTCAATCTGCAGCTTGCCTGCCTCGATTTTTGAGAAGTCGAGAATGTCATTGATGACCCCCAGCAGAGCGTCGGCGCTCTGCCGGATGGTGGTGAGAAATTCGCGCTGCTGCTCGTTGAGCGGCATGTCCAGCAGCAGCCCGGTCAGGCCAACGATGGCGTTCATCGGGGTGCGAATCTCATGGCTTGTGTTGGCAAGGAACTCCGACTTGGCCTTGGCCGACTCGAGTGCGGCGTCACGTGCCTCTGCCAGCTCTGCCTCTGCCTCTTTCAGCGCGGTGATGTCCTTGGAGACCCCAAGCGTCCCAATGATCTCCCCATCGGCGTTGTGCATCGGCATCTTGGTGGTGAGCACCCAGCCTTCGCGGCCGTCGTTCCACGTTTCCTTTTCCATCTTGCCGATGATCGCCTGTCCCGTCTCGAGGATGGCCTGCTCGTCCTTGAATGCGAGCCGGGCGTGTTCCTCACTGAAAAAATCGGCGTCCGTTTTTCCTACCGCCTCTCCGGGATCGCCGAGCCCGAAGTCGCTGGCCACGGCCCTGCTGACCATCAGGAACCGGCTGTCGCGATCCTTGAAATATATCCGGTCCGGAATACTGTCGAGCAGCGTGCGCAACAGGTCCCTCTCATGAGCCAGCGCGATCTCGGTATGCCTTTGCCGGGTGACATCCCAAAAAATCCCCTGCACGCCGATACACCTCCCAGACTCGTCGCAGATCGGTGTCTTGACGACGTGCACCCACGACTTCTCCCCCTCGGGCGTGACGTGTTCCTCGACCGCATCCAGAGACTCGCTGCTCTCCATGATGCCCAAGTCGTCCTCTCGGTACTTGCCCGCGAGGTCGGCCGGGAAAAAATCAAAGTCAGTTTTGCCGATTATCTCCCGGCGCGGCTTCCCCAGTTCCTCGCAGAAACGGGTGTTGGTAAACGTGAACCTCCCGGCAGCATCCTTACGAAAAATATTCTGCGGCAGATTCTCCACCAGCGAGTGAAACAAAATCTCCGATCGGCGAAGCTCCAGCTCGGCCCCCTTCTGTTCGGCAATATCCTGCACCGTGCCCTCGTAGAAAAGCACCTTGCCGGCCTCGTCCCGGACAATACGCGCCGTCTCGGAAATCCAGATCCGCGAGCCATCCTTCCGGAAAATCTCCGACTCGAACTGCTCAATACGCCCCTGTTGCTGAATGAGTGTCAGGAACAAATCCCTCTGCCCTGGCTCCACGTATAACTGCCCCTCAATGTCGCCGATGACCTCGATCAACCGATCAGGCGACTTGTAACCGTAAAGCTCCGCCAGCCGGTGATTCGCATAAATATACCGGCCATCCTCCGTGGTTCGAAAAATACCCACCACGACATCATCGAAAACCTCGGGATTGCCGGGTTGGTCAACAGAAGGTGAGTCGGGGGTTGGAGAGGTCATAAACAGGGGCACTCGCTTGGACAGCTGAGAGTAGAAACTCCCCGGCGCTTGGCCAAGCGCATTCGGCGTGGGTGGTCGGCGCTTTACGGCTTGGGACGTGGGTATCATGCTGCGCGGTCGCTTGGCTAAGTTTGCCGGCGTGAGTATGAAACTTGGTTCCCATATGTCCGCCGCCGGCGGTGCCTGGAAGGCCATCGAGCGAGCCCGCTCTGTTGACTGCCAAAGCACACAGATTTTCGTCAAAAGCAACATGCAGTGGTTCGGCAAGCCCCCAAAGCCGGAAGACGCTGAACGATTCAGGACCGAGTTGGCCAAGGGCGACGTGGGAACGGTGTTTGGCCACGCCGGCTATCTCATTAACCTCGCCGGGCCGGACGGCGACAACCGCGACAAGTCGATCGAGTCGCTCACGCGGGAGATCGAGATTGCCGGAATGCTCGGTGTGCCGTTTCTCGTGCTGCATCCCGGCGCGCACCTTGGCCAAGGCGACGACCAAGGCGTAAAACGCATCGCCAAGGCGCTCGATGGCATCTTTCGCGCCACGAAAAAATCGCAAGTGCGGATCGCACTCGAAAACACCGCCGGGCAGGGCACATGCCTTGGCCACCGCATCCGCCACCTCGCCGATATTTTCGGGCGGGTTAAGCAGCCGGAGCGGCTTGGTGTCTGCCTAGACACGGCGCACTTCTTCGCCGCCGGCTACGACATCCGCACGCCCAAGGGCTGGGACGCCGCGATCTCCGAGGTAGTGCAGATGATCGGCCTAAAGCAGGTGCTGGCGTTTCACCTCAACGACTCTAAGACAGATCTCAATTCGCGCGTGGACCGACACGACCACATCGGCCACGGGTTGATCGGCAAAAAGGCTTTCGGCCACATCGTCAACGACCCCCGTTTCGCCGACACGCCTGGCTGCCTCGAGACGCCGAAGTCGCCCGATCTGCGCGAGGACATCGCGAATCTGACCACCCTCCGATCGCTCCTAAAAAAGGGCTAAAGCCCCCGGGAAAGAGGCTGATCCCGGCCGAACCGGCGTCAGGAATAGTTACATTCACAGGATGACGCCGCCGGACTGGCTGTGAGCATTCGGTTCACCTCACAAATCAGCCGAAACTCGGCTGCGGTGAATAACCTGCCAACGCTGTGTCTTTCTCCCAAACACAGGACTTCATCATAAAAAAGTGATGCATGCCCTGGACCGAATGAGTAAATTAACCTTACTCCACCAAGACACCACCAAGACGGAAACGGATCGCTCAAACTACTCGTTCGAGTTTACCCTGTTTCAAAACTACATCAGCTACATCGGGATAAAAGACTTCAACTGTGTGTCGTTTTTTGCGAACGCCGGCAACGAAGTCACCATCGACAGCGACGCAAACACGTTCATCATGCTGTGGACATAAACTCCCCCACGGCGGCACCCGGCTTGACCCGCGCATTCGACGCTGCCACCTCCGCGATCTCCACCACCACCAGCTCATCCTCCACGCTGAGCAACATCCAGAGGCTCTTCAATTGATCACCTGAATTTGATACTCAAGTAGGGAACGCTCAGGGGACGATGCCCTCCAACTTCGGCGCCAGCTCATTCCCGTGCAAAAACTCGGCAGCGCTATACCAGCGCTGCCTTTTCGATTTTTAGCTCTACTCGGACTCCAGCACCCACGCCAGTAAATCCGCCATCTGACCGGCGCTCAGCCCTGCCTCCAGCCCCGCCGGCATCAGCGACAGGCCGGTGGACTCGACAAGATCGGTATCCGAACGGGCAAAGCCGTGCTCGCTGCCATCGAGCAACCCCATCATTATTGCCGATCCACTCATGTATTTAATCGTTCCCACGATGGTCTCCTTTTTCTTTGCAGAGTACACCTTGTGCAGCACGTACTGCGGAGCTACTTCGCGATTCGGATCGATAATGCTGACGAGCAGTTTCTCCGCTCCGTTCGCTCGGACCGATTTCAAGTCCGGCCCGATATTCCGCCCCACGCCGCCGAGTAGATGACACGCGGCGCACCGCTGCTCGAACGTCACGCGCCCAAGCTTCCCGTCGCCGCGCTTGGCCAGGGCCGGCAGGAACTGCTCGACGACCTTAGCCCGATCCGGATCGACCTTGCCGACAGGCTTAAAAACCTGCGGCATGTAAACCGGCTTTTTTGGCTGAAAAGAAAACTTAGCCATACGCCCGGCCCGCATCGTCTCTAGATTCCCAAAGATGATGTCGCCGAAAATGGATTCCGAAAACGTCGTATTTTTTTTGAGTTCATTGATGAGCTCTGCGTGCTGCTCAGTTGCAGCATTGAGCAATGCCACCAGTTGCCAGTGATCGGCACCCGCTTGG
>Ga0115011_10000463_pt1 | contig 33305 bp, 21 predicted proteins | sample TroAtlMetagenome_2_FD_88705 | JGI IMG/M metagenome (GOLD analysis project Ga0115011, IMG submission 88705) | Marine eukaryotic phytoplankton communities from Atlantic Ocean - Tropical Atlantic ANT8 Metagenome | ecosystem: Environmental > Aquatic > Marine > Oceanic | place: Tropical Atlantic... | reverse complement strand
GCAAGCAATTTTTAGAGAGTTATCTTGGTGGGATAAATATAAAGAATTAATATTTATAGGTTTAATACTTTTAGGAGTATTAATGATTTTAAAAAAAATAGGAAAAATAATTTAAAATGGCAGGAACAGTAGAATTAGACATAGCTGGGTTAGAAGGCAACATGATGGCCCAACCAAGAATTTTTGCACATGATGCACAATCACTCAATGTAGCAGACTTTGGAAACTTGTTAGTGCCCGCACCAGCTACTTTACCTAGTGGACTAGAAGAAACCGTATTTATGCAAAGAGGAGCTTGTTTATATGTAGGTGTAAATTGCAGTACGATACAAGTTACTATGGAGAGTGGTGCTCAACCAATTTTTAAAAATGTTCCTGCGGGTTCATTTTTACCAATATTGATTACAACAGTAGAAGAAGCAGAAGATGCAGATACAGGAACAGATGTAGTTGATGGTGACTTAATAGCACTTTGGTAATATGTGGTTAGGTAATGGATATATGATCCCTATGGTGAAAACACCTAAGGGACCAACAATTACCCCACCGCCACCAACGGGAGATTTTATAGAATTAGAACCTACTTTAGACTTAATAGAATTAGAAAATAGTACTGACTTAATAGAACTAGAATAATGGCAAATGAAAAAATTAGCAGTTTTGATGATTTAACTGCTGCAGGAATAACCCTTAACGATATATTAGGAGTGGCCGCTTATTATAACGATGGTGGTAGTTTAAAAAACGTAAAGTTTACAGGAGCAGATATTATAGCCGCAACTGGAGGAGATTTAGATTTTTCTGGATTTAGTGGAAGTACAGCTAAAGTTAATTTAAATAGCGTAACAACTCAACCTCAGTATGGATATGGTGAAATATTTACCGCTTTAGGATCTATTAGTTGTGGACAACCTGTAGTTTATGATTACACAGGTGGAGTATTAAAAGTTACTACAGCTGGCTCATTGCCTGATCAAAGTGCTATTGTAGGAATAGCTTTAGCTGATGCTAATGATGGAGATTCTGTTACAGTGTTAATAGAAGGATTTATCACAGCTAGAAGAACTACAACTTTCAATCCTTCATCTGAAACATATGTGTTACCTAATTCTACTCCACCAGTAGCAAATATAAGACCATTGACGAATGATACAACTTTTACGGATGATGGAGGTGGTAGCAATTATAGCTCTGGCACTAACTATTATATAACATTTGACGTAGGTTCTGGTTCTGAACACTTAGTAATGACACCAAATAGTTTCGGATTTGAAGATTTTAATTCTTCTATTTATGATAGATTAGGAATACAAGTTTCTAATGATAATGTTGCTTGGGCTAATTATACTACTGCTGGAACTCCTTGGTTACAAGCTATGTCTGTAACTGCTGAGCCGTGGGGGTCATCATTTGCAGGAGCATCTTGGAATTCAGCTGCTTCATCACCTGGATGGGTTTTCCCTACAACGGAAGCTAAAGCAGCAACATTGAATGGAAGTAGTGTTATTGGAACAGGTTTTCCAATTACTAGTGATGGTACATCAGGAGGCACAAGGTATAGATACGTAAGATTTTACTTTTATAGTGATAGTGGTAGTACTTCGGATGGTTGGAATTTAAGTTTAACTCCTTCTACTCCATTCACTACTCCTGCGACTTCCGTGCCTGAAGGACAATTATTATATTTAGATCCTACAGATTTAACAAAAATTACAACAACATCCACGGGTGGTATAATAGTAGGTATGTGTGCTTATGACAACCCTGCTGATGATAGTTTATTAATAAGATTAATACACGAACACTAACATAAAGAATAATTAAATTTAATTAAATGAAGAAAATTAAAAAAGAAGAATTACAAAAAATTAAAGATCAACAAGAAAAGTTAGATCGCTTAGTTAAAGAAATAGGTATTTTATCTACCCAACAACATGCTTTGTGTCATGAGGTAGGAATACTAAACCAAGATGTACAAGCAACTAAAATAGAATTAGAAAAAACTTATGGGTCTATTAATATAGACATGAGTGATGGTTCGTATGAAGAAATAGAAGAGAAAGAAGCTCCTCTAAAAGTAGTTGAAAATGTCTAAGGTAATAAGAAAGATAAGTATTGGTACAGACTATAAAAATGATGCGATGCATTATGCTGTAGGACAACCGGTATATGGAGGTCATGTTATCTGTGATATACTCGAACCTGAAGAAGGAGAGTATATGATATATATAAAAAAGGAAGACACAATGCTACCGTGGAAGAAGTTTAACTCACAGATGGCTATTGCTATAGAATATGATCTAGAATATTAATGAGATCTTTATACGATTTTATAGTTACTCCTCTTGGGAGTAGATACAACAATACTAAAAAGGTAGAAGATAAAACCCTTGTTATAAACACCAATGTGGAAAACCACATACATGTGAATAAAAAAGCAAGGGTAGTATCCATTCCAGCTGCTTATGATACTAAAATAAAAGAAGGTGACATTGTATATGTTCATCACAATTTATTTAGAAGATGGTATGATCAACGAGGAAAAGAACGAAACACTGGAACATATTTTAAAGACGATTTGTATTTTTGCTCACCTCAACAAATATACATGTACAATAATAAATCTCACTTAGATTATTGTTTTGTCAAACCCATTATCGATATAGACGCTTTAGAAGCTCAGAAAGAAAAAAAACATTATGGAATATTAAAATATTCTAATGATGCATTAGAAGCTCTTAATGTTCCTCTTGAAGCGTTAGTAACGTTTACACCTGAATCAGAATTTGAATTCATAATAGAAGGAGAACGTTTATATTGTATGAAATTTAATGATATTGCTTTACAACATGAATACGAAGGAAACGAAAAAGAATATAATCCAAGCTGGGCAGATAGCAGTGGAAGAACTGATAAAAGTAGCGAAGGAGGAGATTGTAGATACGGGGGAGGATGTGTCTGCGGACCGTCTCAAGAACGCAGCTGCCACTAAGAAACTTGCTATATTTGATGCTTTTGAAATTCTTCAAAGAATTCAAGAAGAAGAAGATCTTTTAAATGATAAACCAAAAGAAGAAAAACCTCAAAGAGATTTTAAAGGTTTTGCGGAAGGGCGTAGCAAATGAGTTATATTCAAGAGCTATGGAAAGCAATACCTAATGTAGTTAACTCGAATGTTCTCAAGAAAAATAACCGACTAAAAAAATGGGAATATGGTTATAATAAAGAATATGATTTTGTAGTTATAAGTAAAACAGGAAAAATTGGACAGATCATTGAAGTGCAAAACCTCCGCATTGCTTTACCAGAAGAAGATGAATGCTATAAACGAAGCAAAAATAAAGAGGAACAATACTGGGAGCAATTCGAATATTCGAAAGAATTAAAAAGAATTAAAAATAGATTTGATTGGGAAAAATATCCTCCTGATTTTAGAGAGAAATGGTGGGACTACATAGATAATGAATTTAAAAGAAGAGATGAAGGATTTTGGTTTTACAACAATGGTGAACCTACTTATATTACTGGTACTCACTACATGTACTTGCAATGGTCAAAAATCGATATTGGAGCCCCTGACTTTAGAGAATCAAACAGGTTATTCTACATATTTTGGGAAGCCTGTAAAGCTGATACCAGATGTTATGGAATGTGCTATCTTAAAAATAGACGATCAGGATTTTCCTTTATGTGCTCAGCAGAACTCGTTAATCAGGCAACAATATCATCTGACAGTAGATATGGGATTTTATCAAAGAGTGGAGCAGATGCTAAAAAAATGTTCACAGATAAAGTTGTACCAATCTCGGTTAACTATCCGTTTTTCTTCAAACCAATCCAAGATGGTATGGATCGCCCTAAAACCGAACTGGCATATAGGGTTCCGGCATCTAAACTTACACGTAGAAAGTTGGAGGTTAATGAAGAAATTAGAGAATTAGAAGGATTAGATACTACTATAGATTGGAAAAACACAGGTGATAATAGTTATGATGGTGAAAAATTAAAACTATTAGGACATGATGAGAGTGGTAAATGGGAAAGACCTGACAATATAAAAAATAACTGGAAGGTAACTAAAACATGTTTACGATTAGGAAGAAGAATTGTAGGAAAATGTATGATGGGTTCAACTTCTAATGCGTTAGGAAAAGGAGGGCAAAACTTTAAGGATATTTACTATGGATCAGATGTTACTAATCGAAACAAAAATGGTCAAACTAAAGAAGGTTTGTATTCTTTGTTTATTCCTATGGAGTGGAACTATGAAGGTTTTATAGATAAATATGGAAAACCAGTATTTGATAATCCACCATCTCCTGTTAAGGGAATTGATAATCAACTTATAGATATTGGAGTTGTTGAGCATTGGCAGAATGAAGTAGATGGATTAAAAAACGATCCTGATAGTTTAAATGAATATTATAGACAATTTCCTCGTACAGAACAACACGCGTTTAGAGATGAAGCTATTGATAGCTTATTTAATTTACAAAAAATATACGAGCAAATAGATTACAATGAATATACTAATAATGAGTTGAAATTAACTCAAGGTAATTTTCAATGGGAAAACGAATGGAGAGATTCTAAAGTTATATTTGTTCCAAATTCTAAAGGAAGATTTTTTATTTCTTGGGTTCCACCTAAAACGATCCAAAACAATGTGATTGTAAGAAATGGTATTAAATATCCAGGAAATGATCACATAGGAGCTTTTGGGTGTGATAGTTATGATATTTCAGGAACTGTAGATGGAAGAGGTTCTAAAGGTGCTTTACACGGGTTAACCAAGTTTAGCATGGAAGACGCTCCACCTAATCATTTTTTTTTAGAATATATATCACGACCACAAACAGCAGAAATGTTTTTTGAAGACGTACTTATGGCTATTCATTTTTATGGAATGCCTATTCTAGTAGAGAACAATAAACCACGATTATTATATCATCTTAAACGAAGAGGTTATAGAGGATTTAGTATGAATAGACCAGATAGAACTTTAAATAAATTGTCTATCACAGAGAGAGAAGTAGGAGGAATACCAAACTCAAGCGAGGATGTTAAACAAGCTCATGCAGCTGCAATAGAAACTTATATTGATCAATACGTGGGATACAAGAATGATACTCATGGAGACATGTATTTTCAGCGAACATTAGAAGATTGGGCTACATTTAATATAAACAATAGAACAAAGCATGATGCATCTATAAGTTCTGGTTTAGCATTAATGGCTTGTAATAAACATAGATATAGACCAGTTCCTCGTCGAATATCACAACCTATAAATTTAGGTATTAAAACCTATGACAATACAGGAGAAATTTCAAAAATTAATAAGTAAATGCAGATTTATACGAACAGTAATAGTATCTTTCCGGACCAGGTAGTACCTGTGGCAGAAAAAAATACATACGAATATGGATTAGCAGTAGGTCGAGCTATAGAATCAGAATGGTTTAGGAATTACAAAGGAACTGGATATAGGTTTTTTACGAACTATACCTATTTTCATAATTTGCGTTTATACGCTAGAGCTGAACAACCTGTGCAAAAGTACAAAGATGAATTAGCTATAAATGGTGATTTATCTTATTTAAATTTAGACTGGAAACCAGTTCCAGTTATACCTAAATTTGTAGACATTGTAGTTAATGGAATGTCGCAAAGAACTTATGAGATAAATGCTTATGCTCAAGATCCTGAATCAAGACAACGCAGAACTAAATACGCTCAAAAGATTTTAGAAGATATTGCTTTAAAAGATTATTATGAAGCAGTAGCAGAATTATTTCCTGGTATCGGATTAAATAATTTTAAACCTGATCAAAACACTCCTGAAAACTTAGAAGAGTTACCTATGCACATGCAATTGAACTATAAACAGTCTATTGAAATTGCAGAAGAAGAATTAATAGATCAAGTATTAGATCAAAATAAATACCAACTAGTAAGGAAGAGATTAAATTATGATTTAACTGTATTAGGTATTGCTGCAGTTAAAACAGAATGGAACAAAGCAGAAGGAATTACTTTAGACTACGTAGATCCTGCCTATATGGTTTGGTCATATACAGAAGATCCTAATTTTCAAGATTTATACTACGTTGGAGAAGTTAAAAATTTAACAATACCACAACTCAAGAAAAAATTTCCTTACTTAGGTCCAGAAGAAATAGAACAGATTCAAAAGTATAAAGGAAACTCTGAATACGTAAGAGGTTGGAATGGTAGATGGGACGAGAACACGGTACAAGTTTTATTTTTTGAATGGAAAACTTTTGTAGATCAAGTCTTTAAAATAAAACATACTGATCAGGGATTACAAAAAGCATTAGAAAAAGAAGATACTTTTTTACCTCCTGAAGATAATCCTAATTTTGAAAGAGCATCACGAACTATTGAAACTCTATATAGTGGCGCCAAAATATTAGGATTTGAAAATATGCTAGGTTGGGGAATGTCAGAAAATATGACAAGACCTGAAGCAGATACTACTAGGGTAAATATGAGTTATCAAATTTGTGCTCCTAGAATGTACAAAGGAAGAATAGAATCCTTAGTAAGTCGTATCACTGGATTTGCTGATATGATACAGTTGACTCATTTAAAAATGCAACAAATTCTAGCTCGAATGGTTCCAGATGGAATCTTCCTAGACATGGATGGATTAGCAGAAGTAGACTTAGGTAATGGTACAAACTATAACCCTGCTGAAGCTTTAAATATGTATTTTCAAACAGGTTCTATTGTAGGTAGATCTCTTACTCAAGATGGAGAATTAAACAGAGGGAAAATACCAGTACAAGAGCTACAGACTTCTTCTGGTGGAGCTAAAATGCAGTCGTTGATTCAAACTTATCAATACTACCTGCAAATGATAAGAGATACGACCGGACTCAATGAAGCGAGAGATGGAAGTATGCCTGATGAAAAATCATTAGTGGGATTACAGAAATTAGCAGCCGCTAATTCAAATGTAGCTACTAGACATATAATGCAAGCAAGTTTATATTTAACTCTCAAAACTTGTGAAAATATTTCTAATAAAATAGCACAATCTCTACGTTTCCCTTTAACTAGAAAGGCATTAGAAAATAGTATTACTCATTTCAATGTAGCAACATTAGATGAACTTGCAAAAGTTAGAATTCACAATTTTGGTATATTTCTAGAACTAGAACCAGATGAAGTAGAAAAAGAATCTTTAGAACAAAATATTCAAATTGCGTTAAAAACTGGAGGAATAGACTTAGAAGATGCAATAGACATTAGGAATGTTAGGAATTTAAAGTTAGCTAACGAATTACTGAAGAAACGTAGAAGAGAAAAACAAAAAAGAGAAGAAGAACTACAACAACAGAATATTCAAATGCAAGCTCAAGCGAATCAAGAAACCGCAGAAAAAGCGGCTATGTATGAAGCGCAAAAACAACAAGCATTATTAAATAGTCAAGTTTCATTTGAACAAGCTAAATCTCAGTTTGAAATACAAAGAATGGAAAGAGAAGGACAGATTAAACAAATGTTGATGGAACAAGAGTTTAATTATAACATGGAATTAGCTAAAGCTAAAATATCAAATGAGGAGCAAAAAATTCAAGAGATTGAAAATAGAAAAGATAATAGAACCAAACTCCAAGCAACACAACAAAGCGAAATGATTCAACAACGTCAAGAAGATGGATTACCAATTAATTTTGAATCTTCTGGAAACGATACTCTTAATGGCGATATAGCTAATTTAGGAGGAATTATGTAGGCTTAATAATTATATAATATTATATTATGAGTGAAGAAGTAAAAAACGTAACTGAAGAAGTTAAACAAGAAGGTGACTTTAAAATGAAAAAGAAACCTGGAAGACCAAAAAAACTAACATCTAAAAATGATGATGTAACTAAAGTTAACCTAAAAAAAGAAGAAGATGCCGTTCAAGAGCAAAGCACAGAGAAAGTGGATGTGGATGCAAAATCCACAGATGGCGGAAAAGTGGGAGAAACACACGTTGAATCCCCAAAGTCTTCCAACGAAAGTGAAAAAGAAGAAGTAGTAAAGGATGAAGTAAATCCTTTAGAAGAGATTAAATCAACTGAAGAGAAGGTTGAAGAAAAAGAACCTGTTAAACCTGTTGCAGAAAAACCTAAAGAAACTGAAGTTCCAACTTTACCTGAAAATGTAGATAAACTAGTAGCATTTATGGAAGAAACTGGTGGTACGTTAGAAGACTATGTTAGGTTAAATAGAGATTATAGTGCGTTAAATAATGAGCAGTTATTAAGAGAATACTATAAACAAACAAAACCTTACCTTACTAACAAGGAAATAACTTTCCATATGGAAGGTCAATTTGCTTGGGATGAAGAAGAAGATAGTGAGCAACAGATAACAGAAAAAAAGATTATATTAAAAGAAGAACTTGCAAAAGCGAATAAGTTTTTAGAAGACACAAAGAGTAAATATTACGATGAGATCAAGTTGAGACCAAACGTTACTCAAGAGCAGAAAAAAGCTATGGACTTTTACAACATGTACAGTCAAGAACAAGAGCAAAAAGTATCACGTCACGAGAATTTTAAAAGTACAACAAACAATTTCTTTAAAGATTTCGAAGGTTTCGAATTTAAAGTAGGAGATAAAGCGTTTAAGTATAATGTAAATAATACTCATGATGTAGCCCAAAAACAATCCAATTTAGCTGATTTTGTAGGAAAGTTTCAAAATGAAAACGGTGAAATAAATGATTACAATGGCTATCATAAAGCTCTTTACACTGCTAGAAATGCAGATCGTATCGCACATCATTTTTACGAACAAGGTAAAGCTGATGCTGTAAAAGATATAACTAGTAAGTCTAACAATGTAAATACTTCTACTCAGCAACAAGCTCCTGGTGATATGTTCATTAATGGATATAAAGTTAGAGCAATTAGCGGAGATGATAGTTCAAGATTGAAAATAAAAACAAAAAAATAAAAAAAAACAAAAATTATCAATTATGGGATTTGTAGTTAATAACACAGGACCTGGAACCGGTGCGTTTCCAGCGTCTATTACTCCTATGCCACAGAAGATGACCATGCCTGACAATTATATTAATTTTCATGATGCAGGGTTTGCTCAGTGGACGCAACAATATCTACCTGAATTGTACGAACAAGAGGTGGAAAGATATGGAAACAGAACTTTATCTGGTTTCTTAAGAATGGTTGGGGCAGAAATGCCAATGACCTCAGATCAAGTAATCTGGTCTGAACAAAATAGATTACACATTGCTTATGATGGTTGTACTAGAGCCGGAAACGTTATTACGTTACCTGGTGGTGCAAACAACGCGGTTAGAATTAACCAAACAGTAGTAGTATCAAATGGAATCGTTACAGTTAAATGTATCGTATCTGCAGTAACTGCTACTCAAGTTACAGCTTTACCTTACACTGCGGCTAGTTTAAATGCTGTTGTTGGTTTAGGTGCTGCTGATTTAAAAATGTTTGTTTATGGTTCTGAATTTTCAAAAGGATCGTCTGGAATGAGACAATCTATTGAGCCAGTTCCTCAAACGTTTGCTAACAAACCAATTATCATTAAAGATTACTTTGAAGTATCTGGTTCTGATACAGCTCAAATTGGCTGGATTGAAATCGCTGCTGAAGATGGATCTGCGGGATATTTCTGGTATTTAAAATCTGAAGCTGAAACTAGATTAAGATTTGAAGATTATATGGAAATGGCGTTGGTTGAAGGTGAATTAGCTGCTGCAGGTTCTGCTGCTGTTGGTTTTCAAGATACACCAAATCCTCCATATTTCAACGCTGGTGGACCACCTCCTAACGTAGGTGAACTTGTGTATGATGCAAATGCTAATCCAGAAGGTACTCAAGGTATGTTCGCTGCTATTGAAGCAAGAGGAAATATCTGGAATGACTTTGCTGGTGCTGCTGCTCCTGGAGCTGGTGCTTTAGGTGACTTTGACACTATTCTTAAACAATTAGATAAGCAAGGAGCTATTGAAGAGAACATGTTATTCTTAAACAGAGCTACTGCTCTTGATTTCGATGATATGATCGCTGCTCAAGCTGGTGGAGGTTATGCTTCTACACAAGCTGCTTCTTACGGTTTATTTGACAATGAAAGTGAAATGGCACTTAACTTTGGATTCGCAGGTTTTAGAAGAGGTTCTTATGACTTCTATAAAACTGATTGGAAATATCTGAATGATGCTACCACTAGGGGATTAATTCGTGACATCGATGGTGTTATGGTTCCTGCTGGTACAACAACAGTATATGATCAAGTATTAGGATCTAATATTAGAAGACCTTTCTTACACGTAAGATATAGAGCTTCACAAGCTGATGATAGAAGATATAAGTCTTGGATCACTGGATCTGTTGGAGGAGCATATACATCTGATTTAGATGCTATGCAAGTTAACTTCTTAACAGAAAGATGTTTAGTAACACAAGCCGCAAATAACTTCGTATTATTCAAGTCTACTACGTGATTTTTATTAACCTTTTAAACAATAGAAATTATGGCAAGTTTGATTGAACTTAAATACGGGACAGGCGCACTAAGTCTTAATGTTGATGGAGTTTTTAGAGTAGAAGAAGACAGCAACAATGCTGTTTGCTATTACAATACTCCAGCAGCTTCAGGTGAAGTGTGGGCAGTTACCATAGACATGAGTGAAAATGTTACAGCAGATGATGCTGAAACGTTGGAGCTTTTGATAAAAAGAGCACAACAGGCCCCAGGGTCTAAAACTCTTTTTGAATTACCGTCTAACAAAGACGCGACAGTTGACTCAATGGCAGTTAGCAATTTAACTTATCCTTAAAAACTAGAAATTATGGCAAATCAATTTATAGTAAATCTATCTACTGAAGGTGGATTACCGATGAAAGCCGGTACTTTAGCTGGTTGGGACGAAACAGGTGCAACAGCAGATTCTAATGGAACTACTGCTGCTATTGATATAGTTTCTTCTACGGGATCAGGTTCAGGTGCTAAAGCTACTGTTGAAGTGACTGATCAAGGACTACCTGCAGAAGCATTCACTGTAACTATCACTGTAGGTGGTGATGGTTATGCAGCAGGTGATGAAGTATCATTGACTGGAGATGGTGTAATATACACTGGAGATCTAACTTTAACGTTAGACGCTGCAGCTCTTGTTACTCCAGATTCTGAAGCTCAAGCTTTAGTACCAGTTGATTACGCGTTATTTGTGCAATTAGCTGATTCTGCTGCTGGTGCGGTGGACATGAGACAGATACAACCAGAACATAACAGATATTGGAGACTTTCACTTAACGGTGGAACATCTGATAATGCAGAAGCAATTCTTTTAGCAGTTAATAGCGCTATGAGAAAAGCAATGCAAGCTCCTCATCGTAACCCAATATTGGGGTTACCTGAGGGTGTTACGTGTTATGACGTAGCGTTGATGTAAAAAACAATAAGATCCCTCTTCGGAGGGGTCTTTTTTAATTATTATATTTTATTAAATTATGACAGAATTTGAATACAAAGATAGACATTACTATCTTACCAATAACGTTGAACCTTTAACATTTAAACTAGGTTCACGACATACAAGTAGACATCCATTAATGTGGTTTGACGACAATAAAGGACACCAAAGAGAATTGCGATATGCAACTAATCAAAAAAGTTGTTTTGTTGATGAACAGTCTGGTCCAGTGACATTAGATCATATTATATTTGAAAACGGAACTTTATATGTTCCAAAAAACAAAAGGAATCTACAAGAATTACTTTCATTATATCACACTCACAAAGGTAGGTTATATGAAGAGTATGATTCAATTGTTGAAGCAACAGATCAATTAGATTTAATCAAATTAGAAATTGATGCTTTAAACATTGCGAATACTATGGAAGTAGACAAAGGTGAAGCGATTCTTAGAGTAGAACAAGGTTCTAGAGTTTCCACTTTATCTTCTAAAGAAATAAAAAGAGATCTACTTATTTTTGCTAAAAATAATCCCGCGTTGTTTATTGAACTATGTGAGGATGAAAACGTAGAACTAAGAAATTTTGCAATAAAAGCTACTGAAGCTAATATTATAAAATTATCTCCTGATCAAAGAATTTTTAGTTGGGGCAGTAATGGGCGTAAGCTTATGACAGTTCCTTTTGAGGAAAATCCTTATTCAGCTATGGCTGCTTGGTTAAAGACAGACGAAGGTGTTGAGGTTTATAAATCAATAGATAAAAAACTAAAATAACAAGTGATTATAATTAAGGCGGCGAAGTTGCCGCCTTTTTTTTTAAAAATACTATAAATGGCTGTAAACGTAAACACTGTATATCAAACTGTTTTATTTATTTTAAATAAAGAACAGAGAGGTTATATGACTCCTGCTGAATTCAACAGCGTGGCAAGACAAGTACAATTAGAAATATTCGAAAAATATTTTGAAGATTTAAACCAATATCTACGTAGCCCACGATTAAGTACAGAGTTAGCTGATAGAGTAAAAGTTGTAGAAGAAAGAATTTCTGAATTTGAAACCACTGCTCCTTTACAAGCCGGTTATTTATTACCCACTGATTTACATAGGTTTGGCACTATGCAATATCAACCATTAGGTGGAAGAGTAATTGAATGTGAAGAATCAACTCAACATCAATACTATTTAGCTCAAAGATCTAAATTAACACAACCTACCTCAAAACATCCTATCTTTACTAGACGTGGTAATACTTTACAAGTCTATCCTACTCTCCCTGAATCAGAACTACAATGTTATTATGTAAGAAAACCTAAAGATCCTATCTGGGCTTTTACTATTGGTTCTCAAGGGCAGTATGTTTGGGAAGATCCAGACGCTCCTTCAGGAGGAACTGTTTATCCTACTCCTCCAGGTACTTCAGTAAACTTTGAAATATCTGATCAAGACCAAACTGAATTAGTTATTGAAATATTAATGTATGCTGGAATAATCATTAGAGATCCAAGTATTGTACAAGCAGCTGCTAGTCAAATGCAGCGAGAGGAAGTAACAGAAAAAAAATAATAACATATGGCAACTTATCCAAATGGTGGATTAATCACCGAAACTAATGCCCAATACTATTCCGGTCAACAGGCTTTTCCAGATTTACAATCAGCTCCTTTAGCAGCGGACCCTGTAACTATTAGCGGTTGGAATTTAAATACACCAGCTATTAGTGGGTATGATGCAGCTGGAAATGTTTCAGGCAATCCTTATATAAACTTTGATGTTTATTATGCACCTGCTGCAACTCCTACTACGTATGTTAAAATAGCTGAAGAATTAGTATATATATCTAATCCTGAAAATAGCACTATAGAAGTAAGAACTTCTATTACTCATCCAACATATGATGGTAATTTTTATACAGAATTAAGAAACTGGGCAACTGAAGATAACTATGGTAGTTATGAATACATAAAACTTTCTGATGTTATAGACAATTTTTTAGTAGGATACGTGGGAGAACAAAAACTTATTCCTCGAGCTACACGAAGTGATGTAATGTTTCACGCTAAAAGAGGATTACAAGAATTTAGTTACGACACGTTAAGAAGTATAAAATCACAAGAATTAACTATTCCTCCTTATTTATCTGTTCCTATTCCTCAAGACTATGTTAACTACGTAAAAGTAAGTTGGGTAGATAATGCTGGAGTTAAAAGAATTATTTATCCTGCTGAACCCTCTTTAACATCTAACCCAACTGAGTTACCAATCCAAGATAGTGATGGTATTCCTACACAAGACGGATATCCAAATTATGAAAGTAATTTATTAGCAAAACAATCTTTCACGGAAGAACGATGGGCTTCATTTAATGATAATAATATTATAGGAGATTGGAATTTAGCTGAGCTAGGAGTATATGATTGGCAATATTGGAAAGTGTTTTATGGAGAGAGATATGGATTAGATCCCTCATTAACACAGCAAAATGGATGGTATACTATCAATAGAAGAACAGGAAAATTTTCTTTTTCAAGTAATTTACGAGGTAAATTAATCATCTTAGAATACATATCTGATGGTTTAGCATATGATGAAGATATGAAGGTTCCAAAGTTTGCTGAGGAAGCTCTATATATGCATATAGCACATGCTATCTTATCTATTAAGATGGGTATTCCGGAATATGTAGTGCGTAGGTATAGAAACGCGAGATCTGCAGCTTTAAGAAATGCTAAAATAAGATTATCAAATATAAAATTAGAAGAATTTACTCAATTAATGAGAGGAAAATCTAAATGGATTAAACACTAAGAGAAATGCCAGAAGCAAGAAATAATTTCTTAAAATCTAAAATGAACAAGGACTTAGAGCAAAGACTTGTTCCCGTAGGTGAGTATAGAGACGCTATAAACGTCATGATTAGCCGATCAGAAGGAGATGATGTAGGAGCATTAGAAAATGTTCTTGGTAACGCATTATTATCTGACTTTTCATTAAATAATGAGGCAGGAAGTGGATGCTGTGGTGAAGAAGTAATAGGTTATTTCATGGACATGATTAATGATAGAATCTTTGTATTTACTTCAAATTTTTCTGACACTTCTACTGATCAACTTAGTGACTTCGCTCCAACCAGCGCGTTGTGTGGGATATTTGTTTATGATTTAACAAATAACACTATCACAAACATCGTTAAGGGGTATTATTTAAATTTTTCAAAAACCCATGAAATTACTGGAGTCAATGTTATTGAACAATACTTGTTTTGGACAGATAATAGAAATCAACCTAGAAAAATAAATATTACTAGAGCTGTAGCTAACCCTTCTTACTACACGAATGAAGATCAAATTAGTGTTTCTAAATATTACCCTCATGAATCTCCTTTACTTATAAATAAAGAGATCAATGGTTATACTGTTACTGTGCCCGGAAGTGGATATAGCGATGGTGATATTTGTAGTTTAGAATCTATATCAGGACCAGATGGAACCGCGTTTCAATTAGAAGTTTTAACCACTGACCCAGTTACGGGTGAAATATTAACCATCAAAATACTAAATCTAGGTGCTGGATATGGCGTCGGTAGTTACTACATTGTAAATCCAAACGATCCTAATGTTGCAACGTGGGCTCAGCTTACTTTAACTGCAGAATGGTTAAGTACAATGTATAATAGAACTGATAGTACATTAGCGGATGGAGTTGCTCCAAATCCATTATATGACCCAGCTTGGGATGGAGATAAAAACTGGTTGAAAGATAAGTTTGTGCGATTTGCATATAGATTTAAGTTTGATGATGGTGAATATTCTTTAATATCCCCATTTACACAAGAATGTTTTGTACCAGAACAAGATGGATATTTTATTAAAAATTGGAATGGAACAAGCAATTTGTTTGAAAAGAATGATGACGACAAAACATACACATCTACGGAAGTAGATTTTATGCAAAATAAAATAAACGAGATTGACTTAGTTATTAATGCTCCCCATGGAACTTGGTCAAATAGCATAGATGCTCTTAACATTGTAGAAATAGATATTATTTATAAACAATCTAACGAGCAAAACTTAAGAGTAGTTGAAACATTAGAAGTTAGCGATGGAGAGGAGGCAGGATCTGTATATGGTTTTCCTTTTTTAAAATATAAATATAAAAGTGAAGCTCCTTATAAAACGTTACCGGATAAAGATTTGTTAAGAGTATATGATAAAGTACCGGTGAGAGCTAAAACTCAAGAATGGGCTGAAAATAGAGTAATTTATGGCAATTTCTTCGATAAACCTACACCTCCAGATACGTTAAATTATGTTGTTGGCGTAAATGAAAAAACGGGAGATGATGAAGATAATTTGAGAATAGAATATCAAAATCATACACTAAAACAAAATAGAAGTTATCAAGCAGGTATAGTATTATCAGATAGATATGGTCGTCAATCCTCAGTAATTTTAGCGAATGATGATGCTTCTACTTATTTTCATCCTTTTAAAGATGGAGGTAATACTCAAGGTGGATGTATTTGCCTCGATTGTCTTGATTTCATTGCAAATTATGGTTCACAAGATTCTTTTTCATGGTATGATACTAATGCTACTTCTAACAATTTATTAGGTCCTTATTCTCCTACTGGTCCAACTGACACGTGGCCAGGGGATTGTTTAAATTTAACATTTATAGATACTATAAACTCTATTTTTAATAGTGATGCTGGAACACCTGGTCTTTACCAAGGGTATGGAGTAATTGAACCTACAGCTATTGAATGGATATCATATGGATCGGTATGTTCTCCAGTTTCCTTCGATTCCGCTTATTTTGCTGGTCAAGGATCAGGTACTGGAATGGCTTTAACTATAGACAGCGTTGATCCAGTCACTGGAGCCATTGAAGATATTACATTTACTAACTTAGGAGAAGGATATCAACAAGGGGATACATTTACTATTTTACCTCCAGACTGTAGTGAACCTGCTGAATTTAGATTATTAAATGTACAACCACCTAATCCTTTGGGTTGGTATTCTTGGAAAGTTGTAGTCAAACAACCTCAAACTGATTATTATAATGTATATACAGCGGGAATGCTTAACGGTTTTATTGATGGTGAAGGACCTAATGCCGGTTTTGCTGACAACACGTTAATAGGTGCAACCCCACAATTACCAGTAGCTCATTTTGCTGTTTATGGAGACAATATAAATAAAATACCTAGAGACTTAAGTTTAGTAGGACCTACACAGAACGTGTTTAGAAGTGGTAGACCATCAGTTGCAGACGATCCTAGTTACTATGATTTTGTAGATACATCTGGTACTCCTTTTACTGTTAACCCTTATGAGAGTGACGCAGAGGTAATATTGAAACAAAGAGATAGAGAGTTAGCTTTAGATTCTGGTAGTCAAATAAATAACGCATTAGTTAATTTATCTCCTAGAGTTATCAACAGTATTGGTGGAGATAGTTTGAGTGATGAAACGCAGTTAAAACAATGGTATCCAGGAGAAGTATACTCAACTGTTGTAACCTTGGGGACTGGAGTGGAATTAGGATTATGGGATCCTTCAGCTAACCAACCTTATAATACAGCACCGGTTTTTTATGGATATGAAAATAATCCATTAATAGCTAAAATGAACATTGGAGTGTCTATTCCTGCTCAAAACACCCCTACAGATTGTGAAAGATTAGAGTTAAAGCTTTTTGGTAGATATGGACCATCTCCTGATGGTGGAATGTTAAGATATAGTGTTGGACCAGCTGGGGTTGTTGGTGGAGCTGGTAACCAAGGAGAAGAGTATGTACCTACATCTAAAAACGTAGGAGGTAAACCTTTACCTGGAACTAGCACCCATCCTTTGCCATTTAATAAAACAGGAGAAGATGGAACAGGTATATTATTTAATATAACTGGTGTAGATGATAATCCAGCAGGTGGTGGAAGTTTAACTTCTAATCCCGATATCATGGGTCCATTAAAAGACAAAGGAATAAATGTTGCTAATAACGAGGGACAAAATGGAGTTAAAGGTTTTATTTCTCCTGATAACACTTATCCATACGATGTGACATATCAAATAATTGGATCTGGTAATGGAGAAGGAAAAGTTAGAGTTACTGTGGAAAAAGAAAAATGGCCTGGATATATGGAACCTAACTTAGCTATTTTAGAAACACAAGCTTTTGAATCTAAACTAGACATATATTGGGAAACTTCTACTTCAGGTTTAGTTAGCGATTTAAATGATAGAATTTTAGCAGGTGATGAATTTGCAGTAAGAAATTTAAACTCACCTGATAACGTATCTTTAAATTATATACAAAGAGAAAGTGATGTTATAGGATCTAATGTATTTTCAACAGAAATAGCAGCATTTAGTGGTGCAGGAACTATTGTTGATGACACTACTATGCCAGGTCCTGTTACCATGTCTTTAGATTCAGTTGAGTCTCAAGGAGTAGGAATTACTGGATTTGAATTAGTACCAGGAAGCATTGGAGGTCATTATATATTACAAACCACTGGCTATCATACATATTGTACACCAGCAGCAAGTAATACTTATGAATTTACAATTACTGTAAAATCTCCTACTGCAACATACCCAGTAGATGGAACTTTTCAATTTGAAACTTTCACGGTTGTTGAAACATTACTAAATAGTCCACCAATTAATAATCCATTTGTTCCTGGTTGCCCAGCTCCTGCTGTTTTATCTAAAGCTTCAGTAGTGTCTTGGCCAGAAGAGATTCGTGCAGACATCATTAGTAATGGAACACCTTGGGATGCTTTGTTTCCAGGAGGAAGTGCACAAGTATATTGTGGAATTGATTGGATAACCTACAAAGGTGGAGCTGTAGTAAAGGTGCTAAGGAGTGATGGAACAGGAGTGAATCCAGGACCTAATACTTTTAGTTGGGACGTAAGTAGTTCAGGTGGTGTAACTGGTGGTATTCAAATCTTCTTCGAAGAAGCAATTCCATTAGACACGTATACTATAAGTTATGGAGCATTTGATGCAGGAGGATTAAGTTGGGAATGTACTTTTGAAATCCAAGTAACAAGTTAAAATAATAAGTGATTATATATTATGGCAGTCAATATACAAGTAAAATATTTCAATAGTATCTGGTTGAAAAAAGTTTGCCCAGCAGTAAATTTTTTGCCTGGAGAAGATTTATGGAAAGGTGATTTGGAACAAAAAGATTATATTCTAGGAATCGGGCAATGGCCTGGTCTACCATGGACACCTACATATATCACATCTCCAACCTATCCTGGTCCAGATGCGGGACAACCTGTAGGTTACCCAGCTTTTCCTTGGTATAATGCTTATGCCGCCTCAGGTAGAACGCCTGGTATAATGCAAGGAATGGGTGCTGATTATAATGATGATGCTTCTTTTGTAATAGGCGCAGGACATTGGTATGTAGAAGAATGTGTTATAAAAGGAGGATTTAACAATACTCGACTGTCTAATGGTATACGAGCTTATACAGTTGATGAAAACCCTAAAGGACAAGATCGAAACTTTAGTTTAATACATTCTGGTATATTAAATACTAGAACTGGTTATAATGAAACAAATGTATTTTCCGTAGCGACAAACATAGAAAAAGACTTAGAACAAAGAAATGGAAGTGTCGAGCAATTATACGTAGAAAATACATTGCTATTAGCTTTCCAAGAAGCTAAAGTTAGTAAAATATTAATAAACAAAAACGCCTTATATTCTGGGGATCAAGGATCTCAAGATACTTCTCAAATAAGTTTCTTTGGACAACTTAATCCGTTTGCTGGAGAATATGGAATAAGTAAAAATGGAGAATCATTTGCACAGTTTGGGTATAGAAAATACTTTACAGATAGAGATAGAGGCGTTGTATGTCGTTTATCCATGGATGGTATTACTGAAATATCTGGATACGGAATGGTTGATTGGTTTAGAGATAATTTAAACTCTATAGGATCTAATTTTTCTCTACAAGCCAGTTCTTCTTACAATATAGTTAGTATTGATACAAGTAATAATTTAACATTTAAAATAGAAACAACAGGTTTTCCATGTCAAATTCCTAATGGTGCTGTTGTTACTTTTATAAGAGATGATGGAGAAATAGTTACTACAAACAATTATGTAAGTAATATAAGTGGTACTAATCAAGTCACATTAAGTACTCCTTTCGCATTTGTAGGTGATGAAGTTGCAGTATTCTTTAGTGTTTACAAAAAACCAAGAATAATTGGAGGTTGGGATATACATAATCAAAACTACGTTATTTCTTTACAAAAACCAGGTCAAACTCTAGAAGAAGAAGGAGAGTATTACACATTGAATTTCGATGAAACGGTTCAAGGATGGGTGAGTTTTTATAGTTATAAACCTATTTTCGTAGGAAGTTTAAAAAATAAATATTATAGTTTTTATGATTGTGGTCTATATGAACACTATTTTGAAACTACTACACCTCCATATAATAAAAATTATGGTAAGTTCTATGGAGTTAGTGAACCATATGATTCTAATATAACTTTTATTTTTAATCCTTCACCTACTGTAGTTAAAAACTTTAAAACAATTTCTTACGAAGGTGGAAATGGATGGGAAGCTAATATGATAGTTTCAGATTGGCAAGAATTTGATCCTGATGGTACTTGGAACATTCAACCTCCTACGTATAATAATTCAGTTCACTTTAGAGACATAGCTGAACCTGTGTTAAGTTATATAGAAGGATTTTATATAGATGAAAGCGGTATGCCTAATAACGCTGGATTTGTGTTAAAAGAAAACAAATATGTAGCTGATATTGTAAGTGGTAACACTAAACCTAGATATAATGAAGTGTTGTTTGGAAATGCTGTGAATTACCCCACTAATCCTGATGGAACTAGTTTAGGTACTTTAATGACCGGGATTAAAGGATATGTAGCTACAGTTACATTATCTGTAGATAAAACTACAGATCCAGGTGGTAGAAAAGAAATATTTAGTACTTCTTCTAATTTTGTATTATCCTCTAATTAATGAAAGAAACTTATAACAATTTCTTAAAGTTATTAAATCTAACTGAAGAAGAATTTTTAACTGAAATTAATAAACATCCAGTATTATATTGCTATGAAAGCATAGTTGAAGTTAAAGAATCTAATATTGAAGGAGTAGGTTGTTTTTCTAAAGTTGTTTACAGTGTAGACGAAGTAATAGGGGAAGGACTACATGGAGAATTTAAAACAGAGTTAGGAAGATATATTAACCACTCCGATCAACCCAATACTTATTTAAAAGCCGGAAAATTTATAGCTTTAAAAAAGATATTACCTGGGGAAGAATTGTTAGTAAATTATTTTACTAATATTAGAACCCTATATAAAGAAATGCAATTAAATGAAAGAGAATCAATTAGTAATAGATAGAAAAGAAAAAATAAAAGAATTAACTCAATTAATGATAAACAATGCAGATGGGCATAATATTGTAGGAGATGGAGTTAATATAGTAAGAAATAGTCCAGGTGCTAGAGTTTCACATGAATTTGCCGATGGAATTTATTTACGTAGAATGGATATTGATCAAGGATATTTTGTTATTGGGGCTATTCACAAACATTTACATATTTGGTTTTTGCTAAAAGGAAATGTAACTATAGCAAAAAAAGAAGGCGTAGAAGATTATATAGCACCATGTTATGTTACTTCTCAACCAGGTGATCAAAGATTAATAATAGCTAATGAAGATTCTATTTTCGTGAATATTCATAAAAACCCATCTAACACTCAAGACATAGACGAACTAGAAAAAAATATAGTATGTATGAACTGGGACGAATTCGATAAATATAAAAATACAAAAACATGTCAACAATAGTAGTGGCGGGGGCAATTGTAGCGGGTGTTGCAGCAGTAGCTGGAGCAGTTAACTCTGGTGTCCAAGCAGATAAACAAAAAAAAGCAGCAAGAATGGAAGCTGCTAAAGCTAGACGTCATCAATTAGCTTTAGAAAAGATGGAGAGAGAAAGACAACCAGTTGTAAATCAAGCTGATGCTATTAGAGCTATGAAAAGTCAAGTGTTTAATCCAGCTCAACAATTGGGAGTAGCAATGCAAGCTACTAATTTAAAAATTGCTGAAACAGATAAAGCATTAGCAAATACTTTAGATAATATCGCCGCAATGGGAGAAGGTGCTGGTAACGCTACCGCGTTGGCTCAAATGGCTGCTAGTAGTAAAGCTGAAGTTGGAGCTCAGGTTGAAGTGCAAGAAGCGGAGAATCAAAAATTGAGATTAGCTGGAGAAGCTAAAAGACAACAAGTCTTAAGAGATTTAGAAACCACTGCTTTAGCAGAAGAAGTTTCTGCTTGGGATAGACAAGAAACTAGAGACATTTCTAAAATGAACAGATTGTCAGGCCAACAGGACAATGCACAAGCCGCGAGTGTTGCTTATGAACAAATGGCAATGGAGTCAACTGGAGACATGTGGGAAGGAATTGGAGACGCTGGAATGGCTGGTATGGACATTGGTACAGCCATGGGATAAACCAAATTAATAATTAAAGTATGGGAAGTTACGAAAATCCAAAAGCGTATTTTACGTTAGCTGACACATCAGCATCGAGAAATTCAAGATTATCAGGAGCAAGTGCTGCTAGTAATTTTAGATCATATATGGAGCAGAAAGCTAATAGTGTTAGAGCAGTAGAAAAAGCTAGACAAACAAAGTTAGATCAAAAACAAGCTGGTTTTTATGGTGAATATCAAACTGCTTTCAAACACTTATCGAAGTTAGAAAGTGCTTTAACGGGTTATGAAGGAAGACATGAAGGTGATGAAGCTGGAGGTGAAGAAATTACCGCATTTAAAGCACAAATACAAATTCAATTAGAAAAAATAGCTGGTGATTTAACTAAAAAATTAAATAGTCCTGAAGGTCAAGATATGAGTGAGGGGCAAATACAAGCGCTTTTAGGAACTTCAATTGGAAGAGTACAAAAACTACAGTCTACTATAGTTAATGTTATGAGCGCAGCAGAAGAATATTACAATGCAGAAGAAGATTCTATTTTAGCTAGTTCTAATCCAGAGTTACAACTATTTTTTGATGGGCTAAAAGATGAATCCTTAGACATGATATTTTCTGAAACAGAAGATGGAGAATGGGTGGTATTTCCTGTAGGTACCACTGATAGTCGTTCAGCAAATAAATTTGTGTATGATGATAAAGCAGATACTAATAAAGATGGTGTTGTTGATGAAAAAGATAGAGTAGCACAAGCTAAAGCTTGGGCAGAAAATAAAGATAACACCCTATATAGACAGGATGGTAATGGTCAATTAGAATATAATTACATAAAAGATATTGGTCCTCTTAATTTATCTCAGTTAGAAAGAGATTATAAAAATGGAACTAATGGACCTAAAGGTCAATTTCAAGGAAATAAAGATGGAGCATTTTTCAACACGAAAGGAAATTACAAAACTTTAACTACAGATTTTGATGAAAAATTTCAAAACTTTATGAAAGACAACTCACAGGCATTACAATCAATTAGTCCTGACGATGCTGGAACAGGAGTAGTTAAATCAAAAACTCAATCTTCTGATAATACTGTACGTGGTAAAAATGCTAAGAATACAGTAAATGATCAACAAAATTATTTCAACAAGAATCAAATAGAAGATCTTCTTAGAAACAACCCTATTGGGCAAGAATTTTTACAAGAGTTTGTTAATAGTGAAACTTTAAATAGTGATTTAACTGGATGGTTAGGTACAGATATTGATATGTTAAGTGATGAATATAACACTAAAGAATTAAGGCAAGAAGCTTTACGTAACCAACTTATTAACCACGCTTTGAAAACTATACCTGGTGGACAACCAATGGAAAACCCAAATGACGTAACAGGCACAGCGAAAAATATAGACTATTAATATGGATGAACTAGATTTACTCTGGGATGAGATAATTGCTTACGACCCATCTTATGTTGATCAATACGAAAAACATGAATGGAGAAAGGATATACTTGGAGATGATAGATTTTTAAGAGATATGTTTGATCAATCCCGACAACGAGGATTTAGTAGTTTAAAAAATTTCAATGGAGTAGAAGATTATTGGAAACGTATACATGGAGTAGAATCTGAAGGTTTAAGTAACGTTCACCCTTTAGTCAACAATGAGGTTCAAGACGAATACGCAGAAAGTGTATATAATCCAGACGCTGTTTATACAGGTGCAGTTGGAGATCTACCAAAAGCCGTACGTATATTAACATGGAAAAATAATAGAGATATTATAGATATGATTAATGGGGATATGGCTTGGTCTAATACAGGTATTCCAGGTAATTGGTCTCGTGGGTATAGTAATATCATGAAGAAAAAGTTGATGACTGGTAAGTATGGATTAGATACTCAAACTGGAAGTTTATTTGTTTTACCTGAAGAAGAAAGAGCTGGAGCTAGTAAGGAAGAGTGGGAACTAATAGCGGATTCAGACGCGTATTGGGATAAAGTTGAACAAACAGAAGAAGATGCTAAAGCGGCAGAAAAAGCTAAAACAGTAGCAGAAAAAGCTGTAAAGATTAATGATTGGGTTACATCTCAAACTACTTCAGAGATTATAAAAACTAATACAGGTGGTAAAGTATCCTACGTTAAAGCATATGATGAAGATAAAATTTATCAAATAAATCCCAACAACAAGAACTGGAGAAATATTATTTCTACTGAATGGGTTGTAGGCGATAGAAGATTACATGCTACTTTTCTTAATAAATATTCTTATGGAAAAAATGAAGCTGGTGAAACAGTTCCAATTAAACCTGGGGATAAAGGAGCGATATTCAATGCAGATAAAGGAGGTGCAATTTATTCATGGTGGAATGATACTACTATGGGTGATTACATGCAATTAACACCTAAGTTCTTTCCTACACAACGAAACTCTGATGGAAGTTTTATTCGTCATGCTATAGATAATGACGATTATGTTAATGGAGACAAAGAAGACTTAAGTAATACTTATAGTGATATTTTAGAGGAATGGCAAGAGGCAAGATGGGCATGGAATGATCTCCTAGCTGGTCGTGATTGGAGAACAGATACAGGGTATGGAGAAGCTATATACATGGATGTTTTAGAAGAGTATGCTAGAGCTAACCAACAAATGATGGAGTTTTATTTCAATCATCATATAGACGGAGTAACTTCTAATAGTTCTTTTAAAAATCTACAGCAAGAACAAAATAAAGCTATAGGAGCTGCTAACCTTGAACATAATGTAACTGTAGAAAACCCTGGAAAAAGTGATGAAGAATTACTCAGCATCATGGTCAAGAAGGAAGAAAACTCTACATTTTATAGTTCAGCAAACCAATTAGGAACTACTGACAGGGAATGGACAGTTAAAGATGCAGAAGATATGGCTGTGGTTAACGTTCAAAGTAAGGAACTATTAACTACATACAATGCTGAATTAGGAGAAATAGCTCAATCTATTTATAACACTAACGGTAAAAAAGGAAAGAAAGCTCAAGAATTAGCTATCGCTCAAGCAAAGGTTGAAATGGAAAAAACTTCAACTTACGCAAAACTACAGGAATTAAAAACAAAATGGACAAACATCGTAGGAAGAGAGTTAACAGATGTTAATAGAGCTGTTCCTATAATAGATATTACAACTGGAAAACTTGTAAGAAAAGGAGATAGTGATTTATCACCGGAAGCCCAGGCTTCTGTTAAAGCTTATGATCAAACGGTAAAAGATCTTTCAACAGGGATATTTACTAACGCTACTGTACAAAATGCACTACAAAGAACACAGCGTGAACTTTTAGCTGACATGCAGTCTTTCGTAAATCAAAACATAAGTGAAAAAGAACAAGGTATTGACTTATGGGGGTTTGGACAAAGAGGATCAACTAGCTTCACGGGAATAGTGAGAGACGCTACAGGGTGGACATCTGATGCTAATATAAAAACTACTGGTGAAGATATAGCAGATATGAAAACTATCCTCGCTAACTTTAAAAAAACAGGTCTTATAGATTTCATGCATCTTACACCTGTTGAAGGAAACTCTACTCTTATTCAAGGATATAACAGTAAAATAAATACTTTAAGAGCTTTATCTGAAGTTTATTTAATGAACTTCGATCCTATGTTAAGTATTGAAAACGAACATGCTGAGATAGAAGTAGATCCTTCGGAGGATTTTTGGGAGTTCAAACAGCAAGCCGATGAAAGATTTATAGCAGGTGTAAAAAGAGGATTACCAGAAGCTATTGGAATGGAAGGGGACTGGATGTACGATGATGAAATTCAACAAGAATTTGTAACTTCTTTGATTAATGATTTCGGAGTTGGAAAAATGGAGACTGTGATAGATGAAGAAACCGGAGAAGAATTTCAAATAAACTCTTTACAAAAAGAATTAAACGATAGACTAGATAACGTTTCTACCTTTTATACTATTGGTAGACAGGTTCCTACTTTTGCTGTGATGATAGCGGAAACTGCAGCAATAGAACTTGTAACAGTAGGAATGGGTAGTGGAGTTGCATTAGCTAATATAGGGAGAAGAGCTACTCAATTATATAGAATGGCTGGAATGGGTAGAAAAACAGCTACAGTTATGGGTGGTTGGACTAAAATGATGCTACATGAAGCGATGATACTTGAAGGATCTAATCAAATTGGTTCACATCTTTGGGGTAGAGAAAGAATGCCTGTTTGGTCTTTTGCTTTAGGTTCCTCTATGGCAAGACTAGGAATAACTGGATTAGGAAGAGCTTACACGAGATTTAATACAAATATGTTAAGCGCAGCGGCACAACGTTCTAGTCCTGCAGCTGTAAAATGGGGACAAGTTAACAGTATAATAGCTAATAATCCAGTTTTGTTAGGTACTCCTTTAAAAGCTGCGGGTTATGTTCCTAAGAAAATGCTTCAAGCTGGTATTGGTACAGCTACTATAAAATCTGGGGAAATGGTTGGCACAATTGCTGAGGTTTTTAATGGAGAAATGAGTTGGACACAAGCTTGGGATCACATGTTAGACACTGATTCTTTTATTGAAACTTTTGGGACCATGTTAGTTATGGGTACAAGAAGTGCAGGTAGAGAAGGTAGATTAGGTTTTAAAACTTTAATGGGTGATCTTAAAAACTTTGGAAGCACTTCAGCTACTAGAAAGTATAACGCTGCAACAGAAATGTATGGAGGCCATTTGCGTAAAATAAAAAATTATAGCGCTAAAAACCATGAAGGACGTAAAAGCTCATGGACTGCAGAAGAAATTGATTTGGCTACAAGTAAAAAAATTAAAGAAATTAATGCAGACAAAAAATTAACTGGTGCAGAAAAACAAAAGGAAATAAACAATCTTCAAGAAGTTTCTAAATTTTTAAAATTAAAATCAGAGATTGATCAAACACGATATGATCAACCTAGTATGTGGGATGCTGCTTATGGAGAAAAGAGTATGTCAGGTGAATTTCAAAACTTGTTAGGTAGATTATCTAAAGGTACTGAAACTAACTTAATGGACCAGCTAAAGTTAGGGCAAATTTCTACATGGTCTGAAGGAGCTAATAGAAATGCTTTGATTAAAGAAGTAATGGGAAGCACTGGTATGAGTGAACTAAATGCTAAACGTTACGTAGACTGGTGTGAGAATTTAGCAAAAGTAAACAATGCTTATCAATTTAGAAAAGGATCTAAACCACAAAGAGAATTTTTTAAACTTCAAGCTGAAGGATATAAACTCGAAGCAGAATTAGAACAATTAAAGAAGTCTCATAAAAAAGGAGAAATAAACAAAGGCACATTAGATCTTCAATCTGAAATAATAAAACAAAAACAAAAATCTTTACTAGAAAAAGAAAAAGGTATAATTGAAAAAGAACAATTAGAAACTAATCAAGAAATAGAGAGGCTTAAAAAAGCTATTACTGAAGCTGAAGTAATAGAAACTAAAGAAGGTCAAACTGTTAATCAAACTATTATAGATCTATATGGGAAGCAAGCTGCGGAAGCATTGGAGAGAAGAGCTAAAACGAAATTCGAAAAAGAGAATAAAAGAGAATTAAAAGAAGTAGAAAAACTAAAACAAAGAGAAGAGATAGATGAAATGTTCTTAGAAGAAATGGGTGTTGACGTAAGGCGAAGTGACTATGGAGCACATGTTGATATTAAAACTAAGGACGGTGTTAAAACTTATACTATAGTAGACAAAGCAAAAGCAGCTAAAGCTCAAATAAAATTTGATAAGAATTTTGAACGTAGCAAACCTCTATTAGCAGAAGGTAAAAGTTTTAACATTATGAGTAACGCTAAACGTAATACTTTATTTCATGAAATTATACATCCATTAGTAGAAAAATCTGTAGCAACTAATCCTCAGTTTGTTGGAGACTTTATTAATACTTTGAAAAAGACAGGAGAATACGAAGCTGTTTTAGAACAACTGAAAACTCATCCAGATTATAAACCTGGTTATAAAGGATCTGAATGGTTAACTATATATGGTGAAATGGTCAAAGATGGAAAACTTGACCCGTTTGCAAAAAAAGGAGATGTAAGAACTTGGAAGAATTTAGCCAGTAAACTTAAGCAAGTAGTAAATAAAGAAACAGCTTTTAAAGATGCTGATTTTAAAACAGGAGAAGGAGCTAGAGATTTCTTAGCTAGATTTGGCAAAGCTAAAGGAAAAGAACTAGATAGATTAAGTAAAGTCGCTAATGAAGGTATAAAAGAATATAAAAAATGGTTAGAAAATCCTAAAGAAGGAGAACTAGCAGAAACTTTAAATAAGAGCGCAGTCAAAGATGTAGAACCTGACATGATAAAGCTTTATAAAGAAAATGCTCGTGATTGGAATGAAGGAGGTTGGAAGAAGGCTTTAGAAACAATGGAAAAAGAAGGTTTATTAGATCGATTAATTGGAGCTAATCTACCTGTTCCACGACCTAAAGGTTGGTCGCAGCGAATGGATGCTAACTTTGTTAGAAGCGTATATAGTGAAATAACTCAATTGGTTAAAGGTTTTAGTGCAGCTAAACAAACAACTAGTGGTGCTAAAGGGTTTTTTGCTTATATTAATAGTTACTTAAGTAGAAAAGCTATAGACGTAAAGAAAGATATGGGAGTGTACGATCAAGGAAAAAAATCCTTAGATCAAATGAAAGAACAGACTGGCTTTGATGTAGTTGACCAATCTTCTATACCAGAAGAAGTGTACATTAAAGCTACTGCAGAACAAACTGCCAAGAAGCTAGGATTAGATGAAAGTTCTATTGAACAGCTTAATAAAGATATGAAGGAATTAGATTTTCCTAAGTTAATCGAAGCGTATGAACAACCTGCTGGACGTAACCAAACAATATCACCATTTGTTAGAGAATTTAAAAAGCAATTTGGAGAGAAAGGAACTAAAGCAGTGGAGAAAAGCATGGGTACTACTAAAGCTGAATATACTGATTATGTAGGGAAAAATTTTGAAAGTATAGTTCGTGGTTTACCCATTGGTTATGTATCAAGAAATTTTCCTTTCTTAGTTACTAAGGGGTCTCAATCAGTTACAGGTACTACAGGTAGAGATAAGCGTTGGACTTCTGGACCTAAAAGTGTAAAAGTAAAAGAAAATCTTACTGAAGCTGATAAGATGAAGTTTATAGAAGCTGCTGTTCCAAGTAGATGGGGAGCTAAAAAGAAAGGATTAGCTTATCAAATAGCAGACAGTTGGGGATCTAAAAAGTTTTTGGAAACTATTGAGATGAAAAACGAAATAGAATACAAACTTGATCAAGCTGAAAAGGATTTTAATACTTCAAGGTTAGAATTAGACAATAAAGAGATAACACAAGAAGAATTCAATAAACGTAGAGACACTTACATGAGCACTGTAAAAGAACTGCTTGCTCAAGGAGAAGTTACTAGTCAATTTGGAGAAGCTTTTAAAGTTAAACAATTAGAAGCTGGAGATTTTACACAAAAAATAAACCAACAAATAGAGATTAGTAATTTTAGAAAATCAGCAACTTTAGCCGAAGCTATTAGAGTTGAAGTGGGTACAGATGCTCCTTTAGGTTTAGAAATAACAGATAAAATAAGTAGTATATTAAAAGAAAAATTACCATCTAAATTAATAAAAGCTGGATGGCCAGAAGTTACAGAAACAGAATTAAAAAATATAATTAAAGACGTAGTAGAAGTTGATGGAAAACCTATAGACTTTGGTGATGGATTTACAATTAATAATACAATAGCTAGAGGAATGGCAAAAGATTTATTAAATGTAGGAAAGAAGGTAATAAAAGGATATAAATTTTCAAAAGGTAATATTGAAAACAAAATAGAAAGAGAAGCTAAATACTTAAAAGAAGATATTAACAAAATAAAAGCTGAAGAAATAGCAGACTTTGAAATTCAAAAAACTTTAGATAGAGGATTAGAAGTAAGTGAATCTTCTAAACTACAAAAGCAATTGGATGTTAATATATCAGCGAAACAAAAAGCTGTTGAGAGAGCTAATGATGGGGTTGAACATACTATGAAGTATTTAAATAAAAAGCTTAGAGAATCTTTTGTTAATGAAACTGATCCAGCTGAAGTGGTTCTTAATTATTTAAAATATAATACTAATCATTTAGTAACTGCTGGAGGTGCGCGTGGAAAAAGAGGACAATTTTTCGGAGGTAAACCAGATCTATATGAGACTATGAAGCCTTTGTTAAAAGAATATGGAATAGATTTAGAATACCAAGTGTATGAAAAAGGACATGCTAAAGAAGGTAGTTTAAAACCAGGATCTTTAAAAATAGATGGAGAAATTGTTAAATCAGAAATACAAACTAAAGGTCAAAATCCTAAAAGTTTAAAATGGTTAATGGAAGATGTTTTGGAAATGGAAGCAGATCCAAATTGGGCCAAAAACAATCCAGAGAAATTTAAAAAATTAGAAAAAGAAATAACAGAAAGAGAAATTGAAGCTAATGAATTTCAAAAAAATCTATTAGATGAAATAATTGAAGATTTCAAAGATTTTAAGAAAGGAGAAATAGATAAGGAATTATTGTTTTTAAAGTTAAATAGTTATAATACTAACATGACTACTCATTTAAGATCAGCTGCTAATTTAACTGACGCTATGATTCCGCTTAAAGGGGATAGATTAAAAAATCTTACTGTAGAACACAAGCGTGCGGCAGATCCTCTATTAAGAGAATTATCAGCTATACTAAACAACAAAGGATCTTGGGTTGGGAAAGGTAAAACTCTACGTCTTAAAAGCTCTGCAAATAAAATGTTAAATGAAGCTTTTGATAGTTATGAAACAGCATTAATAGAGACTTATGAAAAAGGAGAAACAAAAACTTTAGATAAACTACTAGAAGATCAATATAAAACTGATAAAGCATACAATGTAATTAAAGGAGGAGAAAGATACGGGAGAGCACTTAACGAAGCTACGTATGGAGACCCTAGAGCACGTGCTTTTATTAATCTAAAAGAATATGTTAAGACTAAAGATTATGAAGGTGCTAAATATGGGAAAGAACATGAGATAGCAGCTAAGATAGCTAGAAATGAAAAAGTAAAAGCGGTTGATAGAAAAATAGTAGAAAACATAGGACTTTGGAATAGATCTTCTACTAAGGGTAAAACGAAACAAGAGTTAATAGATATAACAAAAACCGCAGATAAAGCTTTAGACACTGGTAAAAAGATTGATGCAAAGAAAAAGAAAGCTAGAATATTTGACTTTGACGATACGGTAGCACGGACAAGTAGTAAAGTGTTTGCAACTAAAGGAAAAGAAAGAAAAGTTTTAACAGCAGAAGATTTTGCTAAAGAAGGAGAACAATTAGTTAAAGAAGGATGGAAGATGGATTTCTCTGACTTTAACAAAGTGGTTGATGGGAAAAAAGGACCACTGTTCGATGTGATGAAGAAAATGAAAGAAGCTGCAGGAGATAGAGACATGTTTATTTTAACTGCTAGATCTCAAGAATCAGCTCCCGCTATACATCAGTTTTTAAAAGCTATGGGAATTGATATTCCTTTAGAAAACATTAAAGGTTTAGGTAATTCTACAGGAGAAGCGAAAGCTGAATGGATAGTAGATAAAGCAGCAGAAGGATATAATGATTTTTATTTTGCTGATGACGCACCACAGAACGTAGAAGCGGTAAGAAAAGCTTTAGAACCTATCGATGTTAAATCGCAAGTACAACAAGCTAGATTTAATAGAAGTTCTGAAAACTTAGATATGATGTTTAATAAAATCATTGAAGGTAAAACAGGTATAGAATGGCAAAAAGAATTTTCTAGTGCTAAAGCGAAAGTAAGAGGAAAAGAAAATCAAAAAAGAAAATTTTGGATTCCTCCTTCAGCAGAAGATTTTACAGGTTTAATGGATTTTACTTTAGGTAAAGGTAAAGTAGGAGAACAACAAAGAGAGTTTTATAATCAAACTTTGTATAAGCCTTATGCTAGAGGAGTTAATAGTTTAGCTACTGCAAGAGTTAATATGATGGGAGATTTTAAAGCTATAAAAAAGCAATTAGAAGTTCCTAAAGATCTAAGAGAAAAGACTAAATCAGGTTTTACTAAAGAACAAGCCGTAAGAGTTTATTTATGGAATAAAACTGGACAAAAAATTCCTGGACTTTCCAAAACAGATTTAATGGAGTTGAGTACGTTAATAGAAGGGGATGGAAAACTTCATGCATTTGCTGAATCTATTTTACAATTAACGAAAGGAGATGGTTACAATAAACCAAAAGATCATTGGTTAAGTGGTACTATTACTACTGATTTAATTGATGTTTTAAGTACAACAAAAAGAAGTAAGTACTTACAAGAATGGAGAGATAATGTTGATGTGTTATTTTCAGAAAAGAACCTGAACAAGCTAGAAGCAGCATATGGTCCTAAGTATAGGGAGTCATTAGAGAATATGTTAACTAGGATGAAATCTGGTAAAAATAGAACTGAAACTGGGAATAGATTAGGTAATCAAGTGCTAGATTATATAAACAATGCACAAGGAACTATAATGTTTCTTAATATGAGATCAGCAATTCTACAAACAATATCATCTGCTAACTTCATAAACATGAACTTTAATAATCCAATTAAAGCTGGTAAAGCTTTCGCTAATCAACCTCAATATTGGAAAGACTTCATGGAATTAATGAATTCTGACTACTTAGTAGATAGAAGGAATGGTTTGAAAATGAATATATCAGAAAGTGAAATTGCAGATGCAGCCGCTACTAGTTCTAATAAAGCGAAAGCTGCTGTTAATTACATTCTTGAGAAAGGTTATACTCCTACTAGATTTGCAGATAGTTTTGCTATAGCTTCTGGTGGCGCCACATGGTATAGAAATAGAATAAATGATTTAATTAAAAGAGAAGGGTTATCGAAAGAAGCAGCAAAGAAAAAAGCTTATGAAGAGTTCATGGAGATATCTGAAAAATCTCAACAATCTTCTGACCCAAGTAAAATATCTATGCAGCAATCTAGTGATGTTGGTAGAATATTTTTACAATTTGTTAACACGCCTATGCAGTATGCTAGATTACAAAAAGCAGCATTTAAAGATATAGTAAACAAAAGAGGAGATTGGAAAAGTAATTTAGGAAAAATTGTATATTATGGAGTAGTTCAAAATCTTTGGTTTAACATGATGCAGCAAGGAGCTTTTGCGCTAGGATTTGGAGATGAAGCTAGTGACGAAGATGTTGATGAAAAAAGCTGGGACACTGCTAACGGAGCTGTAGATTCTATATTAAGAGGACTTGG
>Ga0115011_10000462_pt1 | contig 33328 bp, 21 predicted proteins | sample TroAtlMetagenome_2_FD_88705 | JGI IMG/M metagenome (GOLD analysis project Ga0115011, IMG submission 88705) | Marine eukaryotic phytoplankton communities from Atlantic Ocean - Tropical Atlantic ANT8 Metagenome | ecosystem: Environmental > Aquatic > Marine > Oceanic | place: Tropical Atlantic... | reverse complement strand
TCGAATCGGTCTCTGGCCCATTCGCGGTCTTTTCTTTCCTTCAGGATTGCGAGATGTGCTCCATGGGCCTCGGCAAAGGCTTTGGCCTCCTTCCAGGTCATGGTTCGCTCCCAGAGAGCGTAGGTGCTGTCGTTACGCCGAACGGCTTCCGGGGGTAGTTCGCTCCGATCTCCTGATGCAAGGGCGATTTTTAATCTGCTCAAGGAGTCCTTAAGACGTTCGTGCGGTGCTGGTTTTGAACGTGCTGTGGGGCTGTGCTTGGACGTAGATGTTCGGGGGGCAGGGTTTCGAGCAAAAGGATCGGGACGTTCGGCCAGTTCTCGGGGTCGAGCCGGGCTTTGCGTTTGGGGGGAGGGTTGGTCCTCAGACTCGCTTCCGAATTGGGAGGCTAGCTTCGCGATCAATGAGAGGAGAATCAAAGCGAGAGCGGATTTGATCACTAGTCCCCAAGGGACCAATGAGTTGGTTTTTTCCCGGTGTTGAGCCGGGGTTGCTGCAATCTCGTGGGATTTTCGAATTGGAGTAATTGGGGCTTCGGGGGCCTTGATGATGGGGCGGGTTTGTGCGGTCTGGCGAAGGTCGTTAGCGAGTTTTTCAGCGGAGGAGATACGACCATCGGGAGAGACACAGATTGCTCTCTTGATGATAGTATCCAAGACGAGCGGAGTTTGGGAGATACCCGAAGGTGGTGGGGGGCTGTCTCCCTCCGGGGGCGATCCGGTGATTAGCCGATAGAGAATACGGGCTAGAGAGTAGACATCGCTTCGCGGGGTGCAGGGGTCTCCAGCAAGAACCTCAGGGGCAATGTAGGTTGTCGCTTCCTCATCGATATCTTCGAGCGGTCCTTGGAGAGCTTTAATGGTGATCGTCAGATTAAGCTCCTTATTGATGGTCACGTGGGCAGGAGAGAGTCCACCGTAAGCGAGTCCCTTTTCGTGCTCCCTCGCCACTTTCTCACATAGAGAAATCACGAGCGCGGCTGCCTGTTCGTAATCGACAGGACCGTGTCTCATCGCCCGATGAAGCGTGGAGGATCCGGTCGTTGCCGGGTCGGGATGAGCGGAGTCGGACTGCATATGGAATCAAGGATTCAGGGAGGGAGCGGCGCTCGGAGTCTCTCCACTGGCAGGCGCTTCCTCACTGGCAGGGGTCTCTTCATTTGGGGAAAGCATTCTCTGGACCTCTTCCTGAATGGGGGCAATTTCCCGAAGAGGGATCAGGGGGTCCTTCACGATAAAGACCTCTCCGGAGTGGCGGTGCTCATAGATCCGGAGAAGTCCTGTCCGGGTTTTCTGTGAGTCAGTCTCGACGAGAATCTTTTTTCGCTCGAGCATAACGGCGAGAATATACCGAGTGTTTTCTGTGTGAGCCTCGTCTTGCTCGATCATTATTTTCAAAAGAGACTCAGGATCATCCTTATCTACAATTTCGATTTTGGCCTCGACCTCCGGAGGCCGGTAGACGGTGCGCCAGAAAGAGAAGGGAGAGGGAGCTTCGTTCTCACGGGCTTCCCAAGCCTCCTGCGAAAAATCTGAACGGAGATAACCATTCAATTCCGGGTCGGGGAAAATGGCGGTGAAAAAGACCTCTCCGTCGAGGAAGGGCTTCTCTGAGATCGAGCAGTGGTGAGCACGAGATTTGATGTGCCAAGAATCAGCTTTGGACATGATTAGATAGAAAGATGAGCCCGAGCGTCAGAGTGCATGGGGATGAGTAAATTGAAGGGGAAATATGATAAGGTGCAAAGGGAAAGTAAGATGGATCTTAGTTCCCGCCACCAAGGGGAGTGCGTCTCAGGATGGCTTGGTAGATGGGGCGCCCCTGAAGTCTTCGCCAGAGGAGAAAGAGGGCGATGGTCGTAAAAAGCAGGTTTGTTCCCCAAGCCGCCATTAACGGTGTGATCTGCCCCGCATCTCCAAGGGTGAGGAACGCCTCGGAGCAGAGAAGCATCGCGCCTATCAGGAAGGCGGCGATGGCTACTCCCCCCGCGGTGCCCCGCCGTGTGAATGCAATGCCAAGGGGAGCTGACAGCAGGACGACGACGAGGCAGATCCAAGGCTGAGCCCAGCGATAGTGCCACTGTGTCAAGTAAGCCCGGCGGGGTGCCCAGACATCTCCCTCATGCTGTAGTAACCAGCTTTTGAGTTCAGGTATTCCCAGATAGTTCTTTTGTAGTCCAGGAGTGACAATCTGCCAGGGAGTTTCGGGATAGTCGTCAACCAGGTAGGGGTTTGGCAAATCGGTTTCGAACTTTTCAGCAAGGGATCCGTCTTCGATCCGGGACCTCAAATCCAGCCGGATGGCGTCCTTGAATGCCCACGTCCCAGAGCCTGCAGACCATGTCGCTGATTTCGCGTAGAGAACAGAGGAAGGTCCGCTCTCGTCCTTGCTTCGAATCACCACGTCGAGGATGGGGTCGTCGGGAGTGTAATTATAGGGGAAGCTTCCTACTAGCCATGATCGATCCACGATTTTTTCCGTATCGCGGTGGACGTAGAGCACGTTCCGGGCCTGGCTCTTGGATCCTGACTTGGCGAATTCGATGAGAGCCTCTTGGTAGCCTTCTCCCCATGGGGCCCAGTGATAGTTGAGGAGAAGGCATGTCAGACTGAGAAAAAGCCCCACGGTTCCGAGGGGCATGATAATGCGGGGCAAGCTCCGGCCGGTCTGGAGCATGGCAACAATTTCATGATTGCTGGAAAGTCTGCCGAGAGCGTAGAGCAATCCAAGGAGAAGTCCGAATGGAATGAGAAGGACAAAAACTGGAGGCAGAATGACAAAGTAATATTGAAGCAGAAATGAGCCGATATTTTTGGTCTTCTGAAAGTTATCGATGTTGTCGTTCAGGTCGATGAGAACATAGATGATCAGCAGGGCGAGGGAGCAGATGCAAACGGCCCCAAGCATCTGGCGGGCAAGATACCGGTCAAGTGCACCAGCCATGCCGTAGCAGAGGGCCGCGATTGCCGGCAGCATGCAAAGCAGACCGAGTAGGAGTGGCCGGAGCTCAAGGGTGATCCGGTCGCTGTCCGGAAAGCCGAGGAGGTGAATGTCTACAGCGGCTGCCTCCCGTGAAACCAGTCCAAAGGCCGCGAGGGCTCCGATTAGCGTCAGAATCAGGCAGGGAGCAAACTTGGAAAGCGGAGAAGGGATCTCGATTGGTGATTGGTGATTGGTTGTTGGGAAGAGTGAAGATAAAACGGCTCGGTCGTCGAGAAGAGAGATGAAGTGGAAACAAAAATGCCGGGAGGCCCGAGAGCGCTGTGAGCCTTCGATCATTTTCTGATGATTCTTCCTGCTGGTATGGATAGCGGCCAATCATTGGCAGCCGAGATGAGAAGCGCTTTTTCAGAGGAGGGCCTTCTCGCCGGATCCCCGGACTTCGAATACCGCCCGGAGCAGCAGGAAATGGCTGAAGCTGTGGGCCGGACCCTTGAAACGGAGAGTTCCCTAGTGGTCGAGGCTGGGACGGGGGTAGGGAAGTCGCTGGCTTATCTTCTGCCCGCTATGCATTACAGCCTCGAATCGGGGAGAAAGGCAGTTTTCTCCACCCATACTATTAATCTGCAGGAGCAGCTTCTACGAAAGGATCTCCCTCTGGTGCGCAAGTTGATGGGAAGGCCTTTCCGGGCTGCGCTCCTCAAGGGGAGAGGGAACTATGTGTGTCCTGCCCGTCTTAAACGGGCCAGAATGAACTCCGGAGACCTGTTTTCCAGCAGTGAATCCGACGAATTGGAGGCAATCTGGAAGTGGTTTGAAACTACCAAGGATGGGACATTGAGCGACCTAGACTTTCAACCAACCCCGAAAGTCTGGCAAATGGTATGCAGCGAGGCCGAGATCTGCTCCACCCGGTCCTGCGGAGTAAGAGGCGATTGCTTTTTTCAAGAGGCGAGGAAGGAAGCTGCTGATGCTGAGGCAGTTGTGATTAACCATACTCTGTTTTTCTCATTATTAGACATAGAAAACTTACTTGATCATGACGGCTACCTTTTCCCAGACGATTTTGTCGTCTTTGACGAGGCTCATACCCTAGAATCAGTGGCTTCCAACCAGCTAGGACTAAGGCTGACTCAGGCCGGGCTGCGCTTTGATCTCCAGCGCTTACATAACCCCCGGTCCAGGAAAGGCCTGCTCAGAAGCCTTGGGGCTGGCAAGGCCATGGCGGCAGTTGAGCGTGCTCTCGCGGAATCCGAGGATTTTTTCGATTTGCTGGGGGAGGTCAGTGAATTTGGTGAGCAGGGCAGGGAGTTCAGGGTCCGGGAGCCCGAGATTGTGCCGAATACCCTTGCGGAGCCTCTGAGAGAGTTATGCTCAGATCTTGGTTCGCTGGCTGACACCATAGAAAATGAGACCGCCAGGGCTGAAGTCCAGGAAGGCGCCCGCCGTATTCGGGAGGCTCATGCTACAATGAGGCTTTTTCTCGACCAGGAAGATGAGGGATGCGTCTACTGGGTAGAGGCTGGAGGCGCGGATCGGACTTCTTACGCGCTGCGGGCTGCTCCAGTTGATGTTGCCGGACGCCTTGGACCGCTCCTGTTCTCGGAAGGGAAAACGGCAGTTCTTACCAGTGCCACCCTTGGCACGGGTGATTCTGGGTTGAGCTATTTCCGGCAACGTGTTGGGGGAGAGCAGGTTGAGGCTCTCCAGATTGGCAGCCCGTTCAATTACCGGGAGCAGATGAATATCCATGTGGTTAAATCGATGCCCGATCCGAAATCTCCAGAATATGGGGAGGCCCTGACTAAGTGGATCGAGCGCTTTCTCCATCAGAGTGATGGAAGAGCCTTTGTGTTGTTTACGAGTTATCGCAGCCTTCAGCGGGTCGCGGAGGATATTGGGGGCATTTGTCGAGAGCGGGGTTGGCAGCTTCTGATCCAGGGTAAAAAGTATCCCCGCCATCGCCTCCTTCAGGAGTTTCGGGATGATGAGCGGAGTGTTCTTCTTGGAACCGATAGTTTTTGGACCGGCGTAGATGTTCCGGGTAATGCCCTCTCCAATGTCATTGTGACCCGACTGCCTTTCGCGGTGCCTGACCATCCGCTGACCGCTGCGCGGCTCGAACGAATCGAAGAGAGAGGCGGAAATCCGTTTATGAATTACAGTGTTCCGGAGGCGGTGATCAAATTGCGGCAAGGGGTGGGGCGTTTGATCAGGTCTTCCCGCGACCGGGGAATGGTGGTGATTCTGGACAACAGGGTTGTGACCCGGAGATACGGGCGAACCTTCCTCGACGCGTTACCCGATGCTCCTGTCGAGATTGTGGATCAACCCTTGGAAGAGGAATGATCTGGGTTGGGGGCGCAGGGTGGCCCTGTAGACCGCCCTTCGCTTTCCCTCAGGGCGATGTTGAGCATGAGATCGCTTCTCGCAGGAGCTTTGCCGGCCATTGCCCGGGAGCGGTAGCGTCCTTCCCGAGATATCCATAGTTCAGTGCCGATCCAAGATCGGCGGCAAGGAGCCTCGAGGTGGGGGCGAGGGAACCCATTCCCATGATGGAAAGCGGTAAAGGGGTATCCTCGAGGGCTTCTGCGATTCTTTGGAGGTCTGAAGGCTCGGCCAGTGTGAAGGCGCATTTTGCTATATCTGCACCGGCCGCTGCCATTTCGTCCAGGATATCCCTTAACTGCTCGCGGGATGGACAACCGTTAAAATCATGCCAGCTGGCGATCCGAATCATGCCAGTGTCCGCGGCGCTTTCCCAGATCTCCCCTAATTCTTTGAGAGACTGCAATTCAAGGTCCAGAAGTCTTCCCGCGGGGAGAAATTCTGAGAGTAATTCAGCTCGTTGAGTCTTGGAGAGCTGGTTCATTCCTCCCTCATCCGGGTGACGAGCTGTCATAAGGAGGGGGAGAGAACGCCGTTGTCTCTCGGCGAAATTATGGACCTCCTCACCGTTTCCAAGGCAATCGAGACGCAATTCGACCAAATCACAGTTCTCCACGGAATACACGTGCTCGAGTGCCTTTTTATTGCCGGCGGATCCCACCACAAGAGGCTGACGGCTTTGTAGTAGGGTAGTAAGGGTCTCCATGAATCAGCCCATTGGCGGGCTCCTTCTGATCCCAACGGGCTCCAGTTGCAAGAGTGGTTTGAACGGCCCCCGGGCGTAACCATGTAAATACGTTGAAATCTGGTGATCCTTACAGAGATTTCTGCTGGTCAAAAAGGTGAGGCGTTTTTAGGGTCGCTGCCGTTGATGCTCCCATCATGAAGTCATCCCGATACCTGCTCCAAACTGTTCGTCTTTCGCTGGCATTTTTTGCCGTAGTTGCCGCGCCTGCTGCCTTGGCACAAACTGTGAAGAAAATCGAAGCATCCGACCCTACCTTCGAGGATCTCCAATCGCCGAGCGTGGGGGGGAACACCGGAAAGAAAAGCTGGAAACCTAAGGACTGGTTGGAAGTCGAAGTGAAGGTGAAGCTGGAACCAGGTCGCTCCGCGCCTCGTGATGGACACGTCGACCGTCTCACCGTGCGCTGGTATGTTGCAGTGGAGAACAAGATCGATAAGGCCGGGCAAAAATATTTCCTGATGGAGAAAGAGGTGAATCACGTGAATGTTCCGCTCGACGAAGATTTCTACCTTTCCTGTTACCTTTCACCGGCAACTATTAAACGTCTCACCGGAAGTGAGCGGGCGGGTAAGAATTCAGTCACTGCTGTGGGTGGAGAAATTACCGTTGCGGGCGCCTCGGCCCCGGCCCGATTTACATCACAAGGGAGCATCAGTAATCCGTGGTGGCAGTCGCCGACGATGCAGCGCACCAATAAGTATCCACTCCTCGACAAAAACGAAACTCCCTTCAAGTTTCTCTGGTGGGATCGTTATCTCGAGATTGAGTCGGAGCCGGGCTAGCGCTGTGGTCGGCATCGCCAAAGGTGAAATACATTCATCTCACATATATTCTAAACCCTTCCGGCCCCACGGGCTGTTTTACCAAAACTCTTTTTAATTTATATCATGGCTGACGCAGAGAGCACAGTTGCCCTTAGCATAGGATCGCAACGTATTTCCATGGCTGTCTTTGACCCCTCCAAGTCCGGAGGGCTGATCCTGAAAAAATACGGATCCCAGACAATTCTTGCGGACCCTTCTCAGGACCTCATGCGCCTTCCGCAAATTACCCTTGCGGTAAGGGAGTTGGCGGCCGCTTTGAAAGTGCGGGGAGAGAAAGTTCGCTACTCTATGTCGGGGCAGTCGGTTTTCACCCGGTTCATGAAACTTCCTCCCCTCGATGAAGACAATGTCGAGGAATTGGTTCGGTTTGAAGCTCAGCAGCATGTTCCGTTTCCCATCGAGGAAGTGGTTTGGGACTGGGCCCGAGTAGAGTCCTCCAGTCCTGAGAAAGAGGTTGTCCTCGTCGCAATCAAGCGGGACGCCCTGACTGAAATCAATGAGACGGTCGCTCAGGCGGGCATTGGAACTCGGGAAGTAGATGCCGCGCCAATGGCTCTCTACAACGCATACCGGTATAACTATCCAGACGAAGATTCTCCTGTGCTTCTGATGGATGTCGGAGCGAAAGCAACGAACCTTGTGTATGTCGAGGGCACCAGGCTTTTCACCCGCAGCATTGCAGTCGGTTCGGCATCCGTTACAACCGCGATCGCAAAAGAATACAATATCTCCTTCGCGGAGGCGGAGAGCCAGAAGATGAGCAACGGGATTGTCTCTCTTGGAAGCGGTCATACTTCCCAGCTCGATGAGGCGACCGCCCAGCTCGCTACCGTGATCCGCAATTCCCTAAACCGGTTGCCGGCAGAGGTTGCTCGAACAAACAGTTATTATCGGAGTCAGCAGGAGGGAAGTATGCCGACCAAGGTGTTTCTCGCAGGTGGTGGAGCCAATCTTTCCTACCTGCCGGAGTTTCTCGAAGAGAAGTTGAGAATGCCAATTGAGATTTTCAATCCCCTCCAGAGAGTTTCAGTGGGCAAGTCGATCGATGTTGAGTCGCTTGGGCGTGAAGCCCATATGATCGGTGAGCTGGTTGGTCTTGCGCTCAGGGGTGTGGGCCGGGCGCCGATCAGTATCGACCTGGTCCCTGACTCGGTTGCCTCCGAGCGGGCTACTGCTCAGCGGAAGCCCATTCTCATTGCTGCTGCCGTTATTGCGATGGCAGCGATGGGATTGTGGGCGGCGAATAAGTCGTCTCTCGCTACTGAAGCTTCTGACAAGGAAGCGAAGATGGCAGATATTAAGAGGGGATTGGCTGGACCGGGTGGAAAGATAGATCAACAGAAGAGAAGGCAGGACGGGCTAGCGGCGCTGGCTGGTGCCTACGCGGAACAGCAGGCGGCTCGGGTGAAGTGGATAGACGTTCTTACTGAGGTGCAGACCTACTTCAACGATCAGGACGTTTGGATCACTGATTTTGAACCGATGGGCCTTTACAAGACGAGTGACCCCAAGTCCGGGGAAGCGCGGGTGAAGCAGGGCTTCTCCAAGGTCGCCTACGGGGAAAGCTCCCTCGATAATCTAAAGTCGAAATCCTCTGGGGCTGCGACTCCTTCAAGACGGGGCAAGAAGAGAGGGCCTGTGGCTCCCGAGCCCCCCCAGGAGGCAATCAACGTTATCAGGGTTACGGGTTTCTGGAAGTCAGACGCTCAGGCGGTGACTAAAATTGTGGACAAGATCCGGGCGGATCAGGAGAAGGAGGGATCACTGTTTTCCTTCAAGCAGACCCCGGCTGATGCCAGCAGCGCCGACTTGGCCGATGGCGATATTCTGCCGGTTTTGAACAACACTATCACTGACCCGAATAAATTGGCGGAGCAGTTCGTAATGATTTTACCGCTGAAGAATCCCATCCAAATCAAATAGGGAGAGTTAAGCAGAACCAGAACCGTAAAGAATAATGGGATCTTGGATTAAAAATAATAAGTTTGAAGCCTTCCTGCTTCTTCTCGTGGTTGCAGTAGCCGTTGGGTCGGGCCTGTATGGAAAAGACAAGGGCAGTTTGTATGAGGAGGCGAAGGGAAGTTACGAGGGGCATAGTTCATCAGTGAGGACCTTGGAGTCAAAGAGGCCTTACCCGACGCTAGCCGATGCTGATGCCTATGAGAAGCAGGTCGATGACTATGAGAAAACGGTCTCTGCTCTCGAGGCAAAGATGCTGTCCTATCGCCCGGATAAGATTGAGTCGATAACCCCCCCCAAGTTTATCGAGAACCTGAATGCAGTCCGTGCCGAGGTGATCGATGCGTTCGACGCGCAAGGAGTAGAACACCCAGGTGACCAGTTCTATCTTGGGTTCAAGAACTACACGGGCGGGCTACCTAAGGAGGGAGCTGCAGCTCAGCTGAACTACCAGCTGTCTGCCATGAAGGCCATCTTCGAAGTGGTCTCGGCAGCGAAGCCTAGTGCCTTATTAAATGTGCACCGGGCGGCATTGGCAGTCGAAAAGGACAAGGCTCCGGAGCCAGTAGCACGGGGAAGAGGAGGCAGGAGAGTCGCAAAAAGCGGGAGCCAGAAAGAGCCTCCATTTGATCGTCTTCCGGTTGAAATTTCCTTTGTTTCGAGCGAGCCGGTAATGAGAAAGATCATGTCTGATCTGACCAGTCACCCGGACTATTACTTCGTAGTCCGCAGCTTGCGGATCCAGAACGAGAAAAGAGATCAGAGCCCAGCCAAGGACGATGTGGAATTTGATGCTCCTGATGATGCAGGTGGTGACGATGATCCTTTTCCTGGTTTTGAAGACAATCTTCCAGCTGACGACACCGGTGATTCAGGCGTGCCTGCGGAGCCAGGGATAGAGGAGCCAGCGGTTCCAGCCTTGGACGCAGGTGATAAGGGGAGTCGTGTGCTTGGGCAGATCCTGGGTGCAGAGCAGATTAATGTCCTTCTTGAAATCGAGGTCCTGCTGTTCAAGGGCGCGAAAACGGATGGCGAGGAAGAAGAGGATCGTTCCTGATACCCCGGGGGTTGACCGGGCTTCTTGCAGGTGCTCACGGTTCAAATCCCAATGACCGAAATCGAAAAAACTACCAAACTGATTCAATGGCAAATCTTTCCGAAAGTTACGACAAAGTTTCGCTGATTATCTCCATCGTTATTGCGGCCGCCCTGGGGGCTATGATTTGGATGGCCAAGGGTGATGTAAAGGAGGACTTCTCTTTCATCGTGAAGGAGAAAGGTGCATCCGCGCCGGAGAATCCGAAGCAGGAATTTTATGCCAAGGCCACTTCAGAAATTGCGGGTGCAGTTACTCTAGGTGGACCAGTCACGGAGAAGGGACGGGCGATTGACCTGACAGTAGGAACCCCTCTCTTCCTGAATCCAACTGGCGAAGAGATTGACCTGGGGGATTCCACCTACCCGATGGTGCATGATCCGATTCCGAATCAGTGGTGGCTTGATAACCGGATTGATCCAGGCTGGAGTAACTCCCCGGGTCTCGATCAAGACGGGGATGGTTTTTCCAACGGTGAAGAGTTCGCCAGTAAAACGGATCCGAATGATCCCAAAAGTTTCCCAGCGCTTATTGCAAAACTGCAATGTGTGGAGTTACAGAAGAGGGCCTTCAGATTGAGCTACTCCTCAGATAGCACGATTGGTCCGATCAAGGAAACGGACACCTTTAAGTTCTATCATGAGGAGATTGTCGGAGGGAAGAGTGTCAGGACCAGCTCCGAAAACATCGCATCCGGCAAGGGTAACGACTCAAACCTTTTCAGCAAAGGAGGAGCGCAGATGCGCTACGAACTCAAGAAAGTCGAGCAGCGGGAGTTCAGAAACCCGGCTACCGGAATCATGCAGAAGGCGAACTTTGCGGAAATTGAGGACGTTGCTGGAGCCAAAAAAGGAGATGTCCTCGAAATTAAAAAAGGTTCCCGCAACGGGGTTATCCTCAGGGATTACACGGCAATTATTGCGCTCGCGGCCATCGGCCAGCAGGCCGTGACCCTCAAGGTGGAGGAGCGGAGCAGCTTTTCCCTGCCCTTGGACCCTAATGCTGCCGAAAAACCCTTTAAATTTACCGGCGTCAGCGACGCAGGAGCTGTAATCATCGAGTGGGAGGAGGACGGCGAGACCAAAACAATGGAGATTATGCCGCTCTCCCCGACAGAATAACCGATCACAGTCAATCCTTAGTTCTGACCCTTTCTGTAATATCTAAGAGAAAAAGCTTCACAAAGGAGCTCGAAACCACCACAAAACCCGCCCTATCACATCATGCAACTAGCGAAGCATTTACTCAATCGCACGGCTCGCGTCCTCACCTTGTCTCTAGGGCTTGCCACCCTTGTACCCACTGTCGCCTTCTCGCAAAGCGACTTGGCTAAAAGAGAGATGATGCGCCGTTCGGAGAAAGTCCGGCAGGCTGAAGAGCTACTCGGGTCCGGCCGTGAGGCCTATCAGAATGGCGACTACCAGTCTGCGGTAACAAGCTACAACGAAGCCCTGGGTGTTCTGCCTGGTGGTTTCGCAACAGCGGAACGGAGACGAGTTCTGGAAGCCCATCTTGCTGATGCTACCGTGGCTCTGTCCCAGCAGTTTCGTCGGACAGGAAAGTATGCGGAGGCGAGGGAGAAGCTGAATCAGGTTCTTACCATCGATCCTAACAACCAGCGTGCTCGCCAAGAAATTGAGTATCTTGACGACCCGGTGCGGACCAACCCGGCACTTAGTTACGACCACACCACTAACGTGGATAAGGTGAGACGGTTTCTTTATACCGCAGAGGGCTTCAAGAATCTCGGACTGTTCGATGACGCAATTCGGGAATATCAGAAAGCTCTACAGGTGGATGCTTACAACTCAGCCGCGCGTCGGGGTATGGAAGTGATTCATCAGCTCAAGGCAGATCACTACCGCACAGCCTTCGATGAGGCTCGGTCAAGAATGCTTGCAGAGGTAGATGCCGCCTGGGAAATGGCAGTGCCTCCTCCGATTGAGCTCGACGGCAGCGTGGTAGGCGGATTGCGCCCCTCACCGGTGGGAGTGAACATCGAGTTCAAATTGAAGAACATGATCATCCCGGTTGTAGATTTCGATGATACGACCGTTGAAGAGGCAATTGATTTCCTTAGGCAGCGGGCCACAGAGCTCGACAAGTGGGAGCTGGATCCTGTGAAGAAGGGGATCAACTTTGTGATCCGGAAACCCCGGATCGGTGGGGGCGCGCCTGACGCTGAGCTCGACGTCGAGGGAGGTCTCGGAGCGATCGATCCAGGCTCGGCCCGGGTTAAGGAGTTGAAGCTTCGGAATGTGCCTCTTTCCAGCGTTCTGCAGTATATCTGCGAGCAGGCGAGGTTGAGATTCAAGGTGGACGACTTCGCGGTAACCCTGCTCCCAATCGGATCAGCTGAGGGCGAAGACGTTCTTACCCGGAAATGGAAAGTCCCTCCTACCTTCTTGAACGATATTGGCACAGGTGGTGATGGAGACGGTGGAGCCGATGCGGATCCTTTCGCCGGCGACGACGAAGGCCTCGGTAATCGTTCTCTTGCACCGCGACGTCCATTGAAGGAGATCCTACAGGACGCCGGAATCGAGTTTCCTCCAGGTTCTTCTGCGCAATACATTCCCAGCACATCGACGCTGATCGTCAGTAATACTCCCCAGAATCTGGATCTTGTTGACCAGCTTGTTGAAGACATTCTTGGAGGCAGTCCTAAAATGATCAGGATCGTCACTAAGTTTGTCGAGGTGGCACAGGAAAACTCAGATGAGCTGAGCTTTGACTGGATCGTCACTCCCTTTGGTTTGGGCGGAGTGATTTCCGAAGAGCTCTTCGCAGGTGGAGGCACCATGGGTAACGGGCAGGTCAGAACCGGTGCTGATTTCATCAGCCCTGTGGCATTCACCAACATCCCTGGGATCCCGGCTGCAAGTAATCAAGCGGTGAACAACATTATCACGGCCTCCAACCGGAGTGGTGACACCGCGGTGACCCGGAACAGTATTGATGCTGTTCTCAACAACCCGAACAGGAGTGCACAGGTAAATCGTCCTGCTCCGGGAATACTTAGTCTTACGGGCCTCTTCAATAGCGGTCAGCTCCAGATGATCATGAGGGGCCTCGCCCAGAAGAAGGGCACAGACATCATGACTGCACCTAGCGTCACCGCTCGTCCGGGCCAGAAGGCGACCATCGAGATCATTCGGGAATTTATTTACCCCACAGAATACGAGCCACCGGAACTTCCTAACCAGGTCGGTGGTGGCATCGGCAACCAGGGAGGTGGTGGCGCCCTTGGGGGTGGTGGTGGAGCCGGAGGGTTCCCTGTCACGCCGGCGACTCCGACAGCGTTCGAAACCCGGAACACAGGTGTGACTCTGGAGATTGAGCCAAACCTCGGACCGAATGAGTATGTCATCGATCTGCGGTTTGCACCTGAGATCGTCGAGTTTGAAGGCTTCATCAACTACGGAAGCCCGATCACCTCACCTGCGACTGACGCCTTTGGTAATCCTGTGACCGTGACGATCACCGAGAACCGGATCGAAATGCCGGTCTTCTCCAGTCGGCGGGTAAGCACCGGAATTACGATCTACGATGGACACACTGTCGCGGTTGGTGGCCTGATGCGTGAAGACGTGCAGGATGTTGAAGATGGAGTGCCTATTCTCAGCGATATCCCACTCATCGGCCGTTTGTTCCAGAGTGACGCTCAGAGCCACATCAAGAGCAACCTAATCATCTTCGTGACAGCGAATATCATTGATGCCTCTGGTAAGGATTACCGGAAGCCAAATGAGGTAGATCCGAGTGGGACTCCGATTGAGCCTGTCAGCACTGACCTCGGAGGAGGCCCTGAGGGGATCCTGCCGCCTCTCTAGGTGGATCACCTAACCTGAATTTAACTAAAGCCCGACAGCCTAGGCTGTCGGGCTTTTTCTTTGTAGACCAAGGAAAGAATCGGGACGAGTTGCCGATTTGAGTGTTCACTACTGGAGAAGGTGAGACATTAATTGCCGTCTACAGCAGGAATATCCTCATGTACTCTTTCGCGTTGACCGGTGGAATTGCCACGGGAAAAACAACCTTTGGCAAAATTCTGCAGGAGTGTTGTCCCGGAGCCGTAGTCTTCGATTGCGACAAGGCGGTATCACGCCTACTGAATGATCGGCAGATACAGGCAAAGATCGTCTCGGCGCTTGGTGCCAGCGTGATTGATCATATTTCGGGTGATTTGAGCCGTAATGCTCTGCGAGAAGAGGTTTTCAGTAATCAGAGCTCTCGGAAGACGCTTGAGGGAATTCTGCACCCGTTGACGCGGGAGGAATGTCTTGAGTCGCAGGCCGAAACTGCTACCAGTGGCCAGTCGTCCATGTTCATTGCGGACGTTCCGCTTCTTTTTGAAAGCGGATTCGACTTCGGATACGAGAGCTCCCTGCTGGTTGCCACCACTCGTGAAACCCAGTTGGAGCGCCTCAAGTCCCGCAACGGATACGACGATGTTCTCGTGGAGGCCATGCTTAACGCCCAGCTCCCCATTTCAGAAAAGGTGGAGCGTGCTGACGTGGTCTTCTGGAATGAAGGACCGAAGCAAGTCTTGCGACGTCAGATTTTCCGCTTCTTAGAGACCCTAGACCTCCTCACCTAACCGTTCAGATGGCTGCCAAAAAGAAAAGTTCCCGGAAAAAAACCGCAGCTAAGAAGGTTGTGAGCAAGAAGAAGGCAAGCCCTAGAAAAAAGAGCACCGCCAAAAAGGCAGCCAAAAAAGCAGCTAAAAAAGCAGCTAAAAAAGCAGCGAAGAAGGCTGTCAGGGAAAAAGTGCTCAGGCCCAGGGACGAGAAGGAGGAGGAGAAAGATAAAGCGCCGGAGCTTGAGGTGGTTGTCGAGAGCGCTGCAGAAGCTGCGGGCGGAGCCAGAGTGGAGCAGGAGCGTCAGCCAGAGCCAATCAAAGAGGAGCCAGAGCCTACCTACGAGGTTCCGGATAAGCTTGATGTGAATGAATTCCGGGAGCGCTCTCTGGCCAGTTTGCTCGATTCTGCTGCGGAATTCCCTCTCAGGGTGAATAGTGCGGCTGGTAAGAGCGCGTTGATCTTCGAATTACTGGCTTTCTACTCGAAGCACGGAACCGAGCTGGAGGCAGAGGGGATTCTGGAGCAGGCCAAGGAAAACTATGCGATGTTGCGTGATCCGGTTCGAAGCTTTCGGACCTCCCCGGATGATTTCTACGTGGGGGGTAATATACTCAAACAACACGGACTAAGGGCAGGACAGAAAGTGAGGGTGAAGCTGCGGGCGCCCCGAGAGCGCGACAAGTATCTCTCTGCTCTTGAAGTTCTTACCATTGAGGGTTCCGAGGTCAGTGATTTCGATGCGCCCAAGGGGTTTGATCAACTGACCTCGCTATTTCCGGAGGACCGCTTCGTGTTGGAGAGGCCCTCAGCAATGTCGGTCAGGTTGATTGATATCGTCGCTCCTCTTGGCAAGGGCCAACGAGGATTAATCGTGGCGCCTCCACGGGGAGGGAAGACCATTCTTCTTAAGGAGATCGCTAAGTCGATCTCGATAAATCACCCCGAGACAAAGTTGATCGTCCTCCTGCTTGATGAGCGACCTGAGGAGGTGACTGACTTTGAGGAGACGGTTGATGCCGAGGTGTTCAGCTCTACCTTTGATGAGCCTTCCAAGCGTCATGCTCAGGTCTCAGATCTGGTGCTCGAGAGAGCGAGGAGGCTGGTCGAGCTTGGACAAGATGTTGTTATTCTTCTTGATAGCTTAACTCGCCTGGCTCGTGGCTATAACAATTCCCAGCGCGGGGGAGGCCCAGTTGGGTCCGGTGGATTGAGCCCACAGGCTCTTCAGAAGTCGCGAAAGTTTTTTGGGGCAGCGAGAAATGTTGAAGAAGGCGGAAGCCTTACGATCGTCGCCACCTGTCTCATAGAGACAGAAAGCCGGATGGATGACATTATTTTCGAGGAGTTGAAGGGAACGGGTAACATGGAAATTCGTCTCGACCGAGAACTGGCGGAGAGTCGTATTTACCCCGCGATTCACATTCCTCAGAGCGGAACCCGCAATGACGATCGGCTCTACCATCCAGAAGAAATGAACCGTGTGATTGAGATCAGACGAGCTCTTACGACCCTGCCCATTGGAGAGGCTCTGGAAACCCTGCTCAGGCAGTTGGCAAAGAATTCCACGAACGCGGAACTCCTCATGCGGGGTATGATTTAGCCAGGGTCCCGCCTGTCGCACGTTCAGGAAGCCTATTCAGGCCTCTTGTGATCACATTGCGACTACAATCTCCTTGAGAATCTTCTTGCAGACAGGGTCATCAGGGACGACAAAAGTGGGTCGCAATGCGTAAATCCATAGCAAAGTCTCTACTTGTTACAGCGCTGGTTGTAGCCCCCGTTCTTTCATCGGCCCAGTCGTTGAATTTTGTGAACACCAAGTCATGGAGACAAACGGGTCCTGAGACCTTGTTTTATCTTGGTGGTAACACGGATATGTTCTTCGTCGATGGGTTCTGGGAGCTCTCTGGTTGCGGACATCCGGCCCCCTTTATCATCGGGCCAAATATCTTCTGCCCGCTGGGCACCACGGGGTTCATCGCGCAGGGGGATATCGATAATGATGGTGAAAACGATCAGGGTTCATTCTGGTCGGTGCAGTCCATTACGCCCGCCTCCACGGTGGAGCCCTTCCGGCCAGATCTCTTCCGTCTGGTCTCGGCGCCTCCCTCCGGGTTTACCCGTATTCTTCGGGGAACTGATGGAGATGTTTCCGCAATCTTCGATGTGCAGGACAACAGCGTGGTGGTCTGGTATAATGTGCTCGGTGGAATCGTTGATGACTTCGAAGTGACTCAATACCAGGCGTTGCGAGGTTATGGAGTGGGTGGCCAGGAGCTTGAGCGACATTACGAGGATGTGCCTTGGGGTCCTTACAAGTTCGCCTTGCCGCAAATCGTTCCAGACACTTCGAATCGCGAACCCGGAGAAATTATTTTTCCAGTGGATCACCTTGTGACCCCGGATGCATGGCCAGGGCGTGGCGCGGTGCCGCAGGGATGGAGAAACACCAACGAGGAATGGGGCGAAAATGGAACGCTGGAATTCGATCCGCGGACTTTTTACGATTTTCAGTGGGGAGGCCTCAGCGCGGACAACACACTTGAATCAGATACCCTCCTCTATTCCCTGCAGGGCAACCAATACGTGAACACCGAAGGCCGCGAGGCAACTGCCTACGCGCAGGATACGGTGGCCAGAGGGACCGTGACGGGCTTGTCCTGTTTCAACACAATCACCACGAACCTTAACCTCGACGATGTTCTGGAGCAGGGCAAAATCTACGAGCTGACATTCACGAGTGGGATGCTTGCGGGCACCGAAGAGGGAACACAATATCCGATCACAGCATTTGGTGATTCGGGGGAGTTGGCCATCTTCAGGGTGGTAACCCGGGCTGAAGGTTATACCTCGGAGCAGGCACAGGAAGCTGCCGAAGCGGCTGGTGGCCGGCTGGCAGTTCTCGACAGCCAAGATAAGCTTGATTTCGTCAATGCTCAGCTGATTGGAGCTGGATTCGATACTTTGGACGGAGAATGGCCCTCGATGTGGATCGGGTTGAGCGATAGCGCAGAGGAGGGCGTTTGGCAGTGGACTACCGGGCAAGTTCTTGGCGACGCTCAAAACTGGGAAGTTGGAGCGCCGGTTGTTGACCCAGAGGACAACCTTTTTGATTTTGCTCAGATCCTTGGAGGTGTCGCTGCGGATGGCGCAACTCCGGTATGGTTTGACGAGGAGGGGACTGCTGAGCTCGAGGCCTTCCTGCTTGAGGTTCCTCTTCTCAATACCAATGAGATTGTGCTGCCAAGTGCTTCCGACCTTACCGCAGGAATCGTAACGGGCAGTATTTTGTCCGGTAATGGCTTTGATTTGGAAACCAACCGAGCACTTGGAGATCCCAATTGTCTGCAGGTTGGCCAGACCTACCGCCTTGAAATTATCAGTGGGGAACTTGCTGGGACAACCCAGTTTCCGATTTCTGCGTGGGATGAATTCACTTTGACGACCATTGGTAACGATCCGATTCCGTTTGATATAGCCGGAGTTCCATCCATTGCCACCGGAGATACCTTTGTTCTCACCCCAGAAAATGTTGATGCAACATTCTCCGTGGGGTATGTCGGCCGCCATTTCCTGGAGGCGAGTGATGCCCTTGCTGCTCCTGCGGACTTCTCGACTCTCGTACGTGGTGCTGACTACCGCATCGAGTTCTTGACCGGTGATCTCGCAGGAACGTCGGATACGATCCGGAACTGGGGATTCCCCACGACTTCCTATCTCGAAACAGAAACCGACTTTTTTGGAAGCCTTGAAATTGGAGACACTTTCAGTATCGACTTGATCGAGTTGCCCATCGTCAGCGTTTCAGTGGGGGACCAATTCACTCTTGGTCAGATCTTTGAGGACTGGATCCAAGATCAATATGACGAAGGTGAAGTTCTCGCGGTAAGCGCCTTGGACCTTGAATTCAATTATGGGATCGCAGCTACAGCAGACCTTCAGGTTGATGAAGGACTTCTGGGGCCTCTATTTGCTGTCGCCCGGGAAGACACAATTGTCTTTCCTCCCTACCCAATCGGGACCCCTCCGGGAGATCGCAGCCAGTTTGTCCTTGAGACCCTCGCTGGTCACTACGAACTAGGACCTTTCTTCTTCAACCCAGGGGATTCGGTGGACTCTACCTTGAATATTTTCAGGTCAAGCCAGAGTAGTCAGACGTCGACAGATGCTGGGGCGTATGGTCTCGCATACCGGGTGCAGTTCATTGATACCTATGAGGGTTTCGCTATCCTCGGTGGGTTGGGCGACGACACGGGATTCCCGTTTGCTACCCCGAGCAGCGAGCGGGAGCCAGACTATGACTTCGACAGGGATGGAGCATCGAACCTTCTTGAGTATGCATTAAGCAGCGACGTTGCTGACCCCAATATCAGGCCGGCTTTCCTCTACGCTCTTGACGAAGAAGCTGGCAGTTGTACTGCGACTTTGGCCAAGCGGCCGTTCACCGGAACAAGCCTTGCATACTTTTTCGAATACAGCACGGACCTGCGGACTTGGACAACAATTGGTGAGGACGACCCAATCTTTGAGATCACGGAAGATAGTGAGGATACCCTCGAGGTCACAAACCTCTCAAATTTCCCGGGTGAGCTATCCGCTCCGGCATGCTTCCTCAGGGTAAGAGTGGAAATTCAGTAGAAACCCGAACGAAACAAGTAGGGGGAATTTTAATAGATTTCGAGTGGGCACGACATCAGGTCGTGCCCTTTCTTCATAAAGAACAGAGCTGGTGAATGATGAGTCCGTTACAGGAATCTGCAGGGCTCATTGAAGGGCTTACGCTCGCTGTCGCATGATCACGACCACCACTGAGCTCACGGCACTGGTCGAGAATCTGCCCGCATGCGATTCTACCTACGCAGGTATCGATCTGGAGGCTGATAATCTCCACCGCTACGCCGAACAGCTGTGTTTGATCCAGATCTCTGATGGGAAGGAGGTTTTTCTGGTCGACCCTCTGGAAGTGGAAGATCTCTCCCCGTTCCGTGACTACCTAGCGGCTCAGAAGGTATGGATGCACGGAGCGGATTTTGACATGACTCTGCTACGCAGAGAGTTCGGGTCTCTTCCTAGGATGATCTATGATACTCAAATAGCCGCTCGGCTTCTGGGTATTCTACGATTCAGCTATGCAAATCTCGTGGAGCAGTTCTTTGAGGTGAAACTGTGTAAGTCTTCCCAGAAGGAAAACTGGGGACAAAGACCGCTACCCGATAAAATGCAGGAGTATGCGGGTAACGATGTTCGCTATCTGCTGCCTCTGGCTCAAGCTCTTGAGGCTGATTTAAAGGCTAAGGAGCGTTACGGATGGTTCGTGGAGAGCTGTCAGGCTGCCATGAAGCGGGTGCTGAGTCGCGAGGTAGAGAAGGAAGACCCGTGGCGAATTCGAGGGTCAGGAAAGCTTGACCGCCAGGCTCTGTGCCTCTTGCGAGCTCTCTGGCATTGGCGCGACCGGGAAGCGCAGGAATGGGATCGTCCCCCATTCATGGTTGCGAGGAATCAGGACCTGATCTCATGGTCGGATATCCTCGTCAGGGGAGAAAAGATTCAAACCCCTCGTAACGTCAAGGGAGGAAGAGCCCGCAGGCTGAAGAATGCTATCGAAGAGGCTCTGAAGGTCTCAGATTCGGATTGGCCAGAGCGAATCAGGGGGAGCGGGCGACGCTGGAATAGTCTTCAGGAGAAGCGTTATGATAATTTGGCAGGAAAACGCGATGAGGCAGCAAAAGATCTAAGTCTTGAGCCATCCATTGTAGCGTCCCGGGGAGCCTTGGAACAGATCGCCTGGGACGAGGACCCTGCTCAGCACCTTCTGGACTGGCAAAGAGGCCTCCTAGAGCTCTAAGGGGAACCCGATTCCTAGCAGAAGCGACTGTTTTTATTGAAAGGGGCTGGTCGTGAAGAGGCCCTCTGGAGGGTGATCTTGACTTGATCATTTCAGCCCTCGATTTTAACGGCTAAAACGGGTCAAAATAATGTCATGGAATGACCTCCAGGAGGCGAAAGAACCTTGTCTCTGAAGCCGTTCTGGACCACCTTTGGGGCACCTATGCCGGACCCTGAATCGGAGGCTGAAAAGTCTGGAATTACTGTTTCCAAAGAGGAGGCATATGACGCTTCCAAGATTGATAAGCTGGAGGGATTAGAAGCGGTCCGGAAACGTCCCGGGATGTATATCGGCGATCCTGATGAGCGGGGATTGCACCACCTCGTTTTTGAGGTGATGGATAACTCAATCGACGAGCATCTGGCAGGTTTCTGTGACAGGATCAAGGTTGCCATTCATGCAGATGGGTCGGTTTCTATTTCCGATAATGGACGTGGTATCCCGGTGGATATGCATCCCAAGTTCAAAATCCCAGCGGTCGAGCTGGTGCTGACAGACCTCCATGCTGGGGGGAAGTTCGGGCAAGGTGCCTACAAGTATTCAGGTGGTCTCCACGGGGTGGGCGCGAAGTGCGTCAATGCGCTCTCGGATTGGTTCAAGGCCGAAGTGACGCGTGATGGCAAATTATATTCTATTACCTTTGAGAGAGGAAAGACCTCTGAGCCACTCGAAGTAGTGGGTGAAGCAGATGCTGGGGATACAGGAACCACCATTACATTCTTTCCCGACGCGACTATTTTCGTTGATACTATCAAATTCAGTTTTAGTCGGCTTGGGCATCGGCTCCGGGAGCTGGCCTTCTTGAATCCCGGGCTCACGATCGATCTGGTCGACGAGCGGCCCGAAAGCGCAGAGGCGACCACTTTTTTCTATTCCCGAGGAATTGAGGAATTCGTGATTCAGCTGGGTGAGAATAAAGCTCTTGTGCACCCAGATCCGATCGCGCTTAAGGGGAAGAGGGAGATCGAAGTAGATTACGATGGGAAAGTAACGAAGGACGACGTTTTTGCAGACGTGGTTCTGCAATACAACGACAGTTACAACGATCAGATCCTCTGTTTTGCAAACTCCATTCCGAATGCAGATGGGGGAACTCATCTCACAGGATTCCGGACTGCTCTAACGAGGGCGGTCAACCTCTACGCCAAAGGTAACAAGCTGCTGAAGGAAAAGGATCCATCGCTCAGTGGAGATGATGTGAGAGAAGGATTGATCGCGGTCATATCGGTAAAGCTTCCTGAACCTCGTTTCAGTTCCCAGACGAAGGATAAACTGGTGAATACTGAAATTGAAGGTGTGGTGAGTTCGATCGTTTATGAGGGGATTCAGGCCTACTTCGACGAGAACCCCTCGATTGCAAAGACCGTCATTGAAAAAGCGATAAATGCCGCGAGGGCGCGAGACGCTGCAAGAAAAGCGAGAGAGACGGTAAGAAAATCTGCGCTCTCGGGTGGTGGTTTGCCTGGTAAACTTGCTGATTGTTCGGAAAGAGACCCGGCTAAGAGTGAGCTCTATATCGTGGAGGGCGATTCTGCAGGTGGATCCGCGAAGCAGGGCCGGGACCGAAGGACCCAGGCAATCCTCCCTCTGAGGGGAAAACTGATCAACGTAGAGAAAGCCCGGCTCCATAAGGCCCTTCAGAACAAGGAGATCCAAAGCATGATTACTGCGATCGGAGCGGGGATCGGGGATGGTGAACAGGAAGGCGCGTTCAATCTAGAGAAGGTGCGGTACCACAAGGTAATCATCATGACAGACGCAGACGTGGATGGTTCCCATATCCGGACTCTTTTGCTGACTTTTTTCTGCAGGCAGATGCCTGAGCTTGTGACGAGTGGATTTCTCTACATTGCGCAGCCGCCACTCTACCTCGTGACCCGCAAGAAGCGGCAGGAGTATGTGCAGGATGATGCCGAGCTCAACAAGATCCTTATCGAGTTGGGAGCGGATGACGTTCAAATGAGACCCGTAGGTGGTGGGGCATTCATTGGAGTGGAAGAGTTGAGAGAAATCCTTGACGCTCTTTCTGTGTTGTCCCGCTACTCCGGCAGTATTGAGGGTAATGGAGGGGATTTCTCCGACTACCTTTCTGCCCGCGTAGAAGGACGTCTTGCTGAGTTCATGGTGCGGGTGAGAGAGGGCAACGAAGAGAGAGTTTATTATTTCTTGAACGAGTCAGAACTGCGGAAATTCTCCGACGAGAACCGGGACCTGAGGCTGTTTGGCGATTTGTCTCCGGAAGAGGAAGAGGAAATCAGTGCTCAGAACACAGATGGCGTTTCGCGGAGGGCAGTACGTCATGAGCTGCATGAGAGTCATGCAGTGGCGAGAGTTCTCGAGCGCCTTGAAGCGGCGGGAATTGATACAGGGAAATTCTTCTCCCTGGATAAGCCGATTTACGAAATCGTAGAGGGAGAAAGTGAGAAAGAATCTGTAGTTCCTCTCTTTTCGGTTCCCGAAATTCTGGACAGGGTTCTGGAAGTTGGCCGGAAGGGCGTAACTATTAAGCGGTTCAAAGGCTTGGGGGAAATGAATGCGAAGGAGCTCTATAGTACCACGATGGATCCTGAAACACGTCAGCTTCTAAGAGTTCGACTCGACGAGGAGAACCATCTTGAGGCGGATCGCATGCTCGACACCTTGATGGGTGATGTCGTGGAGCCCCGAAAGCGCTTTATTGAGGATAACGCACTGAACGTACGTAACCTGGATGTTTAAAGAAAATCAGCAGGCCTAAGAATTTCCATGTCCTCCGAAGACGAGATCAAACCAATCAGCGTTGCCGACGAGCTCTCCAAGTCCTTTCTGGACTACTCGATGTCGGTGATTGTTTCCCGGGCGTTACCTGACGTTCGGGACGGGCTCAAGCCCTCCCAGCGCCGAATCCTTTATGCGATGAACGACCTGGGCCTGTCTCCTGGCAAGGCTCACCGGAAATGTGCCAAGATTTGTGGGGACACTTCTGGAAACTATCACCCCCATGGTGAAGCAGTGATTTATCCGACCCTCGTCAATATGGCGCAGGACTGGTCGATGCGGGAAATTCTTGTCGATGGCCAAGGAAACTTCGGCTCCCCCGAGGCTGATCCGCCCGCGGCAATGCGGTATACCGAGGCCCGCCTGACCCACCTTGGAATGGCGATGATGGCAGACCTCGATAAGAGAACTGTTGATTTCGTCCCTAATTACGACGAGACGACTACCGAGCCCACGGTATTCCCTGCAGCCTTCCCCAACCTACTTGTCAACGGAGGGACTGGAATTGCGGTGGGAATGGCGACAAACATCCCTCCTCATAATCTGGGAGAGATCGTGGATGCTCTTTGTGCCCAGATCGATAACCCGGAGATTACCTTGCCGGAGTTGATGCAGTTCGTAAAAGGCCCCGATTTTCCAGTAGCCTGCGAAATTCGAGGCGTAAAGGGAATCGAGAGCTACTTCGCGACCGGTCGTGGATCGGTAAAAATGCGCGGAAAGATGGAGGTGGATGAAAAGGATAATGGGATCTCAATCATTACCATCACGGAGGTTCCCTATGGAGTGAACCGTGCCACGCTTCAGCAGAGAATCGCGGAACTGGTAAATCAGAAGATTCTAACTGGCATCTCCGGGATGCGAGACCTCACTGATGAAAATACCCGCGTCGAGATCACTCTGAAAAGGGATGCTCGCCCTCAGGTCTTGGTAAACCAGATCTACAAGCTCACTGCGATGGAGACATCGTTTAGTGTGAACATGTTAGCGATCCACGAAAGGCGTCCGAAGTTACTCTCCCTCAAGGAGGCCCTCGACTGCTATATCGAGCATAGGCGAGAGGTTGTGGTGCGCCGGACGCGGCACCTTCTGGAGAAGGCGGAGGATCGGGCTGAAACGCTGGAGGCATTGTTGCTCTCACTTGGGCGATTGGACGATTTCATCAAGATGATTCGGGAATCCAAGAGTCGCGATGAGGCGAGGGCAAAGGTGAAAAGCTACACCTTTACCCGAGAGGCGGCAGAAGGACTGGGGGTGTTGATTCGGGAACAGCCTAGCCTGATTGGTGAAAACTATGTGTTCACTGACCGACAGGTGAATTCCATTCTGGAATTGCGTCTTTATCAGCTGGTGGCGTTGGAGCGGGAGAAGATTAAGAATGACTACGACCAGATTATCGAGGAAATCAAGGATCTCATGGACATCCTTGCGAAGGAGGCTCGGGTTCTTGGTATCATCAAGGATGAGCTTCGCCTCGTTAAGGAAAAGTATGGCAACCCAAGAAATTGCGAAATTCTTCCCGACGAGGGAGAAATCGCGATTGAGGATCTGATCGCCAATGAGGGGATGATTTGCACGTTGAGCCATCGCGGATACGTGAAACGAACTGCTGCGGGTGAATACCGCCTGCAGGGCCGTGGAGGAAAGGGGGTTCGTGGTATGGCAACCCGGGGGTCGAACGACGATGATGACGATTTTGTAGAGCACCTTTTCAGTGCTCAGGCACACGATTATCTGATGTTTTTCACGAATACAGGTAGAGTCTACGTGGAGAGAGTTTATGAGCTTCCGGAGGGTTCAAGGTCTTCAAAGGGTAGGAGCATAAAGAACGTGCTAAACCTTCAGCCGGACGAATCGATTGCCGCGATGTTACGTCTTGAGCGACGTCTCGATGAGGAGGGGAATGATATTACCTTCCGGGAAGATGCAGGATTTGTCCTCTTTGCGACTCGTAACGGGAAAGTGAAGAAAACCGGACTCCATGATTTCAGGAATTTCCGGAAGGATGGGATTATCGCGATCAAGCTCGATGAGAAGAATGAGCTCATCGATGTCCGGCTTACCAGCGGCAGTAATGAAATCGTTCTCGTAACTCGTAATGGGCTAAGCTTGCGCTTCGTTGAGGAGCAGGCCCGTCCGATGGGTCGGAATGCGGCCGGCGTGGCTGGGATCAAGCCCGTGGGTGATGATGTTCTGGTAGGCCTTGCTCTGGTCAGTGATCAAAGCACTCTCCTCGTTGCCTCAGAGAATGGCATAGGAAAGCGGACTTCCTTCGCTGAATACCGGAGCCAGAGTCGTGGAGGGAAGGGGATTATCACCATGAAAGTGACGGGAAAAACGGGTGCTGTTGTGGGTGCAGTGGCTGTGGAAGAGGATGACGAGTTAATGCTGATGACCACGGGGGGCCAAAGTATCCGAATCCGCTGCGCGGAGATTCGTGAGACCGGTAGAAACGCTCAGGGCGTCAAGTTGGTGACCCTTCGAGGAGCGGAACGCTTGCAGGACATTGCCAAGGTTCTTTCCGGGGAAGAGCCTGAAGAGCCTGAAGAGGATGGTGGACAGGATAATGAGGCCTCCGAGGATGACTCCGAGTAGCGTGATCCGGAGGGCATTTTTTAAGGCGTAAACAGGTTGTAAGCCTGCGCTCATGGTGTTGCAGATGCGAAAAGAGGCTCGATCCAGAGGAGTCCGGTAACCTAGATGGTATATTGCCATCGGCTTTCCGGGATGTTTCAATCAGCTAGCACATTCAGATGAAAACTAATCGCTCTGTTCCTTTCATGCTCGCTGCGGCAATGTTCGTATTATTTTCATGCGGACAGGATTTGTTTGCTCAGGATGAGAAAAAGCGGGATAGGGCTCTCCGTATTCTCGCTGTTGGTCAAGAGCCTCCGTGGCGAGAGGTAATTCAGGGAGGACGCCGCGTACAGGTCACTCCTCCACAGGGATCTCTTCCTCCGGGCCGGTTGCAGCTCTCTAATGACGAGGGAGTTGAGCTTGGAGAGGCCGTTGCGGTGAAGCTGAATCAAATTTCGAGTGTGATGGCTGTGACGCCCGGTGCTGTTCCCCTGCGAGCTGTTGGGGATGGCGGCCTTGCCCCCAAGGCATGGTCTACACTTAAGTTTCCCAACGTATCGGCCGGCCTCGCAATTCTCTGGCGTGATCCTGCCAAGGGGAAATGGACGGATGGCTGTAAAGGGCTCTTTCTTAGGGACGATTTAGGATCAAGTGGTTTCCCTGCGGGCCGGGTTCGCATTGTTAACGTTTCCAAGTTTGCACTGGGTTTGCAGTTTGGTTCTGAAAAAGGATTGTTGAAGCCCGGACAAACACTTATTCGGGCAGGTAAGTCCGGAGTGTTTGACAAGGTGCCAATTGAGCTCTCCGTGAAGGATAAAAACGGGCGCTGGGTGAAAGTTCTCTCCCAGCAGATTAATCAAAGGCCCGAGCACCGGACCCACGTTGTGCTTTATACGAACGATGGAGAGGCGCCTAGTCGCCCTGTTGGAGCAGTAGTCCTGAGAGAGACCGCGCGAACTCCTGCGGTTAAGAGGGCGCGTTGATTCCGGCCTTGTCAGGGGGCGAATCTGCTTTTGGTTCCCTTGGAAACCCGAAAACACCGGTGCATCGAGCCGGGTAAGACCGGTTTAGTGTAAATATCGAGCGGCCAGTATTGACGGCCCGGGTAGTGCTTGGTTAATTGCCGCGCCCTAATTCAGGGCGCAACACCACCACTGCTATGTCTAAATATGCAATTAATGGATTCGGCCGAATCGGTCGAATGGTACTTCGCCGATTGGCGGAGAAAGGAGAACTGGATAAGGTCGTGGCGGTCAATGACCTCACCGATAACAAGACTCTCGCACATCTATTCAAATATGACTCAAGCCAGGGCATTTTCGATGCGGAGGTGAGTTACGATGATGAATCGTTCACTATCAATGGGCACCGGATCAAGGCTTCGGCGGAGCGCGATCCTGCAGCACTGCCATGGGGAGACAACGGAGTTGATGTGGTCCTTGAGTCAACGGGATTCTTCGTAGACCGGGCTGGGTCAGGTAAACACCTTGAGGCCGGTGCAAAAAAGGTTCTGATTTCGGCTCCGGCCAAGGATCCGGATCTCACCATGTGTCTGGGAATCAATGATGATCTCTACAACGCCGATGAGCATCATATTGTTTCAAATGCCTCCTGTACGACCAACTGCCTTGCACCCATGGTTAAAGTTTTGAATGACAAATGGGGAATCGAGAGGGGTTTCATGAGCACTATTCACAGTTACACGGGAGATCAGAATCTCCTCGATTCTCCGCATGGAGATCTTCGTAGAGCTCGTTCTGCGGCGGTGAGTATCGTGCCTTCTTCTACTGGAGCCGCGAGAGCCATCGGGCTCGTTATTCCTGAACTCCAAGGAAAACTCAATGGAGGAGCATTCCGTGTTCCTACTCCAACTGGATCTCTCACAGATTTTGTTGCGGAGCTGAAGGACGGCGTATCAGTTACTGCGGAGGAAGTGAATTCCGCCTTTCAGGCTGCCGCTACCGAAGGGCCAATGGCCGGCGTGCTTGAGTATAGCGAAGAGCCGTTAGTTCTAGCAGATGTGGTAGGGAATCCTCATAGTTCCATTTTTGACTCAGGTCTTACCACAGTTCTTGAAGGTAACATGGTCAAAGTATGTTCCTGGTATGACAATGAGTGGGGCTACTCTTGCCGGGCCGCCGATGCGATGGCTCTTCTGGGAGGATAAAGCGCTCATTTTTTGAGCCCCCCAGTCGCTACCCAAATCAGCGCATGGCCAAGATCAGTATCCGAGACCTCGCAGTTGAGGGCCAGGAGGTCCTCATGAGGGTGGATTTCAATGTCCCCCTGGAAGAGGGAAGAATCACGGATGACACTCGTATAGAAGGGGCTATTCCATCAATAAGGCATCTTATTGATGGAGGAGCCCGGCTGGTCCTATGCTCTCATCTTGGAAGACCCAAGGGGGAGCGAGATTCCCTCTATTCGCTCAGGCCGGTAGCCTCGAGGCTTGGTGAGTTGCTCGGAGAAGAGATCGAATTTGCTGAGGATTGCGTTGGAGAAGAGGCACTTGAGCAGCGAAAGGAATTGGGGGCAGGGGAGATACTTCTCCTCGAGAACACTCGTTTCCATGACGGAGAAAAGGGGAACGACGAGGGTTTCTCGAGAGAGCTTGCGGGTGGTGCGACCTTTTTTGTCAATGATGCATTTGGGACTGCTCATCGGGCGCACGGATCGACCGAAGGAGTGACTCATCATGTTGAGAAAAGTGCGATGGGATTTCTGATCGAGCGAGAGCTTGAGTTTCTTTGTGATAAGCTGGCAGCGCCCTCGAGACCATTTGTGGTAATCCTTGGAGGAGCCAAGGTGAGTGATAAGATCGAAGTAATTACATCTCTTCTCGAAAAGGCGGACTCCCTGATTATTGGCGGGGCAATGGCCTTCACCTTCCTGCATGCCCAAGGTCACAGGATGGGGAAAAGTCTTCTGGAAATCGACAAGGCCGATCTGGCTTTGGAGATCCTTGCCAAGGCGAAGGCGAAGGGAGTGAGAATCCTCCTTCCTTCCGACACCCGGGTGACAAGAGAGTTTCGCGAAGGAGCGGAGACCAAAGTAACCCAAAAATATGAGGACGGCGGTGAAATTGAGGAAGATTGGGAAGGGATTGATATCGGAGATGTCACGATAGGGCGCTTTTGTGATGAGATCGCCACTGCCGGAACAATCGTCTGGAATGGACCTATGGGAGTGTTCGAAATCTCTTCTTTTGCGAAAGGGACAAGGAAGGTGGCCGAGGCTGTGGCGGAGTCAGAGGCTCTCACCATTGTTGGCGGAGGGGACTCCGTTACTGCGGTTAAAAAGTATGAGCTGGGAGAGAGAATGTCGTTTATCTCAACCGGGGGAGGGGCTTCTCTCGAATTGCTCGAGGGGAAGGAACTCCCCGGAGTAGCAGCCCTGAGCAATCTCTAAACAACTACCATTATGGCACGTAAACTGATTATTGCGGCAAACTGGAAAATGAACAAAGGGCCTGCTGAGACAGCAGGTTTCATCGAAGCGTTTCTTCCGAGTGCTCAGACGCTGGCTGGAGAATGTGATATCGTCATTGCTCCTCCTTTTATCTCGATTCCGTCTGCGTCAGCATTGCTGGCTGATTCCCCGGTTGCTCTGTCTGCACAGAATGCCTCCGAACAGGACGAGGGAGCTTTCACTGGAGAGGTGTCTACCACGATGCTCAATGAAGCTGGTGTTCAGCACGTTATTCTAGGGCACAGTGAGCGGCGCTCGATTTATGGTGAAGGAGACCAATTAATAAATGCCAAGGTGAGAAAGTGTCTCGCTGCGGGGCTTCACCCTATTTTTTGCATTGGAGAAACCCTGGAGGAACGTGAAGGGGGTAAACTCCAGGAGGTCCTGCGTCGTCAGGTGAGTGGAGGTCTCGCGGATCTTTCTGATGAGGACATGTCAACGGTCGTGCTTGCTTACGAGCCTGTGTGGGCCATTGGGACTGGAGTGACCGCCACCCCGGAGCAGGCTCAGGAAGCCCATGCCTTTGTGAGGACTCTCGTTGGAGATCAGTTTGGGCAGGAGATCGCAGCCGCCACCCGTATTCAATATGGAGGCAGTGTGAAGCCTTCGAATTCTGCAGATCTAATGGCGAGGGAGGATATTGATGGTGCTCTGGTCGGGGGTGCGAGTTTGGAGGCAGAAACCTTCCGTGATCTGATCGCTAATGCGGTGGCCTAGGTGTCGCCGTTGCTCACCGCCCGATGAACGCGGCCGTATTCAGGAATCCTGATGGCGGCTTGGTGGTCGGGAGCGGGCCCTTTGAAAGGCTCTCCTCTCCTCCGGACAATGGGGTCGCCTTTTACCGAAACGATTTTTCCCTCTCGTGTTCCCAGCCCTGGTTTGTTCCTTCCAATATTGAAATTCTGGAAGATGGGGAGGTCCCGGACTTCTTGAAAGGCGCTCTTCCTAACATTGCATGGGAAGAACCAGAGGTGGAGCCCTTCGCTGAGGTTTTTGCGGAGGTATCACAAGCGATCCGGAGCGGATCCATTGAAAAGTCAGTGCCGGTGGCTACTGCCAGTGGGCGGCTCCGCAAAGGAAGTTGTAAAGGTCTGGTCTCAGCATTAGCCCGACGCAATGAACCCTTGCGTCCCTATGGGTGGATTGACGGAGACGAGGGAGTAGTTGGGCTCAGTCCCGAGCTTCTCTTTGAGCTCAACGAGGGAGTGCTTCGCACCATGGCCCTTGCGGGGACTGCTCGTGTTGAGGAGCGAGAGGCTTTTGGAGCAGATGAAAAAGAGATCAGGGAACATGAATTTGTGGCCCAGACTCTGCTCGCCAAACTTTCTGATCTTGGAAAGACGATCCGGCACCCTCGGGACATCATGGAGCTGGGGCCGCTGGTCCACTATCATAGCGCTATTGATGTTGAGCTCAGGAAAAAAGAGCCCATTGACCGATTGATAAGCTTGTTGCATCCAACTCCGGCCCTGGGTCCACTTCCTCGAACAGCGGAGACCCTTGGTGATCTGGTTTCATGGCGCCGTCGCCTTGGATGCTCTGGGTGGTTTGGTGCTCCATTTGGACTGTTGAAGAATGGGTCTTTTGAGGTGCTGGTCGCGATCCGGATGATTCGCTGGCAAGGACCACGGATAGAGATGCCTTCGGGATGTGGCGTTATTGAGGAGAGCCGCCTCGTTAATGAATGGCGCGAGCTTCGGCTGAAGCGGGAGTCAGTTCGCAGTATTTTTGGTGTTTAATCGAAATTATGTGATGCTGGTCTGCCCTGAGTCAGGGTGGGAGAGGGGCAGCTTTGAAACCTTGATGGGAATAAATCTGAGGCTTGCAGGAGATTCGGTTGGGCATCTAGGGTTCTTGTGATGAGCGAAGTTTCGGCTCAAACCCTGGAAGCCTGTCTAAGGCGAGGAGTGAAGGAGTTTGTTGTGTGTGCAGGGGCGCGCAACCTTCCCTTGGTTTTGGCTGTGATTCGTTGTGAGGGAATTAAAGTCTGGAGCCATTTTGAGGAGCGGAGTGCCGCCTTTTTTGCGCTTGGACGTATTCGTGATTCTAAGGCTCCGGTTGCTGTTATTACTACCAGTGGTACTGCGGTGGCCGAGCTGATGCCTGCTGTAATCGAGGCTCACTATCAGCAGCGGCCGCTTATTGTCATTACGGGTGATCGGCCCTCCAGATACCGTGCAAGCGGAGCTCCGCAGGCGATCGAACAAGTGGGGCTCTTTGGTGATTACGTGGAGGGTTGTAGTGACCTGAATGGTGAAAGTGTAGTTCCTCTCGAAGATTGGAGTGGCCTGTATCCCTGGCATCTTAATGTTTGCCTCGAGGAGCATGCTGAGGCGCCGGTTATGTCTTTGCCTGTGGATCAGGCAGCTCGGGCCGTCACTCCGCGTCCTCCCGTTACGGCGCTTGTGAGTTTCCTGGAGCACTCCTTCCGGGGCCTGGTTGTGATGGTAGGAGGCTTAGAGGAAGATGAACGAGAGGAGACATACCATTTTCTCAAGGGCCTTAGAGCTCCGGTAGTAGCTGATGCAACAAGTGGATTGAGGGAGCTCCTCGGAGGGCTCGTGCTTACCGATGGAGATGGTGTTCTACGCGACTGCCTTCCGGGCAAGGTTCTTCGCCTTGGTGATATCCCGGTTGGTCGTTTTTGGAGAGACCTCGAGGCTCATCCCGAGATTGAGGTGCTTTCAGTAACCAGGACGGGCTTATCTGGCCTGGCACGTGATTCAGAGGTGATCACTGGGAGGGTGCATGACGTGCTCAGGGGAATGGGCTCGCCGCCGGCAGCGGGTGATGTCCTGGACTTGCTCTGCAGATCAAACAAGCGGAGGGGAATTCTGGAGGAATTGCTCGAACGTTATCCGGATAGTGAACCGGGTCTGATGCGGGTGCTTTCCTCTCATGTTGCTACTGGTAATAGCCTTTTTCTTGGAAACAGCCTTCCGATTCGGGAGTGGAACCTTTGTGCGCAGACGGGTGTGCCGGTGGGAGAGGTGCAGGCGAGCCGAGGCGCAAACGGAATTGATGGGCAACTTTCTGCATGGCTTGGGGCTACCATGGGTCATGACGAGGTCTGGGGGGTTTTTGGAGATCTGACCGTTCTTTACGATCTGACGGCGCCGGCTTTTCTTGAGCAGGATAGAGGAAAAGGGAGAGTTCTGGTCGTAATTAACAACGGAGGGGGTCGTATTTTTGATCGTCTCCCTGACTTCAAAGAGCTGACTCAAGATGAGCGTGAGTGTGTCATCAATAGCCATGATCAGAAATTCGAGTCTTGGGCAGCCATGTGGGATCTTGATTACCAGCTTGTGACAAGGTGCGATCACTTTGACGTGACGGGCCAGGAGAGGCCTATGGTGCTTGAATTGAAGCCGGATGAAAAACAAACCGCTGAGTTTTGGGAGGTGTGGGATTCATGAAGCTATGGTGCCTCCATGGAGCGGTAGGCCTTGCCTCTGACTGGGATGACTTCAAGAGCAGGATGGAGTCGGGAGGTCATCAGGTTTATGCCATAGACTTGTGGAGTTACCTCGATGATGGCGATTCTAGCTTTGAGGATTTCGCTGGGAAACTTTGTGCAGAAGCTCGGAAGGAGTCGGTTCCTCCAGTGTTGATTGGCTACTCGATGGGTGGACGCCTCGCCCTTCATGCCTTAATTGAAGACTCCATGGCGTGGAGTGGCGCAATGTTGATTTCGGCTCATCCCGGACTAGAAGCCGAGGAAGAGAGGATTCGACGTATGGCAGCGGATGCGGAGTGGGCCGCTAAGATTCTGTCTGGTGGGTGGGAAAGATTTTTGAACGAGTGGGAGAATCAGCCTATCCTAGAGGGACACTGCAAGTCTCCTCTAGCGGATAGGAGTAATCTTCGCGAACGGCAAGTAGCGGTAGCAAGGGCGTTTACCTCATGGTCGCTGGGGAAGCAGAAGAATCTGAGGGATTCCCTGCAGGGTATCGATAGACCGGTGTTCTGGCTGGCAGGGAAAAGGGATCCGAAATTTTCGAGCCTGGCAGACTCCGTGTGGTTGCAGATGCCTGAGGGCTACCTGCTGGGTCCGCTTGATGCCGGGCACAGGGTGCCCTGGGAGGCTCCTGAGGAATTCCTGCT
>Ga0115011_10000461_pt1 | contig 33394 bp, 27 predicted proteins | sample TroAtlMetagenome_2_FD_88705 | JGI IMG/M metagenome (GOLD analysis project Ga0115011, IMG submission 88705) | Marine eukaryotic phytoplankton communities from Atlantic Ocean - Tropical Atlantic ANT8 Metagenome | ecosystem: Environmental > Aquatic > Marine > Oceanic | place: Tropical Atlantic... | reverse complement strand
CCAACTCCTGGAGGACCTCAATTATATTTACCATCACCCTCAAGTCAGTACTGTTACCAACAAGAGCTACCAGATCATTATTTAGGTTGGGTTTTATGACGATCTTAGCCGCAAGGTCCTCAGGTAAACGTTCAGAGAAGCTGCTAAAAACAGCCTCTACCGCCACCCTGACTTCAGCTACAGTCCAGGCTTCGTAAACCTCTACCCTGCCCTTTTCGAATTTAATCGATGATATCATAAGACTCTTTATACCAGATATTCCCTAATACCTCTCAACCAATCGGCCGAGAACCTCTTGATATCGACTCCAGACACGCGCCCAACCGTATCTCCCCTCAACAAACTTACGCCCCTTCTCACCTAATTCTCGTCGATACTCAGGATCGTTCATCAGCTCGACCATGGCATCGCGAAGCGCCTCTACGTCACCCTGTGGAACAGCCACGCCTATACCCCCCATCGCCTCTCTTACTGCTGGTTGGTCGAAGTAAATAACAGGCTTACCACATGACATTGCCTCTATCGCCGTATACCCAAAGCCCTCTTCAAGAAGTGTCGGGAACAAAACCACATCAGCAGCCTGGTAATATGGAGCCATCTCTGGAACATTGGTGAGGATCTCAACGGGCTGTCCCTGAATCTGCCCTTTGAGCTGCTCAGTAAAAGCTGCATCGGACGCGGCGCCCACTATAGTCAGGTGAGCGCGAGACTTTTCGGCGTGCGGGAGTCGGCTTATTGCATCAACCGCCAAATGCTGACCCTTTCCTGGGAGAATTCTAGAGGGGTATGAGAACCGTATTATAGAATCATCACCTGATGCCTCTACCTCTGTAGAGGGCTGAAAGCACTGAAGATCTACGCCGTTATGGATGACATGAAATGCCCTAGGCACGATCTTGTGGGACTCCATGGCGACCCTAGATGACTCGGACACAGTAATAACAGCGTGCATCTGACGAGCCCTAAACCTATAAAAAGCCTCTCTAGCCTTTGCGCCACGGCTCGGCTTAGCCGACCCAAAATTTAGATCGTGAACAATACATGCTAATGGAGATCTTAATGTAGCGACTTCTATAGAGTTGCCCAAGACAACATCTGGCTTAAACCTGCGTTCTTCACGTAAGCTTGCCGCTAACATCTTGGCCCAAGCCTTTGGTTTAGATAGACCCCTAAGGTCAACTGCCACAGCTTCTGGGGGAACCATTGAGCGGTCTTGCACATAACCAACAACCAGACGGACTTCATTCTCCAGCCTAGCGCGGTTGTAGAGCTCTCGGAAAACAGTCTCTGTCCCAGAGAGTACATCTGGAGCGTAGCGTCTAGCTACCATCATCAACTTCATTGTATGTACCCCAATGCTCGCAACTGCTCCTCATTTACCCCATCAATCCCCTCTTGCCATACACTTTGTCCCATAAGACCATCACGGCTGGCGGGGCCCAGTTCAGACTCTACAATCTGAACTGATCCTACGAGATCTTGCGCTGGAGCTATCCCCATAAGGGCATGAAGCGTTGGGGCGACATCTATCAGACCAAATTCAGGGACTAAGCCGGGAGTGATGCCTGGCCCCATAGCCATAAACACACCATCCTCGTGGTGGTCACCAGAGTATACATCATCTAGTTTCAAATAGGCCCTCATTGGCTCACCACCAACCTGTCCATTTGAGATCCTAAGCTCATCGACCTCCTCGTTGGTCAATGTCAGACCCAGGCTACGCTCGGCGCCAGGCACCTCACTTACCACAAAAAATGGATCGCCGTTTTCATCCAACAATTGCTCTATGGCAGCCCTCAGTGCTCCCATTTCTATAGTTGGTTCAACAGCTGCAACAGTTAGCTTGATGCCAAGTCGTGAGACATCAACATCTCCCAACATCTCATCCAAGCGAGCGTCCAACCGCTCCGTCTTTGGAGAGAAGAAGGCTCGATTTTCCCCGCCTTCGTTAAGCGCTTGGAACCCGTGATCAGAGAGGACTACAACCGTGGTGTCCTCTCCAACCAATTCGATGAGCTCCGCCAGTACGTCGTCTGCCTGTCTGTAGGCATCTCGCAAGACATCACCGTATCGTTCTACATCAGCTTGGTCGACATCATCGAAAGCCGAAGGTTCGTGCCACCTCCAGAAAATGTGCGCCAAGCCATCTGTTGCATAATCTGTGAAAGTGGCCACCTCTGGCGTATGACGAACAAGAGACATCGCGAACACATCTCGATCCATCTGGACACGCAGGTGCTCCAGTCGGCGACGACGTTCCAGCTGATTTGGTGAGCCGAACACCTCCGTCAGCTTCCAACCGGCAGCCTCAACCAATGTGGAAAAACGCAAGCCGCTTCTAATCGCCTCTATAAGTAGCTCTCCAGTACCTCGAACAGCCTCGATCCTCTGGCGTTTCAAGCGGTTTGAGAGCTCGATCTCCTTCACTGGAGACAATTCAGGAGGCCAAGTTTCAGGACCTGGAGCGAGCCAAGCTGGCACCATGAAACCGTCAACCTCACGTGGCGGGTATGTTACCAACCACTTGTAGATACCTAAACTTCTACCCTCGGACTCAGCAACATCCCAAAATCTTGGGACTTGTACATCAGTAGCATGGACATGAAACCCCATGACGCCGTGCTCCTCTGGAGTCCGCCCTGTTGCCATAGTGGTCCAAAGAAGCGGTGAGAACATGGGCTCCATAGAATGTAAGACCGTGTATGCTCCTTCATTCATCAGCCTCTCAAATGTAGGGAGAGAGTCGTTCTCAATCATTGGATCAAGCACAGAATAGGTAGCACCATCTACACCAAAGACTAAAAGGTCAACCCCATCAACCTGCTGGCGAGGTGAATAGCTTAACGAACATAGGGCGACTGCACCTACAATGTAGCTCAGGATGATGACAGGACCAGGCTTACCAGGCTTGATCCTACCCTGAAGAGCAATCCATCCCGCCAGTCCTGCGAAAAGGCCTGGGACAAGGACTACAAGCCCTAAAAAGAGCCAAAATGAGTCTATGAAGGACTCGTTTACAGCCCTACCCCAAAGACCAAACAACAAGCCAGGTAAAGCACCTATGCCTGCGCAGGTGATGAACAGCCGGTTAATTCCATTAATCTTCACTCGTCATCTCACCTTTTTAGTGTGGTTATTCCACTAGAAATCTACCAGGCTGAAATTCATCCCAAAAATGCCAGTCACCTGGGTGATCCCTAAGGAACCTCTCAAGCCACTCAGCCACAATACTTGCTCCAGCCTCTAACACGTCATCGCGCTTAGATTCTCGTGGTAGGTCAACAGGAGGGAAAATCTCAGTCACAACCCTGCCGGCTTCATACCAAGTAACTAATGGCAAAAGAGGTGCGCTAGATCGCCATGCCATATAGACGGCGCCGACAGGCAACAGCATTCTCTGGCCCAGAACCTTTCGCTCTAGTCGTTTACCAAGCTCTTTGCCCCCACCAGTCCCATCCATGGCGCACATGACTACCTCGCCGCGCCCTAAAGCACGCAAGACACCTCTCATGAAGCCTCCGCCATCCCAGATTACAGCGGGGATCTGTTCCTCGAATTTGTGACGAAGACTCTCAGCCCATTCACCCCTTGGGGACATCTTGTGTGAGACACCACCACCACCGATCTGGTTCATCGTAAACCCCCTCACTCCAAGTACCATTAGGGGCATCTGCGCTGGACCCATATGTGGGTGCATCAAGACTACGCCTTTACCAGCAAGTGAGGCAGCTTCTAGGTGCTCTAGCCCCCTTATCTCCAAGTATTTTTCATGTGTGCCTGAGTCTATTCGACTGAAAGACCAACTCACATACTGTTCCATAAAATGCGTAGAAAATGTACCCGTAGCGACCCGCTCAAGATCACCCCTATCAGGAAATGCACGAGTTAGATTAGCTAGGACGCCTGCTTTCTTACCTCGAGCACCGATCGACACACACCGGCCTAAAAGTCGATTGGCACGCAATTCAGCGCCGTGGGGTAATCTACAGATCGCCCGCCTATAGGGCCCCCAAACAACTAGGCGATAGAGATCTTTTAGCGGTGACTCATCAAATACCATCACGGATGATTAACGCACCTGATAATAATTACCTGCACTTTTCATATTACGGCTCGTATACTCACAGAGGAGGGGCGATGTCCAAACTAATACCCTTAACAACACTCATATTATTAATCTGCAGCTGTGGCGGCACCAAAGAGACTGGTGAAACAGGTGATACAGAGCCTGTTGTAGCTGAGAATTTCAACTTCGAGGAGGTTCTACACCTCGACTGGATAGGGGTAGAACACGGCTTGATCAGTTCAACCAACATATCGCATGACCTTAAGACTCTAAGGGAGGTCGCCTGGGGGGTAAAATTCATAAGTGACACCTTTAAGAGTTGGGGACGCGATTACGTGCAGGACAATCAAGAAGGTGGGCTACCAAACTGCATATCCCTGACTGGCGACAATGGAGCCAACAGTGAGAAGGAGTGGGAAGTATCAATCCCTGGATGTAATATCGGAGCGAACAACAGCACCCCAATTGTCGGTTCGGGAACTCTAAATATAACCCAGAACCAAATCGGCATAACGCTGGACCTCACAACAACCTCATCAAACGCTGAGATAGATTGGGACCTGACCATTCTTTGGGAAGACATCACAGATCCATCAATTAGCCCCGAAGCTGTATTCTCTCTATCTGCAATCTACTCGGGAAATCAATCTGGACGTATGCTCACTATCGATGAAAGTGTCGCTATACTCACTGACCGTATCGAGGAGTTGCCAGACTTCGCAATACCCAACAGTTCACTAAGTGAGGTTGGTGCAGTGACAAGCTGGACTGACAGGAGTGACTCAATTGCGTGGGGAGCCAATTTAGATGAAGACGACCGGCTTTACTCTGGCGACTTTATTTATGAATACTCAGATGATTCTGGTGTAGTCGCCTCAATATCAAGCGGAAACATTGTAGAGACTGAGTCATCCTTGGCGATAGTTTCGACCGAGTTCGGCGCCACCGAGCAGTCAAAATTCAATCTGCAGGAGTTCACCGTAGACTGGAATTTGGACAACAACTCCTTTAACGGAGAGATTGCCTTTAGCTTTGAGGATGAGGTTTTATTGTTCAAGCCATCATGGAGCGCAAACGTGACGGTTGCTGGCTTCACGAGTACCCCTGTTCAAATAAGTGGGGATGCTAACGCTCTTACAGCTGTTGGTTCACTTGAGATATCGTACAGCTACACAAACAATCTGCTAGAAGAGGTAACATCATGGGTTAGCGTATTTACCTCTGACATGACCTTTGCCAACTCTAACAATTTGGCCTCAGATGGCTCAATTTCAGCTCAAAATGTACAGAACACAGAAATTGATCTCTTCTTCCAAAGTGAGCCTTCTAGCTTTCCCTGGGTCCTCATAAGTGTAGGTGGTGGAGAAGATTGGGTCTGTAAAGACCTCGATACTACTGAGGAAGTTCTACTGGATTCCGAGCCAAACGACCATGCTGCGGCGTGCCCCTAAGTAGACATTATAGCCCAGTCGGGTGATCAATAAATGTTACCTTAATGCCGAACTTTTCGGCAATAGCGCGCCCAAAAGCCTTAACTCCCAAGGTCTCCGTTGCGTAGTGACCAGCCAAGAACATATTTACCGCCCCCTCTTCGGCCTCAAAATATGAATAATGTGGGGCCTCTCCAGTAATCAGAAGGTCAAACCCACCCGCTATGGATTCACCTAGCGATTGAGAGCCACCACCTGAAACAATAGAGACCCGCTGAATAACCCTAGGCCCCAATGGTAGCACCTGAACCCTATGTTCAAGTAGCGACGATATCTTATCTGCGAGGTCATCTCGTGAGACTGGCTCTATGCAGCCAGAGACACCTATAGGTTCGCCGCTATATGCACCAAAAGGCCGAACATCATTCAGTCCCAGCAGCCTAGCCAGCTCTGAGTTGTTTCCCATGCTAGGGTGAGAGTCTAGGGGGAGGTGAGCGGCGTAGAGGTTGATCCCAGCAGAATTAAGGGCTCTAACCCGCTTACCATGAGACCCCACAAGAGCGCTTTCTCTACCCCAAAACAAGCCGTGGTGAACAAACATCATCTGTGCGCCGAGTTCAGCAGCCTTATCAATGGTGTACTGGCAGGCATCCACAGCTATTACAAGGTGCCCGACCTCCTCGTCACCCTCTACCTGAAGTCCATTAATTGCGGAATCGCGTGAATGCGAACCCAACAAGTGACTATCTAGCCATCCCACTAAATCAGATCTCTTCAACTAGCCTCCGAAACAGGACTCAAGCTAAAAACTGCCCTGATGCAACATAAGATAACAGGCTTATGGATACTTGAGGCCTAGAAACAGTAGTTGTTTGACCGTCCAGGAGTGCCCTCATCACCGAAAGACATACGAGAATCTTGTTCGCACCAATGGCTCTCTTTATCATTACCTGTATGGCTAACCCAGTCATTGTCGAGCCCCATCGCAACTCCAGGTACCGAGAAACCGTCCCCGTACTCAACCGAATCCAGAACGTCTCCTTCAGGGGTCAAGAGGATTACCTCATCACCACTGTTCGCCAAAGCAAAACCTCCACCCCAGGTCTCGTAATGAATAACTCCGTGGCAATCCACACCACCATTATCGAAGTAGTCATCAAGTGCGCAAATCAATACAAAATCGCCTGGCTCAACGATTAGTGATCCAAAATAAGCCTCAACGATAACAGAATCATCCTTATTGTCATCGGCAAGACGATGGTCCATGAGATCTACTGCAGAGCCTCCCCTATTGTAGATCTCCACCCACTCGCCAGCTGAATCCGAGACAGCCAATGGATCAATCATAACTTCGTGAATAACCAATTCCCCAACTGCTGGCGCCCTAACAGACCCATCATTTGAGCCGCTATTAGTACTACCATCTGGCTCATCAATATCATCGGTTATCTGCTCAACATCACCACCCTCAGAGTTGTCATCTAACGAACCATTATCGTCGCTAACTCCAGCACCCGAGGAATCAGTAAGAGTCTCATCATCTCCGATAGGCTCCATTATTTTGTAGTCCATACAGCCTACACTGCACAACAAGCCCAATGTGAACACACCCCGTAAAGCCTGCCTCTGCACTATCATCTACGTCACCCCAAAACATCTTTGGCGACTTATTAGATGGCCAGCCTTCGTCACACAAGCGACATTTATGTGACGACTGGAAACGAATAATGAGGAGCAGCAGGCCCACTTCACAAATGCTCGACAAATGTTCCCTCGCAAACTTGGGCAATACGAGCCAATATTTCCTGTAAACCAAGTCAATTCCTCTATTTTGTGAGTTAAATGCGCGTATCTGTAACTATTTATCTCTGCCTATTTGGGTTCGGCTGTAATGGCAGTGAAAACAAGGTCGGCGGGGGCGAAGAGCCGACCTTTGATACGGGCTCAGAGACTACAGACACCTCAGTAGACACTGGTTACACCAATGAGACTGGTACTGACACCAGTTTTGATACGGGGGATTTGACTGAAACTGGCGGAACGGAGACAGGTTCTCCTCCTATTGACGAGGATGGAGACGGCTACTCACCCGATGATGGAGACTGTGACGACCAAAATCCTCTTATTTACCCAAATGCTATCGAAGCCTGTGATCAACTCGATAACGACTGTGACAATTCAACATCGGAGGATGGAACAGCCAGTGTAAATAATTCGGGTAGCTACCAGACGATACAGTCGGCGATTAATGCCGCTGCCGAAGGCGACACAGTCAACGTTTGCTCTGGCACCTGGAGCGAAAACATAGTCATTCCTTACTCTATCTCATTAGAGTCAATGGCTGGCCGGGATGTCACAACCATTGATGGAGGTGGTCTAGGTTCAGTTGTCGCGGTTAATGGCGGAGACGTAACGATAAAGGGCTTTACTATTACTGGGGGGGTTGGTAACGAAGACCCATCGTGGGCGACAGACGACACATATAGCGTTGGGGGTGGAATAGTCGCTTGGCAAGCCAACTCACTAACTGTCACCAACAGCGTCCTCGAGTACAACAGCGCCGACTATGGCGGAGCAATTTTGGGGGCAGAAGGGGTCAACTCACTCAGCAACACTATCCTGCGCGGTAACACAGCAACATTTATTGGTGGAGGCGCGTTCTATCGATTGGCCACTGTAGATCTTACGGACGTGCTAATAAAAAACAACGTCTCTGACCTTTATGGTGGAGGATTAGGTCTCACATCTTCATCTGTTACAGGGAACAGCTCAGTAATTATTGACTCGAACACATCTACCGAATGGGGCGGAGGTATCGTCGCATTCAACCAAGGAGGTGTTGCAGGATTAACAGTCTCTAACAACTACTCTCAATACGGAGGGGGGCTGTTCGTCTACAGCGGTATCGATTTCACTATAGATACAAGCACTATTGAGTACAACGAGGCTACTGAAGCTGGGGGAGGTCTCACGACATCAGATGGTAATGTGATCCTAAGCTCGACAACCATCTCAAATAACATGACGTCGGTTGGGTCTACAGCGGGATGGGGAGGAGGCCTCTACACCTACCTCACTGATCTTTCCTTAACAGCATCAACAATAGACTCAAACAGCGCTGAATACGGTGCCGCTATGTTTATATACGGAGACCTAAACGTAACTCCAAACAGCATAGCTTTAGACCAGACATCTGTCTCAAACAACAGCGCCACGGTAACTGGAGGAGGCGCATATATCTCAGGGTCAATAGAGCTTGACCTAACATCTACAGATTTCTCTACAAACAGGGCCGCCAATGCTGCTGGATTCTTCATAGAATTGGGTGCCGCATTAAAGGCAACTTCATCTAATGTAGAGAGCAACACTGCTGAAGTAGGGGGCGGAGCGATTGTCTCCAGCTCAACAATATCTTCGTCTTCTGGCCTTACATTCAACAACAACAGCGCCACCTCATTCGCAGGAGGACTCTACTTGCTTGATAATGCGGTAGTCTCAGGAGTAACTGTAACGAACAATAGCTCTGGCTTCGCAGGCGGTGTGGCTATGAAGAACAGTAACAGTGAGATTATATATCTATCAAATTCAGATATCTCATCAAACAGCGCCACACAGTTTGGAGGTGGTCTCTATGCAGAGAGTGGCCTCTCCATCACTTCAGTAACGTTCGACGGGAATTCGGCAGGAACCTACGGCGGGGGAATTTCGGTAAACTCGGCTGACTCAATGGCTATTTCAGGGTGCACCATGACCAACAACAGCGCTGGCAGTGAGGGTGGAGCGGCAGAATTAGTAATGGGAACATTAACCGCTACAAATACAACCTGGGGCACAGGTGTAAACGACAATAGCCCAGATGACATAAGGGTCTACCAACCATCAACTGGAAATTCATACACAACGCAAGTTAGTGCTGGCTCTGACGTTGTCTGCAGGTCCTCAACCATGACCTGTATTGAGCAGTAACTAGTCACCGCTCACTCAATACTGATATCGCCTCTTCTGGGAGTGGGAACCACCTAAGCAGGGTGAAGTGCTCAGGGAAGTCCTCTTTTTCGATTTTAGCGGTCTTAAACTCCTCAAGAGCCCTCTCTAGGATCTCATCCGCTTTAGTTATGTAGTCCATAAGTGCAGCGACTGGTTCTGTTGAGTGACGTGAGGCGTAAGACATGCGGCCAGAACGGTAAGATATTGAGGTTAAGCTCATTGGTGGGTGCGGTAGCCCTTTTCTGTGTTTCCATAGACCTGAATCTGCGAAAAACTCATAGTGGGGAAGTAATTTCCAACCGTGCTCAGATATCCACTCGACCGCAGACTGAATGAATTCGAAAACCTCTTCTGAGATGAAATAATTGAAGTTTACACGAACCCACCCAGGCTTTATCCCTTCACAACCAGATAAAATCGAGCTCTCAAAAAGCTTAGATGTGGCCATATCTATGCCTAGTAACCTGTGACCATAAGGTCCAGCGCAAGAGCAGCCTCCTCGAGCCTGGATACCAAAGAGATCATTTAAAAGCGCTACTACAAAGTTGTGATGAAGGTAACTGTACTGTTTGCACGCGGCGTTTTCCTGGTCGCGTATCTGGAAGGAAACGATGGACAGGCGCCATGCATCCTTATTACCCAAAATAGAGATGTTGGGGTTGAGAGCCCAGCGCTTTATTGCTCGCTGAATAAAGCTTCGCTCTCTCGCTTCGATCTGCTCAAAGCCAACCTGTTCCTTCAATTGAAAGGCCAAGCCAGCTCTAATAGCGCCAATAATCTCTGGGGTTCCTCCCTCTTCACGGTGCTCGGGATCATCCAAGTAAGCATGCTCAGTAGGGTTTACATATGAGACTGTTCCTCCACCTGGTGTCGCAGGGACCCTGTTCTTAAAAAGAGAGCGTTTAGCTACGAGTAAACCAGGACTTCCTGGGCCACCTATAAACTTATGTGGGCTCAGGAATATCGCGTCCTTATAGGCAAGGTGGCCATCCGGTCCATCATCTTGCATGTTCATCTCAATGCAAACATATGGGCCCGCAGCCGCAAAGTCCCAAAACGATAGAGCACCGTATTTATGTAGAAGGATCGCGATACCACGGGTGTCAGAGCCAATACCAGTCACATTAGAGGCGGCAGAGAAGCTGCCGATTATTAGTGGTCGCTCCTTGTACCGCTCTAACTGGGCCTCAAGTGCCGCCATATCTACGCGACCGTTCTCATCTTCGGCTATTGTAATGACGTCGGCAATAGACTCACGCCAAGGCAACTCGTTTGAATGGTGTTCAAATGGACCTATAAAGACTACAGGTCTCTCGCTCGCTGGGATCCTTGAAGAGAGCTCGTAGCGTTCATCGAGATCCGCAGGGATCCTAATATTTAGGACATCTACTAGTTTGTTTACAGCTCCTGTTGCCCCACTACCGCAGAAGATGACGGCGTCATCGTCACTCCCACCTACGGCTCCATGAATTATAGCTCTGGCCTCTTCCCTGAACCTCGTTGTTTGAAGTCCAGTCCCAGAGGTTTCGGTGTGAGTGTTTGCATAAAAGGGCAACACTTGATCTCTAATATAGCCCTCTATAAATTCTAGGCTCCTACCAGAGGCAGTGTAGTCGGAATACGTGACCCTTCGAAGACCATATGGTCCGTCAAGGGCCTGATCAGCGCCGATAATTCCGTTTCTAATGGTAGCTAAAAGTCTTGAATCTGGTTCCATACAAAACAAAGTAACGGCTATTAGACGGCGAGGACACCCGCATATCCCTCCATCATAGTTACTCGTCGCATTGTCACGGCACTGGAACCATCTAATAGTCGAGCAGTTTCAACCAACACTTCGTCAAGAGGAACCAACCTCACCGTAGGATCAACAGTCTTTTCCCCCACCCCTGCAAATGGCCGCCAAGCTACCATTCTACATGTCTTACCAGCCAACAGAGCCTCGAGCGCAGCGACCCCAAAACGACCACCAATCATTCTGTCTCTGTATGATGGTGTGCCACCACGGACCAAGTACCCCAAGACAACTGATCTAACAGTCACCTCAGGATGTGTCCGCTCTATTCGCTCTTGGAGTTCAGAGGTCAGATCGTTGGTTGGTATTGTCACGCCCTCAGCCTTGAGAATAAGTATCTGTTTCTTATCTCGCGCTTCTGAGAATCCTTCATCAATTATGTTACCCAGCTGATCCATCATCTCTTCGCGGGTGCTTCCCTGCTCTCTAAAGAGAACCGCATCCGCCCCCGTAGCAACAGCACCAGCCTGGGCCAAATAACCACAGTCTCTACCCATTACCTCTAAGACAAAGACCCTCCTGTGCGATCTTGCGGTATCAGATATGCGATCGCAAGCCTCTACAATCGTGTTCAGCGCGGTGTCAACACCGATAGCAGCAGACGTGCAGCCTATATCGTTATCGATTGAGGCTGGGACACCTATGACAGGAATACCGCTCTCTTTTCCAAGCACTGTGGCACCTTTCATCGAGCCATTACCTCCGACAACTATAAGACCCTCAAACCCATCTAGGTTTCGGATAGCTGCGGCACGCCCCTCTGGTGTCATAAATGCCTGGCTACGACGACACCCCAATTCAGATCCGCCATAGCCTCCGATAACATCTACATCCTTCGGATACATAGGGCTCATATCACCCTCTATAAGTCCCTCGAAACCCCGTTGGACGCCGTAGACTTGGACTCCACGTCTTGCTCCTAACTTAACCACCCCCCTCAACACAGCGTTCATGCCTGGTGCATCTCCACCAGATGTAAGAATAGCGATCTTTTTCATGTAAACTCTCCGAGTAGTTTTACCAACAGACTATACTCCATATCTGGAGAAAAAATGATACTGCGCTCTGTTGCTAAATTAGTACTGTTAATTACAGGCTGGAAGCTCTCTGAAAAGTCGGCCCCTCTGCCCAATAAGGCCGTAATAATCGGTGCTCCCCACACAAGCAATTGGGACTTTCTATTCTTTCTGGCATTCAAGTGGCGATACGGATTAAAAGTTCGTTTCATGGGGAAACACACACTATTTAGAGCACCTTTAGGCTGGTTCATGAGAGCCGTAGGTGGCATTCCAATAAATCGCACTAGCTCACACAACGTTGTTGAGCAGATGGAGCAGGCCTTTAACAGCCACAAAGAATTTCTTTTAGCAGTAGCACCTTCCGCTACCAGGTCAAAACGTGACTACTGGAAATCTGGTTTCTACCATATAGCCGTCCAATCCAAGGTCCCAGTACACATGGGGTGGCTAGACTATCCATCAAAGACTGCCTCTTTCGGAGAGCCGATAGAGCTTACTGGGGATCCAAAGGTTGATATGGAAAAAATCAGAGCCTATTACTCAACGATCAGAGGATTGCGTCCAGAGAAAGAGTCTCGGGTAAGACTAAAAGTTGAGGACAATACGAAAGAATAGGATCATGCTAAACATCCTAAAGTGGCCAATTTGAGATCGATCCAATATCAAAAACTGACGTATAACCACTCGACACAAGCGTTCGCTTAGCCATGGCGCTCCGAGCTCCTGAGCGACAATACAAAACTACTGGTTGACTCGGAGAACCTATCTCACCCAACCTTGAAGAGATGCTCTTTACAGGTACATTTATCGCATTTTCTACGTGGCCTGCGTTGTACTCTGCTGGCGTTCTTACGTCGATAATCCTTGCGCCATTGGAGATCGCCTCCTTAGCTGCGTCCCGCACAACATCACTCAAACCACCACCAAAAAGCGAACTAAAAAAACCCATCACTTACTCCAGATCATTAACAAAATAAATATAATTCATCCAAACCCCATATGGACATCAGATACGTCTCAGCTGACATAACCAATATGCAAAAAAAAGAGAGGGCCCATCTCTGGACCCTCTCAATAGCTTGAAGACTCTAAGGCCTTACAGCTTTATTCTTATCTCTCTAGTGAGAAGAGAGGTACTCAGCAACACCTGATGGTGAAGCGGTCATTGAGTCATCACCCTCTTCCCAGCCTGCTGGACAAACCTGGCCGGCGTTCGATGTTACGAACTGGAAAGCCTTCAGAGTACGAAGAACTTCGTTGGCGTTACGACCAACAGGTAGGTTGTTTACTATAGCTGACTGGACAATACCTTCTGGATCTAGGAGGTATACTCCACGGAAAGCAACACCAGCACCTACATTCAAGACATCGTATGCCGAGCACATCTCTTTGTTGATGTCAGCCATTAGCGGAATTTCGATTGGACCAAGACCGCCATCTTCTGGCTTAGTGTTAACCCAAGCCAAGTGACTGAACTGACTATCTACACTGATTCCAACAACAGCACAGTCACGGGCTGCAAAGGAAGCTGCAGCATTAGAGAACGCGAGTATCTCAGTAGGGCATACAAATGTGAAGTCTAGTGGGTAGAAAAACAGCACAGCCCATTTCCCGCGAAGGTCCTCTGTATTAACAGATGATATCTCCCCGTTAACAACCGCTGGAAGTTTAAAATCAGGTGCCTTTTTACCAATGAGGGACATTCTTTCTCCTTGTCTATGTTTTTCCAACCAAGAACTGGCCAGATCTTTTTTATGCCCGCGATAATTACATTCTCAGTAGCAAATGCGCCACCATATTTTGCTTTTAGCAAAATCAAAAATCAAAGACAGGCAGGGAGGTCTCCCTTTACAACAATTGTAACTTCGATAATCCCACCTGTATTCCATCGTTCGCCCACAATCCTGGATGACAATTGGGCTGGATATCATGGGTCGTTCACCAAACGTGGGTCGTTCACCAATTAATTTATAGCAAAAACGTCAACCCCCTATCCCGACAGTGACAAACACATCGGTAATAGGGGGTAACTATTGACGAAATAGGCCATATTGGCCATGACACATACTATAAAGAGATAGTGATGTGCCCTAGCCAATAACTATAAGCTGAAAGCTGACTGTGATTCGTCGCCTGCTCGCTCATGCTTAGCGCCATCTAAAACAACACCTGGTATAGAAGGCATTGGTAGACGTACTCCGCTAAAGATGTCGGCAACCATATCGAGTGTGCCTAAAGTCTCAACGGCCAATGTAGCCTCTAAGACGCCTAAGCCCATCTCGTTTTCACGAACAACAACAGATGTCTCTGGGTTGACAAACTCAAGATTTAGCATGCCATCAGCGATATTTGCCTTGACCTCTGTTGAGCCTGAAACGACCCAGAGTGCGGTAGTACCCAAAGTATCACCAGTCTCGATCTCAACCTCTACCTCACCAAACTCCATCATAAGAGTGTTGCCGCGATTGAGTATCACTGGAGGGAGTATAGGTGTCACAGTCATTGCGACATCATCAGACCCGATTAGCTCAGTGACATTGTTATCGATGTTTCCATCAGCTGTAGAGTACTCAACATCAAAGGCACCACCCTCCCAGAGCCTGTATAGAGCTAAGTTTAGGAGGTTGTCAGAGATGACGGTCTCAGCTGCAGCGGTGAGATCAAACTCAGGTGAAGCCTCTGAACTGGCCAAGAAACCATTTTCCACGCTCCTCTGGCGGGGAACATCTAGGTCGATATCCATACGAAGAGACATTCCTTCGTCTGTTACCTTCATCCAAGACAGCTCACCATCTAGAGCCATTGTTGTTCCAGCAACGTCGATCTGACTGGCCAACTCAAACCCAGACATAGCCTCTTCAACTATCGGTACAACTATTGTCTCCACTTCAGAGTAAAGAGCACCCTCTACAAGGTCGCGAATCTCCTCGACGTAAACATAGCCCTCTACGACATCCGAAAGACCACCAATATCGTAGACAAATCCATCGAACTGAACACGACCACCTGCAGGTTCAATCTGAATCTCACCATCTACCAAACTAGGGGTTACATCAAAAAACAACCTAGAAGTGTCGGCCATTAAGTCAAACTCAAAGTCATCATCAATGAGACCAAGACCGTAGAGGTCCGCTAAGACACGACCATCGACAAAGGTGTTTCTAAGGTCGACTTCAACCTGAAACATATCGTCAGATGGGACTATCTTTACCTCGACATTGTCAAATGTAATCTGGTCAATGTAAAACCCAAGGTCGATCACAGCCCATTCAATCTGAACTGTGTCGGTGTAAACTGGGTTCATTGCGACCAAGTACTCTGTGAGGTTTTCAGGATCAATCATATCGGCTGCCTCACTACCAAGAGATGCTAGCCCATCTTTTCCGAGGAATACGCCCACTGAGTTCTCAAGGGTTTGATCGGCGTCGATGTAACGACCGTTCAGAAGAGTACGTCGTTCAAGGTACTCAACACCGTCTAGGCCAGTAGCAGTGAACTCAAATGAGTTCATCCCTGTGATAAGCTCAGTGTCGAAGCCGAAGTTACCGTGGTTCTTCACCTCGACTGCCTCTCCATTCATCTCTAAGTTCTCAATAGCCTCTGACAGCCCACCAACATGGATTTCTGTACGACTATTAAAGCTACCTGCCTCAGGTGAGGTGATCTCCAAGGATGAATCAGGAGCTACTGGGTTGAGCCCATGATCCCCGATATCTTGTGAACAGCCAGTGCTTAAAACTGCAGCAATTACTGTAAACCCTGGTAGGTAAGAATTTCTAAAAAAGCTTTGGTCTAATCTCATTTTCGGCTCCTATTGGATAATTGGTCCGGCTTATAGCAGTAACTGTCAGAACCCGCCACACATCTTTTTGACATGGCCATGACACTTTCTTGTTATTTGCCGCTCACCACACAAGAATTGTAGCGACTGCGAGCAAATCACCTGAGTTCACGACCTAATTAAAAATTGCTTTAATTACGCCTTTACGAATTTCACTTGTCAATAAAACTGGGATAATCTCCCCACGAACCACACTATCTCTTTCGATCTCTACCTCAACCCTGTGGAAAGTGTCAGTTAGGCCACTCCAACATCTGGGATTGCTTGTCGATCTCGACTCAAACAGAACCGGCCTCACTTGACCAGATAGTCGTATTGCTGAGTCATCACGAAGCCGATCAACTACGTTAGACAACTCTTTGCTGCGGGTGCGAATAATCTCCTTCGGTAGGTGACCTGGCAACCTAGATGCTGGGGTACCAGCCCGTGAACTAAATGAGAAGGTGTGCACATCGCCAAAGCGAAGAAGCTCAATAGCCTCTAAGGTTTGGGCGTGGTCTGCCTCAGTTTCACCAGGAAAACCAACGATTATGTCCGTCGTTACATTAAGGTCGGGCACGATGCTTCGAGCGATTGAAATCATCTCTCCATAACTTTCCCGAGTACACCGCCGAGCCATACGCCTCAATACTGCGTCACTCCCACTCTGCAGTGGCAGGTGCATATGAGGCATCATTCGACTGTCTTCAAACAGCCTCAACAACTCACTATCAACCGCCCATGGCTCCATTGAGCCAAGCCTAAGTCTCTTTACGTCCACATCCGATAGCACAGCGGCGACTAGGCTTGGTAAACTCTCACCTATATCGCTGCCGTAACCCCCAATGTGCACCCCGCTTAGAACCAGCTCCTTAAAGCCTGCCTCTACCATATTCTGGCACTCAAGAACTACGGACTCCACTGTTCGACTACGCTCTCCACCTCGAGCCTCAGTCACTATACAGTAAGTGCATTGGTGCCGGCACCCATCCTGTACCTTGATGAACCCTCTTGTCTTCCTGTCATCTACGAAGAACTGAGCATCTGGCTCCATTGCATGCTTTGGCATCTCAAGTCCACCCAACTCACGCAAAGCGAGCGATACTAGGTCGCCCTTTTCCTCATTACCAACGACCAAGTCTACACCATCAAGTGCTGACGCTACATCTGCCTCTAAGCTTGAAAAGCAGCCTGTAATTACTACCCTCACGTTAGGGTTCTGACGTATAAAACCACGAGTTGTTTTTCGGCTTGTTCTCGCCGCCTTTGCTGTGACAGCACAGGAATTAAAGACGACTACTTCAGCGCTGTTTATGTCGGCTACAACAGAGTGCCCAGCCGCTCGAACCTGGCGCCTCCAGCCAGAGACCTCTGCCTCATTGAGCCTGCACCCCAATGTCTCAAACATAAACCTCATACGAAACACCTCATACTTAACGGTCTATACCTCAATTACAGCGATCTTCAACGGAGGTGCTCCATCATGAGAGGGAAAGTCTGGTTCACTGTCAAGAAACCTAAAGGAGCGGACCTCTCTTGAGCACCTATCTATCGTCCTCCGAAGCTCAGCCTCCCACTCGTCCCTCTTTCTATAGTTATGGTGGTGCGTCGCTAAGAGGCACCCCCCATTAACCGTGGACAAAAGAGCTGGCTTGAGCAGCGATGGGTAATCTCGGTTTATATCAACTCCGCCAAATGGGCTTTTGGTACGAGTGGGAGGATCTAGAACAACCACATCAAACTGTTCTGGCTTTACCTTTGGGTAGGAATGACGCCTAGCAGCTCGCCCCTTTACTGATAGCCCTGCAAACTGTCGACAGACTGGGGTGTAGTCTCCACGCACGGATTCAAACTGGTCCCCGACTCCATTCTCGTCGTAATTGCGCTGACCAACCGCAAGGTGACCCTTTGAGTGATCACTGTTGACCACCCGCGCAGCACCAGACAGTACCGCTACCAGACCCATTGTGCAGGTATAAGAGAAGAGATTAAGAAGACTCTTTCCCGAGGACATCTCTCCCACAAAACGACGGGCGCCACGAAAGTCCAAGAAAAGGCCTGGATCTAGGTTCGCCCCCGTAAGGTCAACGAGCATCTTCACGCCACTCTCAACAATTACAAACTGCTCTTTATGCTCAACGCTACCAATGGGTAGAGATTCGACACCCTTACCTCTGTGATGGTAGGTGACACCTAAACCATAAACCTCCGCAAGCTCATCCAGTGCTCTCTGCGTCAAAGGCTCTCTATATGTAGAGACCAAAACAGACTTACCAAACTGGTCTACGGTGAGCCCAGGAAACCCCTCTACTGCTCCGTGAAATAGTCGATAAGCGTTAGTCTCCTGAAGCTCAAAAGCCTCAATCATAGCCTTTCTACGAGATAGTGCGCTTCTCGCGAGGTCTGACAATTCACCTGAAGTCATACGGACTGCCTCCGTCACCTTCATTATATGAAGACTACAGTCCCCACTTATCCTCTAACTCTCCGTTCCGGACGGAGATCCACTGATAAAGATAAGATTGATAGTAATCGACTGTTCCTATGTCAGTCTCTCTTCGAGGATCTGCTAAAATATGTGGGCGTATCATATCGTCAGTAGCTGAGAGCATCTGAGCCAGGCCTAGCCCGTCTACTAGGTGATTTACTTGTCGGATTCGAGCCTTCAACATCTCCCTACAGGTAAAGCTCGAAACACAGTCGGAAGAGAGGCGACCAGTAGGATTCAACCACGAAAAGCCCCAGTCACGATCACGTATGAAGGCGTAGTCGTGATCCCATGGCAAAACGGTAACCAGGTCGGTACTCGGGTCAAAATAGACGAGGTAATTGTTTCTATTGAGGCTGTACCCGTCAATCTGGCCCACCCACATCTCTGCAGCCATCATTCTGGTGTGATGGTCCCAGTCAATATACTCCTCTGTGTCTCCCATAAAGTAGCCAGAGCCCTCAGCATAAGTCAGAATTTCTGCGATCTCACTGATGTCCTCGCCACCAACATCTGTCCCCTCCTCTAGTTCAAACAGTGGTGCTAGGGACTCATAAAAGTCCAAGATATCGTAGCCACCGTTGTCGTACATGATGTAGTCAGCGTCATAGAGATTCCCTGTATTATCATCATAAAAACGGTTTATATATTTCTCGTCTGGCGTTTCCATGTTCAAGTAGAGCCCGTATAGCTCACCGTTAACATATACCTCAGCATAGGAATTTCTAGGGTGAGGGATGCCCATCGCCTCATAGACCATGTACGCTAGGCGTTCTTTCACAAAAGAATAGTCCACAACCATGTTGTTCAGGGTGAGGGTCTCGAGGCCGTACAAGCTCTGTCCGTCGACGTAACGATTTATATCGATCTTGAACCCCGCTTTGCTATCAATACTTCTCCAGCTACCCCACCTACCTTTAAGCCTCACCCCGACAGATTCCATAAGGTGACCATCGAACTCCAATGACCCCTCAACCCAGTGTGTCGAATTGTATGGCTCTGAATAGCGTCTCAGCTCATTAATGCTCTCCTCTGACATGTTGATATCAACTCGGTGAACGATGTCCTGATCGAACACCCAGTCGGCCAAGTCTTCAATACCACCAACATCTTCGACGTCAGTGTCGGTGTCGACTGGGACTGTCGAGCCTGTGTCTGTGATAGTCGTGCCTGTGTCACCAGTATCGACCCCCCCAATGTCAACGGAGGCGCCGCCACAGGCAAAAAGTGGGGAGACCAATAAAGTAGCAGCTATCTTTCTCATCATAATCCTTACGCCCTCTTCCTATACATTGTGAATGAAAACAATAGCTCACACAAGGAAAAGTATAATGATTAGTCGCTACATCTCCCCACTGCCCCTCATGGCCACTCAGTCAATAGGGTTGGTGTTGTCTGTCCTAAGGTTTGTTCTGTGTGGCTGTAGGGCAACTCATGCACTAGCTGCACAGCATATTGCCCATACTTATCTGGTCAACCCGAGGCTTTGAGCAACGAGAAGCGCATCAATCAGTCTTTCATAGTCACCTAATTCATTATAAACTTGGGCGGATACTCTAAGCCAGATGCCATCGTACGCGTGAACTAGGACCTCTATATTGTGCTCCATTGCAAGGTAGTCGTGGAGGGCAGCGGCACCCTCTGGGCCAGAATTTTCTGTACCAGGGAGTCTCATAGCCCTAATGCTCCCTGTCATTGAACAGGGCACTGCCAACTCAAAACCCAAAGCATCTGCCACCATTTCTGAGCCCTCAACAACGAGGCTGTGGTTATAAGACGCCACCTCGGTTCCCCCCAGGGAACGATGGAACTCTAGTCCTGCTCCGATACTTAGCCAAGCTGACGGATCTTTTGTACCAGTCCAATCAAAGTTTACGGGGTAACCCTCCCCCTCTAGATTAGAGATCGCAGTTGGGTGAATCGAGTCCTGATTAGCTGGAGAGACATATAAAAAGGCAGCCCCTTTTGGAGCCCACAGCCACTTATGGCAATTTCCCACGTAATAATCAGCGCCAACCTCATTTAAATTTAGGTCTAGCATTCCTGGCGCATGGGCCCCATCCACAAGCACAGGTACGCCTCGAGAGTGGCAAGCACTAACGATTTCAGCAATAGGGGTGACCAACCCTGAAAATGAGGTGACGTGGTCGATAACGGCGATTCTCGTCTTCGCAGTGATCTTCGATACTACCGCTTCAACAACGGCCTGGGGGCTAACTATCGGCATAGGCACATCAGCCCGCACTACCTCACAACCGTACCGATTCGCTAGAAAACTGATAGTGTTATCAACAGCGGGATAGACGTGATTAAGGATCAACAGTTCGTCTCCACTACCGAGCTCAAGTCCACGCATTACAGCGTTAACACCAGTTGTGGCGTTCTCGACGAATGCGATATCTTTGCCATTGGCACCCAAGAACTCACCGAGCTCATCCGCCTGTGCTCGCAAAGCAACAGGCAGGGCCTTTAACATAAAGTGAACAGGGTCTCGCTCGAGTCGCTCTCTAAATTCGCTCTGGGCTCTTAGTACGATCTTGGGGCAGGCCCCAAAAGAACCGTGGTTAAGGAAGACTAACCGACTATCCAACAAGAAATGCTCTCTGAGCTGATGACCAAATTTGACCTTCATAAACTAATCCAATGTCTCGAGGTAGCTCTCCTCTAGACTCTTTCCTCTACGCACACCCCTTATCGGAACACCAGAAGCGGCGAGGATACGAGCGACCTCTATTGAACCCCTATCGAGGTCCACATCGCTAGGCGCCGTCTGTTTGAGTTCGCCTTCACTGAACTCAAATTGATGAGAGGGCATCTCATTGCGCAAAGAGTCTAACTGTAATTCACTCACACCAAGCTCCCATATAGCTATGAGGCTGTTACCAGTAATGTCTCCTACGCTTGCCTGCTCAACACACACGCCAGCATCTATAAAGACGACATGATCACAGATCTTCTCTAGTTCCGCCAAATTATGACTGGAGACAACTACGGCAGATTGACCGCCAAGCCCTAATATTAGACCTCGAAGGCGGTGAGCTTCTAGTGGGTCCAGGCCTGACATAGGTTCGTCCAACAGAATGAGCTCAGGGGACCCTAAAATAGCTGAAGCGATAGCTACTCTGCGCCGCATACCATGAGATAGTTTCCCAATCTTCTTGTTAGCGTTATCTAAAAGATTGACCAATCCCAAGACCCTCATTGCTTCGGCCTTGGACTCTCCTCTTCCATACCCTTGGAGGCGGGCCATTCCATAAAGAAACTGAACAGGGGTTATCCCCAGGTCAAAATCGGCATCCTGGGGTAACACGCCCAACCTACCTTTATGCGTGGCTGCGTCAAAGGACCCTGTCCCAAACAGATCTACGTCACCTTCCTGAGAGTTTATGAACCCAGCGACAACTGAGAAAAGGGTTGTTTTTCCAGCTCCATTTGGGCCCACGAAACCTGTGATCCCCCTAGAGAATTCCGCTGTAAACCCATCCAAGACATAAGGGCCATTTTTCGAAAAGCGCTTCCTTAGTCCAGTCACTGTAAGAACAGGGGCCATTATATATCCCTCTTCTTCAGAACTATAACGCCAGGAATTAACAAGAGCGCCGAGATGAATAATAGAGCCAAGCCTGACCCAAGCCATCCATAGCCTGGGCCATATAACCCTCCAACCCAAGCCTGCGGGAATAGGTGGGCGAAGAAATCATTACAGAGGCTGTGTAACCACCAACTAGCTAGCAATATAGTAATGCTGATCGACCTAGCTGAGTTACTGTTCGACACCAAGGAAGAGCATGTGACCCCTAAAGCTAAGAATGGGAGGGCCCAAAACCACGCCCTTGGGATGAAATTTAGTAGGTAAACTATCTGAGTCCACAAGGGCTGTTCTACCATCAGAAACTGAGAAAAAAGCAGAGGGACAAGTGCAGCACAGGCAAGCGCTAAAAGCATTAGGAATGACATCCCAAAGAATCGTCCTACAAAGATTTCGGTCCTACCAGCACGTATAGCCTCAAACCGCAACGTCCTCCCAGAGAGGTCTGAAGCGATAGCTCCCCAGCCCATCCCTACCCCCAAGAACGGCATCAACACCATACTGCTCAAAAACCATGTCAGAGGCATGTAGGGAACAGTTGCGGCCCACTCAACGAAGCCCCCAACACCTAAACCGCTGGGAACTAACTCAGCGAACTCACTACCTTGGACAAAAGCATCGTACATAGCCCCTGGCTTGTCAGGAGCTAACTGCCCCTTAGCCATGGCGGCTGTCCTCTCGACAGACGACAAAATACGATGCGCGATCATAGCGCTAACGGTGGAAACTAAGAGAAAGATAGCTACCTGTGCTAAAGCCGCCCTAGTTCTGCGAACTCTATCTAAGTGATATAGAGCCACAACGAGTATGTCTCGCAGCGATCTTTTTATGTTTGGGAGCCTCACTCCATGTACCCTAATGCTTCCAAACGACTCCTCTCAGACGGAGAGAGCTCAACCGAAGATCTCCCCGCATTCTCTTGGCTATCATCTAGAAGAGTTGACGCCTGTTCTTCTAAGACCAAGGCACCTGCCTGATTTTCGGCCATAAATTCAGCTAATATATCAACTTCGGGCGACTCGTTTAGATACATCTCGTCGATGTAATCTTCCGACTCCCTATGTATATATAGTGCATCAGATGTCCTCATAGATGACATTCTAAGTGTGGGTCTCTCTAGGGCACCAGCCTCCCTCGCGGCTACATTGGCCACCCTGTCATAACAGACACCTCTTGCACTCCTTCGTCCAGTCATTCCTCGAAGCATAGGCTCAATGGACTGGCCATCAATACTATTGAATGGGGCTAAACCCATAAGATCTAGTACTGTCGGCGCTATATCCGTGTGCTCTACTGGCTCACTAAACATGGCCCCCGCAGGAACCACATCTGGCCAAAACATGAGCAGTGGAACTTGTGTAGATGCGTCGTAAAGATCATCACCGTGATTAAACCAAACCCCATTATCTCCTAAGGATTCGCCATGGTCTGCCGTAATTACTACAAGCGTCTCTGACAGCTCACCTCTACCCTGTACCCCATCGATCAGCCTACCTAACTGGCTGTCTGCATATGCTATCTCACCCATGTACTGCGATGTAACCCAGTCTAGATCTGTTATTCCACGCAGGGAGCTTTCAAGGTAAACGGCGACGTCTTCAACCTGCTCCATCGTCGTGTTTGCGGGATCCCGTGGATCACCTTGGCCATAAAACATTGTGTCATAAGGAGCAGGGGGTTCATATGGACCATGTGCGTCAAACAAGTGGACCCACAACATCCAAGGGCCATCACGACTATCCAGCCAAGATAGAGCGGCCCCAACAGTGTCACCGCCTACTCTCTCTAGAAGCTCATCGGGCTGAAAGCGTCGAGATACCATTGACAATATCCGCTTTGTTAACAATCTAGAGCTTCCGTGAGGTCTGTTAAAGTCATCGTCATAAGTCTGAAACCCTCTATCAAAGCCCAGCTTCCCTTCGAGGACGTAAGCGCTAACAAATGCACCCGTACTATAGCCTGACTGCAAAAACCTCTCTTGTATAAGAGCCGTCCCCTCAGGAAGAGGAACTCCATTTAAAAGGTTTCCAGTGGTCCATGGTCCGACACCACTCAATATACTGAGGTGAGACGGCCCTGTTACGGCAATCTGGGCTGTGGCGTTAGTGAAGATAGAGCCTCGCTGAGCTAGTTGATCGAAAACTGGAGTCGGCGATACCTCTTCCCCGTCAACAACAGCGACGGCACCGTAGGCGCCCATATGATCTGCTCTGGTAGTGTCCATTGTGACAAGCAATAAATTCGGAGCCTGTTCGGACGGGACAGCTGAGACTACCGCCTCACCCTGAACACTCCAAAACGGTAAAGACAGGGCGAACATAGCTGTAAACACCCTAAAGAGTCTGAACCGACCTGCTTTAAAGTACGCGGCAAGCGTGGCCAGAAGAACGCCGCCAACAAAAACTAAGGAGCTCTGGTACCACATAGCTGTCTGAAATGGTGGCGGATCTGTCAGGGTCAAAAGAACAAAATGCAGAGTGATTATTGCCAAGGCGGCGCCAAACACACCTACCTGAGCACTGGACTTTCTACAAAATATTAAGCCTAGAGGAACACCCAATAAAAGGCAGAATACTAGACTGTAAATACTGGCTATTCGCCACAGAGAGCCGATCGTTGGAAGCCACAAGGTAGAGCCGATAGCCATACAAAGCGACTCGATAGAGCCATAGGCGATCCCAAAAAGAACCGCCCCCCCAATTGTTCTCAATAAAAACATCATCTACTACCTATCAGCCTCGGGTCCTACCTCTTTTTCTAACCCATCAAATAACTGTACGCGTACTAACCTAGTCAAAAACTGAACGATAAATGAGTAGCGAAGTGCGTATTGACAGTGTATTCACTTGCCATTACCGACGAATTGCCCTACGAAAACGGCGGAAAATTAAGACTTCAGGTGTTTGGTGGGAACAGGAGGATTCGCTATGCGAACAAGAATATCAAAAATCACAGCTACAATAGCACTATTGGCATCAATAGCCTCAACTCAAGCCCTTGCTACGGAAGCTGTTGTCGCGCCGCTACTACCATCTGGTGTAGACCCACTAATTGCACTAAACATAACATCCCTAGTCTCAAGCGAGATGGACTTTTCGCCAGACTACGAGCATGTGACTCAGCTTCAAGAGGCCCCTGAGACCCTTGACCGCCAATGTGTAAACAGGTCAAATTGCCTAAGGCCTATTGGTCAGGCACAAGGTGTGAACCACTTAGTAACAGGGACTGTTGGCAATGCTAATTCGGAGGAATTCGAACTGTACCTCGTACTTTACGACGTAGATAGAGGTAGATTCATAAGGAAGAAGACCTTCAATATCTCAAAGTCACCCGACATGATGGCCGATTCAGTGATGGGAATCGTACATGAACTCCTAACAGGACAAGCGCCTGCTGAGGAAGAGCCTTCGTTAGCAGAAGCCAATGGGTTTGACTCTTGGGAAGACGAAGAAGAAGACTTCTTTTTCGAGGAAGATGACGCTGATAATCGTTTGGGGACTCCTGGAAACAGTACAAACACCCTCTCAGACTTCGATGATGAAGAAGACGACTGGGAGCAGCAGCTCGAAATTGAGCGTCAGGAAAGGGAGAGACGAGAAGAGGCAGAGAGAGAGGAGGAACTCCGTAGAGAAGAAGAGCGCAGAGCTGAGGACCAGAGGCGTAGAGATGAAGAGCGCAGGGCTGAAGATCAGAGACGTAGAGAAGAAGAGCGCAGAGCTGAGGACCAGAGGCGTAGAGATGAAGAGCGCAGAGCTGAACAGGCGAGAAGAGATGCCGAAATAGACGACTCAGACGACTTCCAGTTCGGAGCAGTAGACCCCGACGATATAGGAATCGAAGACTTCGAATTTGGCTCGGCCGTATCAGATATTACAGTAGACGATGACTACTCAAGCTTCGATGACAGTGATGACTGGGAGAGCCAGACCCTTTCATACGATGATGAACTCGACTCACTAGACGGACCTGAACCAGAAGAGAGCAGGACCTCGTCTCGTAGAGATAACGACAGGGAAAGAGAAAGAGATAGAGATAGGGAAAGAGAGAGCTCAAGATCCATAGATAGCGCTTCAAGGACACCTAGAGTAAGCTCATCTACCCCCTATATACCTAGAGACTCAGACCTATCGATAAGGCTGAACGCTGGCCTAAGTAAATATCAGACGCTATCGTTCCTAACTAGCGGTGTTGAGGCTAGCTTTGCAATAGGTGACAGTCTCACCTTTGATGCTGGGGTCGAGGCCCAATCGACAGAACGGCGTCCCACTGCAAAACAACAACGTGACCTGGGACTACCACCACAGCTCTGGAATACAATACTACCAGTCAATTTTGGTTTGACCTACGTATTTAGCGACCAGCGAATCGCACCATCTATAGGTGCCGACCTTATTCTTGCACCGTACACCCGTGACTTCGACATAGCGCTAGGCGCAAGACTTAGAGGTGGTGTAGACTATATGATCACCTCGATGATTGGTATCAACGCGACTCTCTCAGCTGGAGCCATATACGGCTCTGAATGGAGCACAATAGATGAGGGCCTAACAGACTTCTCTATAATGCCGCAGTTCACCATCGGAACATTATTCGCTATCTAGGTCTATAGTATTAGAAATGGTTACCTTTCTAACCGCTATTCAATGCGGTGTACTAATTGTTGCGGGGCTTCACATCGAACCGAGGTGGGAGATCGGTGGCTGGCTTTTCTTTGCTGCATCCTCAATGCAGTTCGCTACACTCTGCTCAAGGCTTCTAAAGTCTAGCAGGACAGCCAGGCTTACAGCCATTGCTGGAACTACAGCACTATTGACCACAGCATTAATCGCTGGGCTACACATACAAGTAGCAGTACACATCATTACAACCTTCACCCCTATAGGGGCGGCCACTGGCTGGGCAGTGCTGGGAGGTCTGGCCGCAGCGCTACCTTGGTTGCTAGCATTTCCGATATGGCAACTCGCTAGCACTATTAAAGAGTCTAAAAAAAAAATTAATATAGTCTCTGCACTGATAATAGCGGTGATAGGGCCATCAATCCCCTGCTTCTTAGACAGAGGAGAGGCCTTTGAGCCTATAGAGCTACAGACTATTGCCGAGGATTACTGGAGTGCCATTAGCAATGGTCAAACCATAGACACTGGAACACAACCTATAGATTCTGAACTGATTGTAACGGTGATAAGGAGGGGCGAAAACCTCCCAATTGATACAGTGATTGAAGCGGGCGACGCGCTCTTAATTGAGGCTGTAACCCATAAACGCCGAGTACACCGCCATCCCCTGCTCCCGGCCCAAGGCACCGTGCTATCTCCTGGACAAGATGGCGTCATACTATCTGATGGTAGCGCGATTAGTCCACGATCACTCATCCCTAGCATTAGGAAACTCAAGTCTGGTGCCGCAGCCTGGATCCCTGCAGTGCCTAACAACATGTTCGACAGTGAGATAGAATTCGTGTTCTCTTCTGAGGGTTGGCTAACATCTCATTCCTCATCATCTCCAGTCTATAGAGGCTGGACATCAGGTGAGATCAGCCCATACGACGCAGCTTTAGCTGGCGCCCACCAGCTATCCAACAACAGCCACCCAAACGGTAAGTTCTCATACATCATTAAGGGTCCATCTGGCCTATCAAACTATGGATACAATTTCCCCCGTCACGCTGGTTCAACATGGTTTGTTGCAGAGATGGCGAACAGATCTCAAGACGAAAGTCTAGCAGAGACCACTGCCAACGCTGTTGGATTCATGAAAGACAACACTCAATTCACAGGTGATGGCAGGGCATATATACTCGACCCTTCTAGAGACGACGGTAAGGTATGGGTGGGCACGACTGCATTGGGACTCTTAGCGTTCATAGAGGCTGGGCTTGAGCCCGACCTTCAAGAACAGTACACCGCTTTTCTAGCCTCTTCAGTGATGGGTGACGGTGAGGTTAGAGGCGACATGGACATAGCCTCGGAAAGTTGGCCCGAACAACCGTCTGTAACATATGCTTTTGGCCAGGTTATGCTGGCACTCTCTGAGGCAGAAGCAGCGGGGATATTCGGAGCTGCTGATGCGCTAGACCGTCTATTAAGATACGTCGAAGAAGAGTACTGGCCGATCCCAGCAGCTAACATGATGATCCTTGACGAACACTGGATGTGTCTTGCCACAGCTTCGATATACAAACACAGAGGTCTTCTTACTGGGGAAGACATCTGCAGGGCATGGCTACTAAACCAAGAGCCACTACTACCTACCAGCCCTATGGCACCGCCCGCTGGGTTTATAGGTGCCAGATCCGAAGCTTGGACTGCATTCTATAGTTTCAGCACAACTGAAAGAGATTTAGCCAGAGAACAGATAGAGTCCCACGCGCAACTTTTCCTAAACTCCCTTTACCGAAATAGTGACGCGCCTTTCTTGGGTGATCCCGAGTCACTTATCGGCGGTTTCCGTGACACCACTTGGAAGTTAGATGTACAGATGGACGCCGTCCAACACATAGGTTTTGCGTTGTTAGGAGCCGAAGAACTCTAATAAATACTTAGATCTAGGAAATTTCCTTTTTTTAATTTTCGAGAATTGATGGATCTACTGGTAGACTATTTGGGTGAAGCAGACCCCACCGCCCAGGTTACCCCACAGGCATTCTGCGACAAAAAGGTCACGTTTATTAACAACAGGCTTTATATACAGCGTTTATTTATTCCAAAATTTTCGGCACGGCACTTGCATATACAAAGTGTGGCAAGACTGAAAGCTTCTCCAAAGACAACAACAACGAGGAACCCCATGAAATACTCAATAAAACAAACGGCATTTGTATCAGCACTTGCGTTACTCACCGCATGCGGTGGAAGTGGCAACTTAGCAGAGGATGAGGCATTTGGCCGAGTCTCTGGCTTTGTCACGGACCTCTCAGGGGCTCCAGTAGCGAACGTAGATGTAAACATTCACGGCTTATTAGCTGAAACTGACGCAGACGGATTCTATGTCGTCGATGGTGTTGACCCAAGCGAGTCTATACTAGTTGAGTTCACCAAGCGCGGGTTCGCTAAAGGTTACGCAACCACAGCTATTATCTCATGGGAGACTGTCGGTGTAGACGGTACCTTACTTCAGATTGATGGCTCACAAATAATCTCTGGAGCTCAAGGTGGATTAGTTGAAGTTGGCGAGGTTACTGTAGACTTCGACGCAAACTCAATAGTTGACGCTGATGGCTCTCTATATAGTGGTAACGTAACAGTTGAAGTTACCCACCTGGATCCACACACTGAGATGGATGCCGCTCCTGGCGACCTCACTGCTCTGGGCTGGAACTTCGGCGGGATAGCAAAAGACGCTCTCTCTGAGGGACAGTTAGTCTCTTACGGAATGCTTGATGTGAGCCTTTTCGACGAAGATGGTGAGCCACTTAACATCGACGAAGACAGCCCAGTATCAATAGAGATGCCTATCTCTAACGGCAACCTGGGCGAGATATACGCTATGTCTCCAGGTGACCAGCAGCAGACATGGTCTTTTGATCCACAGCGTCACAGCTGGGTTGAGGAGAGTGTAGGTGTAGTCGCACAGAACGAGACTGGAGGACTAACCTTCAACTTTGAGGCGACTCACTTCTCGTGGTGGAACTGCGACCAAGGAATGGTGCCATCATGTGCATCTGGACGAGTAGTCGACATGCTAGGTTACGCTGTAAGAGGCGCGACAGTAACATGTGACGGTAACGCTAGTACATCAACAGTCACAACTGACGAGGACGGTTACTACGTATGTTCCATTCTTGTTGGTGATACTGTCAGGTTTGAAGGTAAGACTTTCGTCTCTGACAGATGGTGGGCAGACGACCAAGGTGCATTCTTCATGGATGGTGAGGGTTCAAGTGCAGCAACATGCGAGCCTATCCCTACTATTGAGATCGATGTATGTCGCGAGACTGGTGCAGTTACCGTACAAAACATACACTCAGTTACTGAGGAGGATGTTGTAGCTGTAGAGGGCGATACAATAGGGGCATTCTTCTGGGACCCACCAGGAGATCCTGAGTACTGCCAAAACCCATGGGATAACATTGCTATGGACAGCTGCGAAGTGTTTGACATAGCTGACATCGCGTCACACTTCCCGAACCTATCAAACTCGGGAATCCCTGAGGATAGCCGTTCAGTTGGTAGCTACGTAGAGGTCTCAACACCAAGGCATGCATACACAATAGATCGTTCGAACGAGAGCGGTGAGTCATCATACCTTTGGAGAACACACGAGGGCGACTCAAATGGTAGCGTGGCTACTGACCGACCTGACTTCCGCGGTGGTGACTGGTTAGACATCAGAACTCCTGGTGACTCAAGTGACTACAACGGAGCTTGGAACGAGTCATACTTCGCAGAGATCCCATCACAAGTTGAGCTTCGCAATAACGAGTTCCTTGACCACAGCAGTGGCTCACTGAACATCTCGTACAACGGAGCGACCAACGACTCAACTGGACTCATTGTAATGGGCTCAGCGGCTGATTTAGACGGCGGTGAAGCGGTCATCTGTAGGATGAACGATGACGGCCAAATAAACATCCCTGCTAGTGACATGAATGAATTCGACAACGGCTGGATGGGGCTTGGTCTATACCATGCAAACACCAACTGGGGTCTAGGACCAGACGGTCTACCTATCAGGTTGCAGATCTTCTCAGGAGCAGAGGCGCCACTCTTAGTACAATAAACTAAAGAGTAAAGAGGATAACACTGGCCGCTCTCTTCGGAGGGCGGCCAGTTTTCTTTTAAAGACACTAACCATTCAGGCCAGACCAATCTCCATGATCTAGATAGCTCTGAAGAATAAAGACAGCAGCGGTCTGATCTATCACCTGCTTCCGCCGCTTCCTCGATAAATCAGCGGCTATCAGAATCTCCTCGGCATCGACCGAGGAGTAACGCTCATCTATATATATAGGGTTAATACCGAGAGCTTCCCCCAAAGCGTCCCCTACCTGTCTCGCCAAACGCGCCGAGCGTGCCTCCGTGTCATCTAACTCCAAGGGAAGACCAACTATTAGCTCAGTTAGCTCCTCACTCCTCACGATCTCTACTATCTTTTCAACATCGCGGCGTACCCCTTGCCTCTTTATAGTACAAATTGGATTGGCACCTATTCCTAAAGAATCAGATATAGCCACCCCTATAGTTTTCGTACCAACGTCTAAACCTAAAGCCTTTCCCATTTTTTTCTCGCCACATTAATGTCTTTCTGTTACTGTACAAATGTTCAGGAGTTTTACAGTTGAATAGAGAATTAAGCAGAGTCCAACCCAACCTAATCCAAGACGACTATATCCAAGTCGCTAACTCGCTCGCTCTATCTTTAGGCCAAAAACTAACCAATGACAACTCAACAATCGCCACAGCTGAATCATGCACTGGTGGCCGACTAAGCGCGGCTATAACTTCCGTATCAGGATCTTCTGCCTATTTTATGGAAGGAGTATGCACATACTCAAATGATTCAAAAATAAAATATTGCAATGTAAAAATCGAGACGCTTGAGGACCATGGTGCAGTTTCTGGCCAGGTGGCGGAGGAGATGGCCGCTGGCATTCGAGCCGCCGCTAATAGCACATACGGCATATCTACTACAGGTATAGCTGGCCCAACAGGTGGCACATCCGCAAAGCCAATAGGCACCGTATATTTAGGTTTAGCAACCGAGGATAAAACAGAGCATAAAAAGTTATTTCTGAATAATCTAGAAAGGTCAGAAGTGACTGCATGCTCTACATTAGAAGCCCTAAAATTTATAATCGAAGAACTAGATAAAAGCAGATAGGACATTTTATGTCCGACCCTATTGTTACCTTAGAAACAGAAGACAGACAAAACAAATAACCACAACACATCGTTCAACCAGAACGTCCCACCACCTATCCCAACCTAAAGGAGCCCCTAAAATGGCAATAGACCCAAAACGCACAAAAGCAGTAGAAGAAGCGATCAGCTCAATTGAGCGCCAATTCGGAAAAGGCGCAATAATGAGACTTGGAGACAAAGAGGCACCGAAAATAGCCTCAATATCAACTGGCTCAATAGGCCTAGACGTTGCTCTAGGAATAGGCGGCATACCCGAAGGTCGTATAACTGAGATTTACGGACCAGAGGCCTCAGGTAAAACCACACTCACGCTTCACCTAATAGCTGAAGCTCAACGTATGGGTAAAGTCGCAGCGTTTATAGATGCCGAGCACGCCCTCGACATTCAATACGCCGCCGCTCTCGGGGTAAACATCGAAGAGTTGTTAGTATCACAGCCAGACTGTGGAGAGCAGGCATTAGAGATCGCTGAGACCCTCGTTCGCTCTAATGCAGTAGGTATAATAGTAGTCGACTCCGTTGCAGCGCTCGTTCCAAAGGCTGAGCTCGCTGGCGATATGGGTGATAGCCTGCCAGGTCTACAAGCTCGACTTATGTCACAGGCACTCAGAAAGTTGACTGGTGCAATCCACAAATCAAACGCTTCACTCGTCTTCATCAACCAAGTTCGCCACAAGATCGGTGTAATGTTTGGAAACCCAGAGACTACTTCTGGCGGGAACGCACTTAAGTTCTACTCGTCAGTACGACTCGATATACGGCGATGTGGGTCTATCAAGAAGGGTGACGAGATCCTTGGAAACAGGACCCGCGTAAAGGTCGTGAAGAACAAGCTAGCTCCGCCATTTAGAAAATGCGAGTTCGATATCATGTTCGGCAGAGGCGTCTCTCTTTCTGGTGAGTTGATCGACCAAGGTGTAGAGCTCGGGCTAGTGAAAAAATCTGGCTCTTGGTTTTCACTTGGGGATGAAAGAATCGGTCAGGGACGAGATAACGCGAAACGATTCATACAGGACCACCCTGATGCTATGGCCGCACTTCGCTCCGCGATAATGACGCACCACGGGATTGGAAACAGCGAGACTGCTGAGAGCTAATCGACACCGCTTTGGGCTGGCTGGTATAGATAAGGAGAGGCTATTGAATGAACATCTCCGATATCTGTGCCGCCGCCCTGAGCGCTGGCGCGTCAGACATACACCTTAAGGCCAATAAGCCCCCGATGATAAGGGTGGATGGCGCACTTAAGCCAATAAGCAATAGTGAGCCCATACCTAACGAAGCATTAGGAAAGCTGACCTGGGACATTATGAGTGGCCCCAAGCGTCTAGAATTCAAGT
>Ga0115011_10000460_pt1 | contig 33398 bp, 22 predicted proteins | sample TroAtlMetagenome_2_FD_88705 | JGI IMG/M metagenome (GOLD analysis project Ga0115011, IMG submission 88705) | Marine eukaryotic phytoplankton communities from Atlantic Ocean - Tropical Atlantic ANT8 Metagenome | ecosystem: Environmental > Aquatic > Marine > Oceanic | place: Tropical Atlantic... | reverse complement strand
GTTCACAAAAAAAAGAAAAATTACTAGTATTTTTAAAAAAAAAATGTTTCCAGTGAGACTTGGCCTGTGATTGCCTGGAACTGGGCTCAGGCGCTGGGCGGGGGGGATGGTGAAGGAACACCGTACAAGTTAACTACCAGAAAAGTTGAGTGATATTTATTTTCGATACTAAGATTAGTACCAGTAAAGGTTAGTACCAGTTAAGATTAGTACTAGTTCAGATTCTCGTGTTCATATCAGTGCCAGGCCATCACATGATGTGCACGGGCTTGGGCGGCCCGCGCACGAGCTGCCCGCGGCCTTCGCGCACGCTGGCGACGCCAACAAAGCTTGGTCCGAGGTGGCCGCTGCCCATAACCTCCTCGCGAGCAAGGCCGTCGACAATGTTCATCTGGCCGTGGAAGGAGAACTGAAAGATTTCACTTTCGTTCTGGCTGGCCAGAGCGCCTGGAGCCTGTCCACTGTTCGGCATGTGCCATTGCCGAAGCCCCAAAATGTTGTAATACGTGTTGTACGCGGCATACACGCGATCATCCGCCCACGAGCTTACGTCCGGACCGCGTTGCATGAAAGGAGACACCTTGGCGATTTCTTGCTTGCTAGCACGAAGACCTCTGTCTGGAACAACTTGGTTGGTTTCAAACGTAGTCGGATGAAAGTTGAGAGGGTTCGGGTATGCATCAAACGAGTTAGTGTGCACTGGAAGTGCCATAACAACCATGCTTGGACCTTGGTAAGGAGCGTTGAGATTGGTTGTCTTCTGTTTGAACTCATCAATTGACTGTTCATTCCATCGCAGCACGGACGCGTCCAGGCCACCGCAGTAGCCGTCAAAGCACACGTCAAATACGCGAATCAGGTTCTTCTCGTTTGTCACGATTGCCCGCTCATGATATTTGTACGACATGCCCCAAATACCATGCTGTGCGTCGTCATAGCAGGAAAGCTCCGTCTGGCCCCAGAATGTCGCGCCAAGCTCTTCGGGCCCGCCGCCGCGACCCATGATTACGCCAAGCATGTAGTGCTCGATGTTGGGCCGCAGAATGAACAGATCAGCTGGAAAGATAACGTCTTCGTGTTTCAAGGTGTAGATTTCGGTGACTGCTTTTCGTATGTGTTCTGGGCTGCTTCCATGCATACCATGAAACTGCACAATGCCTGCCAATGGTTGAAGGACTGCACCGTCAGGTGCAAATGCTGCAAGCAAGGCTGCAGGGCTGCGTTCATAGTTCCATCTCCATTCCGCAATAATCCCAATCGCTTGAAAAACCTCATTTGGAGTTGCGGTCCAATTGATTTCCAATACAGCCGATGTTTTTTGATCCTTGTCAAAGTAAATCTTGATGTTATTCTGTTGTGGAATGTAAAAACCTTCTTGTGTTGCAAAACCAAGACCCATCCATTGCGCCACTTTTGCCATGAGCCGCGCCTCGTCTGCATCTTCGCCCCAAACACCAGGCAAAGCCGCCAACTGATCATATGTACGTTGAGAATGACCGGGATAGTTCCGATTGGGCAACGGTTGTCCAGCAAGTTGGTTTTCCATCTCTCTCAAAGACTGCGCATCATTAGGCAACGACGCTTTCTGCAAGCTTTTCCAGCTGTGTTGAAACATGGTGTCGCGTGACTGGTCATAAAACTCATATTTCTGCTTCATGTTGAAAGTGGCCCACGGAATTCTGTAGTGCTCGGAAACGCGCACGCGGCGTCGGAGCATGTCGCGCGGCGCAGTGCCGGATTCAGTGCTGAACTTGCGGGTGTTGATGAAGCTGAGACCGCGGTACGACGGCAGGTCTGGCCCTTGGGCAAGCTTGCGTTTTCCGTCCGGACCGGCAGTAATATAGTTAGTCTTTTCCGGATTCATAGTCATCTGTTTCGTCAGCGCGCCATTGCAGAGGATAAAGGTTGGGTCCTGGCTTCCCCAGGTTTTGAGGTGGTTTTTGGCGTCTTCAATGAGGTAGTCGAGCGCGTTTTCGTTCTTCTGCATAAATCCAAACAAGTCAACATACATGCGACAATTTTGTGTCAGTGAGCGTGTGTTGTCGTAGTACTTTTCGTCATGCGTGCGCTGATACGACGGCGCATGCAGTAGTGCAACATGCACGTCCAGGTCGTTTGTCATCTGGATCGAACCGACGAGCTGCATGAGCTGCTTGCGGAAGTTGTCCATGCCGGCCGGTGACATCATGAAGTTGTGCTCCATGGCAATGGCAAGACCTTGCCGGACGACATAGCCTGCAAACGACCGCTTACTCTGTGGAAGCACGCGCGCTGCTGCCTCATACGGCACGCGGCTAGCCATGCCCTCATCAAAGTTATACACGTTCCACTTGATTTTTTTGTCTGGGTTTTCCATGTACAGGTACGGCAAAATGTTTTTGGTAAATGGCGAGGAAGTCGCGTCAGTGATAAGACCGTCAATGCGATCCGTCAGAAATGAGTTGACTCCCTTCAAAGCGTCGGGCAAATGCCAACGTTGGTGACGCTTGTGGCGCTGGGTGTCCATCTTGATGTCACGAGCAGCCGGGCCAAACACGTTCTCGTAATTGCGAAGCATGTTCTCTGTGTCCGACGACTGCAAAGTGCCGCCGCCTTGCGCTCCCGGGTCACCCGTTAAGAGATACGAAGGATTAATATTAGAACGATCAGCCTGAGCCATTCCTTCGCTTAGTCCAGCCATGAAAGCTGGGCTCGTTAAATATTACATACTGCAGACTCGGGTTTTCTGTGCGTCTCAATTTTTGCTGTTTTCAATTTTCACCAGCTCAGGCACTGGCATGGCGTCTTCGAGTCCTCGTACACTTGCGTGGTCAAGCACATGCCAAAACCATGCGTCTTCTGCAGCGTGCAGCTCGTTCAACAGTTCTTGCACGCGCACGCTCGGTGGTTTCCGGTTTTGAAATTCGACAAGCGCGATGTCATATTCCTGGTTGACCAACGCCGTTTGTGTGCGGGAGGAGTAGGTGCCGGGCTTGTTACACACTTGCTGTTTCTGTAGTAATTTTGCAGCAATAAGGCACATGTCGTCTCGCAAGGACGAGTTTGCTCGAAACATGAATCGCGTGTACGCGTGATGTGTGCGGTGAAGCCAAAACTTGCATCGTGCCTTTTTTTGCTCTGAACCGGCCACGGTGGGTTTGACCGCTTCAAGCATCGTACGCATGGCACGCTGCGAGTCGGGGTTTCTCAGTGCGCGCTCAATTTTTTGGTCCAGTGCACTTCTGAAACGATCAAACCCAGCTTGTTCCAAAAACGGCACAACGTGACACGAGACGACCTCGTACATGGCCGCAAGCACTGCCGATCCAATATCAAAGCGTTCGGCGCGTTTTTGCGCGTAGCGCAGTTCCCACGCCTCGGTCACGTGGACAATCCAGTCAACAAGCACAGTGGGGTCGCTAACTTTTTGAAGCAGTGGCATGTTCTCATCAATGCCCTTTTTGAGCACGGTATGCAAGGTGCTCTGCACCATGTCTCTGGGCAGCAGCGACGCCCGTTCTTGCTCCTGATTGTGGCATTTGCGACTCCACACGAACGGAAGAAGATCGTGGTTGGAGTCGCGAACAGTAACGTTGGCAAGCGCGGCAATGTCCGTGGCGATATGCATGTCTTGTGTTTTTACGTTTTGAAGTTCAGTTATTATGTGCTTAACATCAAATTCAACGGGGTCCTGGTGATCAGAGCGGCTCATATTACAGTTGTATTTAAATATTACATAATTTGATTTGTATTTTTTCACAACAAATAAACGCCTTTGAGCATAACACTGTGATTATCATAGCATGGAGTTGGAATGTAAAAAGATTGCGTACACGCTGGACATACCAAATACCGGCGGAAAGGTGTTTTGTCGGGACGTCAATACAGTTTTGTTGATAGACTGTGAGTTTTTGAGCGATAAAAATATGCTTTCCTTGCAGAAAGCGTTGCCGTACCTTAAAATAGACGTCGTGAGCTGCGAGCAAAGCGTGTCTGGGTTTATGGTTGTTTTTACACGGCCGGCAACAAATGTGCAATTCATAATGCAATTTGCGCATGTGACTTTGTGTGCATGCGTGCTACTAATGACTATGCTAAATATGTTCCAAATGTGTTGAATTTGATTTGACAAAGACAAACGAAACGGCATACAAAATTACAGCTTGCGATATTTACGAGTTCATTCGATTATGCCTGCAACTTGCGAGACGCTGCTGCAATGCTCGCCATGTCCAGGATTTAGGGCCAATAAGACGATGTATGTTTTACTCGGCTTAGAATCTATTATATTGTTTTTGTTCGTCGTGCTACAAATGACTGTTGCTTTTGGGGGTATACTCAACGATAGTGGGATTTATAATAAGTTTTATGCTTTACATTCGCTGCATACACACACTTACAATATCGACGACAATGCACCCACGCACCACCTCAGAATTACGCCTCACTCGTACACATCTCTGCTTCCTAGTACAACAGCCGCACACCAGTTGGGTGAATTCTCGTACGTGACTGTGAGCGCAGCAGACAACATCGTAATTGATGCAGAATCGTGCAAACAATCTCGAATGGAATCGAGTCCGGGGTGCATGCGCATGAAGCAAAATCAAATGGTGCAATATTTCAACGATGATGGGTTTTCGATGCTGAGCAATGTCTCACCTGGCGTTTACTTGATTACGTTGTTGGCAATCACGTCATGGCAGGTACTGAGCACCCTGTTCAATGCCGAGCGAGAAGCAATCAAGGAAAACAGTAAATGGGTCATCGGGCGGTATGTGTTCAAGCGCTTTTTGCAGTGCGTTATTGTTATTTGCTGGGTTGTCAGTTTGATCAAATACAGTAGCATTTCAGGCTTGGATGCGGAGACGTGGGACAATTACGATAAACAAGACGGACTGAAGTATGAAATGGAAGTTTACCTTTATCAGTCTACGAATCTCGCTTCGACGTTGGTGTGTGTATTTGCTTTCTTGTTGTGTGTGTGGTCAAATGTGGGAAATCCAAAGCGGTGGTCAAAGATGGGATGGGAGTTCACACGAACTTCAACAAAGATTGTCCCCGTCAGTGCGTCAGTCGAATACGCAATGCTTCCAACACAAGCTTTGAGCATGAATTCTATGTTTGGCACTAAGGCGGGTGCAGCCTTTGCAGCTGATGAAGCTCAGGCGTTGGTGGGAGGTCTACGAACTGGAAACATTCTCGGCAGCTTCAGTCTCAACATGGATGCCACTTCAACCAACGATACTATTGTCTTCTATGCTTTTGTGTTGTTTTTTGCATTTACACAGCTCATTGCTTCGCGTTCTTCTGTATGTTTGGAGACACATTTGCAGTGTTTTATCGGCGTGACACTCATTTTCATTGTTGTTGAGCTGGCGTATGCAAAAATGTCTGAATTTCTGTGGGAATTGGAAGAAGCGGTGCCGGATACGGGGGTGACAGATCCAAAAGCCCTGCGTGAATTGATGCACGTGCACTACGTCGCATGGGTGATCCGTCTGTTTGTATGTGTTTTTGAGATCATTCTATTCGTTGTGGCACGAGAAGTGTTTCTTGCGGACGGGGACGGTTTCAACGGTTATTTTCAAGTATTTTTTGTTCTGGGAATGATTTACGTGGCAATCAATTTGATTGTGGCGTTGATGCAAGCACTGGGTATTGTGCTTGGTTTAACAAAGCGTTGCAATGACACGCTTGGTTGTTGTATTCCTATGTTGTGGATGCAGGACACGAAGGGTAAACCGCAGCGCCGGCAGCTGCGATCGTTAACCGTGTTGTTTGCGCCCTGGTTTTATCTACTCGTGATTGTGTTTACAACGTTTTTTTGTTGGGATCAAGTCTTTGGAGGCCCTTTCGGGAACAACGCCGTTACTTCGAATGAAAGGCAACTATACGCATCTCTGACGCAGCAATATCTCAAGGCAAACAACTACATTGACCAGCCACTTGAGTTCCAGGCGGTGTGCAGAAACAGCGTGCCAATTGAACGAGATGCTACGGTGACAAATTGTCACAGTGACAAAATATGCGGTGAAAAGTATCTGACAAATAGCACGCAGATGATGTTGATACAGCCTGCAAAGGATGTGACATACGCAAAGAGACTTGAACAGGCATTGTTCCGGTATAACACATGGACTAAGTTCATTGATCCTTTCCATCTAAAGATCGGGTTTTGGACCAAATTTTTTGAAATCAAGAAAATTGATATTGTCAAAGATGAACAAACAAAGTGGACAGCGCTTAATGCAGATAAATACGGTGTTCTATGCCACAACTTTTTTGCGCTGCATGAAGGTGTAGACTGCAAGGCTGCTGCTCAATATCAGCGAGCCAAATTGATGTGAGTGTGGTGTTGCTAAAAGTGAATTTAAGCCGCATCACTGCCATTGTCGTTCGGCACTGTCGTAGTGTTTGTTTGTGTACATGTGTGGTGGTCCATTGATGTCTTATGTTCATGTGGATGTGTAGCTGTGACGGTCTCGTCGTTTTTTTGAGCAAACAAGTGAGTGAAGCACATGACTGTGCATGTCACAATAATCAAATAAAAATTTACACGGTCTATGCCTGTCAAAATGCAAATTTGAGTTGTCAATGCACAGATAATCGCAATCACCAAATCTGTTGTGTTGTGTTTTTCGAGCGACATAATCATTACATAAATGGCAAACGTTTTAGTCACGGGTTCTAACCCTAGTAGGTGAAACAATGCAATACGGGACAGTTGTGACATGTACATGAGAGCCTGCTGTTGTGAAGCTGGTGCGCTGTACAACGCACTGATAGTCATAGTTAAGAAAAAGGTTGGTAACGCACGCTTCGAATCATACAAGATGCCCTTTGATTGGTAGTTGTAATTTGTGCCCTGAAAATATACGTGCGAACCAAGCAACGTCCAGAAAAAACCCGTGCCGACGGTCAAGAATGTATTGACGACACGAGTGTGTGTGTCAATGTCTGGAATGATGATTACACTGCTGGCCAAATAAAATACTATATTCATACAGACTCCCAAACATACATTGCGAATCGTGCACAAATGTTGAATTTCAATGTGATCGTTGTGAAAAGCCTGTGCTGCACACCAGCCCAGAGCCAGGCCGCCAATAAAGCAAAAGTTTGAGTATGGCGTGGCAAAATTGAATGTCACAAACGTCTGCCACAGCATTGCGCCAATTAAATTCACGTACAGCACGTACAAGTCGAGGTTGTCATGCGTAAAAATAACGTGTTCTGCGGTAATTTCGTCTTCGATTGCAACAGACGACATACTGGACGCCTCGTCTAAATTGTATACAGAGATTTCGCGGCTTGGGGTTGTTTTTGCTTGGTGTTTGATTTGATTGAAATTGTGTCGTTCGCGTTTGATCAAATGTATGACCCATCGACTAAATCCAATAATCACAGCAAACATACTCAAAACCGAAACCTGTGCTGTACAAATTAAAGTTCGAATATGCAATCCAGTTTGCCGCACGTCGTCGTAATCAAATTGCAAACTGCCCAGTACCATGACAAAGTGATACAAAATAAGTCGTGCAAAAAGAGCACGCAGTATTATTCTGGTTGATTGGGAAAACATGTTCACGGACAAATGAATATAAGAAATACGTTTTTAAAAAAATATTTCTATGTTTTCCATATTTCAAGTAAAGCTTTTTAATGGAAAAGTCGGATATGGTCATCTGCGACGCCGAAGCATATCACAGTTCAAAAGTGCAAAAGTTTATACAGCAGGACCGCAAAGAAAAAGCATGGATCTTCAATATATTGAAAACAGACATCCCAGGTGAAACAGTTTACATGCGAACGCCACAGTGGATTTTGTGCTTGGATAAGCATTACGGCACTGATGTAAGATATCTAGTCATTTTTAAAGATAAATCATTGAAAACGATTCGCGATTTGCGACAAAACCACATTCCCATGCTAGTGGCAATGTACGGGCAGGTGAAAGAATGGCTGCAACAAAACGCGTCGAAGGACGACTGGGAGTTTTATTTTCATTATATGCCTAGTGTGTTCCAATTGCATTTGCATGTGAACACAAACCGTGCCATGCGAAACCCAGACCGTATTCAACCGTTGAACGTAGTGCTAAAAAATGTGCAACGAAATGAAGATCACTACAGTCAGGCACTTATTCTGACAAAAATGTGTAAAACGGTGAAACGTATGCAAAGCCACAAGAAAATAACTTGGCCTATTTAAGTTCAACCACCCTCAAATGGCTGCATCCATCGGCGAATACACAAATCTGGGTATGCCCAGTCTGGCAACGGCCACAGGAACGCGCGTCGATTCTGCTGCGAAGCATATCATGGCATGTAAAGTTGATGCAAAGCTCTTGCATCTATGGTCAAATGCAGCAGCCAATGACAACAGTGCGCAGTACATGCATTCAAGAAAACTTGAATATTGTATGCACAAAGACGAACTTGTGATGAACACAACGAATGCCCTAATCCCATCAAGTAGTTACATGTCAGGGGCACAAGCTGCGTATCCTCTTGTCGTGACAACGCTTGCGGAGATGCCAGAAAAAACTGTTAGACTACTGCATATAATCTACGGTTCTAATACAATGACCACATTTCGCCAGCGTGCAGAGGCAGTAGCAGTGCAAAAAAGGCGGGATATCTTCAATGTGATGGAAGATGCTGACTCTGCTAACTCGGACGACTTGCCAAAAATTAAAAATATACTGAGTCAACTGCCTGATCTGCGATGCCAAGGCGTGGCTCTTGGGCAGGCATTTGCCAGCTACATGTCTGGTGATAGTGTGGCGTCTGTTTTGATCGGTGGCATGGTCACCATTTCAAACGGCGCTTGGGACATGTATCCTGGAGACGTGGTGCAATGGTATTTTGACAGTGAAGAAGCGTTCTTTTATGCTAAGGACACCAAAGGTCAGGGAGATGAACTTGATCATCGAGCTGGAAGTCGGAAGCTTCGTATTTGTAGTGATGTCGCTTTTGATCGTGTTTTGGTTGCAGGGGACGGTGTCAGGGGCAATTTTGACGAACGCTACAAAGCCAATGTTCTAAATGCAAATGTTGATACTGGAAATGGAAAAGGTTATCGTCAAGGATGGGCAGATCGTAATATGGGCTTTGATGTTTCCGGCAATCACGGCTACGGATCCGGTAATGCCTTGTATGGTAAGAAAGATCACAAACGAATCTTTCGTATCAAGTCGTACCAACCGGCATGGCATAGAGAACAAGAAGTTGCCCCGCCAGTAGACGGCAGCCCCAGTTACCTTCGTTTCTCCGCGGACGCGAACCCTGAGTTGGTGGATGTGTATGGCGACAAAATCAGGATTTTCGCCAAGTGTATTTCTGGCGGCCGTGCTTTTGACCAAGTAGATATCATGCTTATGACTCAGAGTTCGTGATGTGTTTGCTGCAAATAAAATAAGTAATGTGCAAACGATATTTATATCAACCTTTGTCAATGCTTGCCGTAGAGAGATCTCGAATTTCCGACGAATTACCTCTTACAACTGAGGTCGTATGTTTAGAAATGGAAGAAATGGGAGATGAAGAGTCCCGTGAAGACGACTGTTCCTCTGACAGTCAAATCTTATGTTTTGGGTGTGTAATGTTTGTATGTAGCTATGTGTATGTTGCTTGTTCTGTGCTCGGCTTTTTTACTTCTACGCATTTGAAAGCTGAATCCCGACTGGATTTTATGGCCGTCTCTGCAGATGTGATTGCCATTGATTTGTCGTCTGCAGTGTTTGTTGTGACTGGATTTGTTGGGTCGCAGATAATAGAAAGTCAAGCGCCAGATACAATTGTGCCTTATTTGAAGTATGCTACAGTTTACGTTTTGATTGATTCTTGGATTGCCACATTTATATCATGTATATTTGGGTCACTATTCAATTTAGCCGAACTTGATTTTCATGTGCAAGACATTGCCATCACGTGTTTAGAAGGTTTTACAGGCTTGCAAGTTCTAGACTGGAGTCAAGCGGCCAATTCATGGCATTCGTTGAATAGTCCAATTTGGTTTTTACACTGTCTATTGTATGCCGTTATATCAATTCCTTTCGCACAAAACGGCATTGAAAAGGTGACCAGGTTATTTCCTTTGTATGCGCATTACTTTGTGTTGGTTAACTCGTTGTTGCCAGTGGCGGTTATTTCATTTTTTGCCCTGTATCACTCTAAATCGAATGTTTTTTACACGAATGTCACTAACATTGGCTATCGACTATTGGAATGTAACTTAGGCATAGCGGTGTTTTATCAGGTGAAACGTTTAGACATGTTAACTCTTCGCTGTTTGGAACTGTTGAGCTTTTGTTACCGTGAAATTGTCTGCATATTTTGTATGATCTGGTGGACACACCTTGGATTGACAGTTGATCCGTCAGTGGACAGTTGCATCAGATTGTATCACTTTTCGCCTTGTATCAAGTGGCATAATGAATTTTTGATGAGGGGTTGCTTAATAGGAGTGACGTTTATTGCCGTAATTGGACTTGCAAAGAAAAACATAATAATAAGTGATGTGTATGTGCAGCATCTCAAAACAATCCCGACCGTCATTTCCATGTGCTACCCTGCAAGTTACGTACTCAGCTTACTATTACAGATTAACTTCACTCGCTCTCTCATGCTGGAAAACACGCCGTTAATTGTGTTTTGCATTCCATTTGTGTTGCATGTAATTGCTAACGTATGGATTTCGTCGCATAAAGAGTTTTGTGTCGATTACCTACTCGCCAAATTTGACGGTTTGATTGTTCGGGCACGAAAAATCATTATGTTCAATAACAATTAAAAATGTCTACAACTATCAGCAAAGTCTGCCCAAATGTTGTCAGTGCGTTCTGATTCTACATATGGTTCTTTTTCCGCTTTGCGTTTGCCCAGAGAATCTTCCGTGCGGTCAGCGCCGGACGCATACGAACCGTCAACCTTTCGCTTGAGCTCGGAATTCTCAACTCGAAGTTGATCGAGGTCGTGTGCTTGGCGTTCATGTAGGGCAGACGCAGCCACCATCATCTGCCACACACCATTGTCTTCAGCAGAATTACGAACAAGATGTTGCATGCCTTCTTCAAAATCCTTCTTTGCTTTTTCGTCCTTTGTTTCAACTGAGTCAATCCACTTTTTCATCAGAGTGTTCAAGGCGCTTTGCATACCTTCGCGCGTGCGTGCACTCAGCTTGTCGACGCGGGCATTTGCTTCTTTGATTTTTTCGTTTCTATCCGATAGTTGTTTTTCCAGATTTTCAATGTGTTTGAGCATGTTGCTCGTGTCGCCGACCTTCAAATCTTTGGTCTTGTCAATTGAACCCACGTGAGAGTTACTGGGTTGATTTTCATCGCGCTTCTCATTATCAGACGACATAACAAGTGTTAAACTTAAATATGCCCTCGGTGCATATTCTTGATTTCAAGACGCCTTGTTTTTTTGTATGTATATTTGTACCAATGTTGACCATGCACTGATACTCATTACCATCAGTAAATGTTGCACAGACGCAGTGGTCGAGCCTGACGTTATGGGTAATATCAAATGGTTCATGGCAAGCAGAAACACGAGTTCGGCAATGGATGAACTGAATTTTGATTGTATTGTCATGTTGTGGAACAACGTAATGTAACGAGCAAATATTAGCAAAATGCTGCCTGTCAATGCTGTTTGAAAACCAAAAGATTCTTTCGACCTTGCGTACAATAAACGGCCGAGGCGCCACAAAGCATACCCACGCACCTCAGCAAATATTGGCACTTGTGAGTCGATTGAATCAAAGAAGAAAATACAGAGCATTTGTAAGCAAAGTTGAACCGAAATGGAATGAAAAGCTGACATTTTGACTGTAGTATGCAACAACAGATCCACGAGTAGCATGTGAAACGCTTTGAACATGTACTGATGTAATCCAAACGAATCATTTTGTTTGTTTCTAAAGTACATAGTCAGACTCACAGCCAAAAGAATGATAAAAAACGGTGACGTTCCAAAATCAATCTGCACAATCCATTCTTTCATGGTCGCTGAATATTGATACAAGAAAACAGAAACAGCGTTTTGAAGAAACTCGTCGTGTTGAAATTTAGAACGAATCATAGCAGGAAGACACAAAATACTTGTTTGAAGAAGCCAAGATGTGAGTGGAAAAAGCAATTGTGAATTTGAATTATTTGTAGAGTAGGAATCAACGTACTCCACTATACTTTGCCCGGCTTGCACGACTGCAGATTGTTTTAATACCTTCCATATTACGTTATTCGATTTTGAGCTAAGTTCGTGTAGACCTATGGAAATTATTACTGTGACAGCAAGAATCTCGATGCTGTTGAAATACTGTCTGAGTATGATTTGAAGCGCAGAGGCGATAGAAAACAAGATTGCGTTTTGTGCTTTGCCAGTAATAGCAAAAAAATCTTGTGATAATGTTATAGCTTCGTTCATTCAAAACAGAAATACTTAAATGTCTGTCTTTTATTCATTGAAGTACATACGAGATTTCAGTCCCGTTTTGCTCATGTTTCGCAAACAAAACTTGATTCGGTTTTCGGTATCTGTTATAAGCTTTGGTTTCAAACCTACACATTTTTGCAAAAATGCTTCTGTGGGCAACATGGTGTTTAGCTCTTCAAATCGTTTTAAAATACAAACGCCCTCCAATTGAACTCCATTTCGCATTAGGTACAACATGCCATACACAACAGATTTGATTTCATTGATTCTCAAACTCATTCTAAACTCACGTACTAACATAGTTAGAAGATACAAAACATGATGAAAACATTTTTTTGCAAGTATTTGTCGTGCATTCAAATCAAACCTCGGCATAATTTTATGCAGTTCGAACTGCTTGCAGCACAAGAAAGCTTTGCTGAGTACATTCAATCCAGGTGTGCGTATAGTCATGAGGCTTTTTTCAAGTCGTTTCAATATCTGTGCTGCGTGCACTTTTTTTGCCTGATTGGACGTTAAAATCTCATGAACGCTCTGCTTTACAATTGCATGATGGTCGTATTCATTGAAAAGATTTGGGTTGCGTCTATTGCTTTCCAAATTAATCGTTTCCATATATTCATCTTCGGGAAAGTACACTGTTTTGACAGCAACGCCAGACAAGACACACACTTCACCGCATTCGGTGCCAATAGTTTGGCATGTGTCGTAATGACAGCGATGCACTTGCCCACACACTGTACAGCCCAACAACCCCAAATCAATGGTTTCCCATTTACACGTTCCGTGCTTAACACTGGGAAGAACGAAAGGCGTACGCAAAAGACGCCATAACTCAACCACATGTGTGTCGTTCATAATGTAATGATCTTATTGATTGTCTATTCAGGTATTTTTGAAAAAAAAAACTACACTGTGGTGGGTAGTAGTTGGAATGTCAGTGAAAGACGACAAGTGAATGTACGCGGTTCGTGTGTCAGAAGATGCAGAGTGTCACTCATTGTTTGCTCGTTTTGCGTTTGCTGTACTTGCCACTTTTCAAACGCATCCGTGTCACTTGGAGCTTCAACCATGGTGGTCAGGCACGCCGGTAGTTGCAGCATAAGCTCGTCTTCTGTGTTGAAATCTACCCACTTGGCGTTGTCCAGTCTCTGAATTTGCAGGGTCAGATTGTTCAAATCCATGGTGTTTACTTTGTTGAGAACAACCTTGCGCAGATGATTACAACATGTTGACATTACTTGCTTCATGACTTTAAACCATTGGTTGTCGATGAGTGGCTGCTGGTCAATGTCCGCATTCAAAACGTTTTTATTACATCGCAGAAGTTCCACTACGGGATGGCCTTTGTCAATGAAATAAAAGTTTTCACCTTGAACATTAAGGACGCCCTGGGTCTCTAGATTATTGGCATTATACAGAGGATATTTGGTGCGCCACTCAATACCTTCCACAGCCTGGTGATCGTTAGTATATAGATTCAAAGCCTGTGTATTGTGCACAGACGGCAATGCAGTAAATGCGTATGTGCATCCAGTACGCGTTGACTCTTTACCTGGGACACAAGAAAGATTCACGCCAAGCGAAACAGGAAATTTGTTGTGATATTCTATAAGATCAGCACTGATAATGTGTGCATTTTGAAGCAGAGTAGATAGTGACACCCCGTCAGTGCAGCCATCGACGAGATCGTGTACTCCAAGCATGGTTGCAACCTGGCCATTCTGCGCCGACCAACTAGAAGCAGTCGGACCACCCATTTGCATTTGATGCATACTACCTTTGATTGTAGCAACAATGTTTCGTGTGATTATTTGTCCTTCTTGACCGAGCTTCGACGTTGCCGTTGACATGGTTTGAGCTTCAGACATGACAACCTCAGCACTTAAATACGATGCATTACACAAACGACACTGATCCACGGGCTAACGCTGTATTACACTTCTCCATAAGACGTTATTTTTCTGGAACCTGACGCAGCTTTCATCATTTTTTTAACTTTAACGCTATTTTTTGCCTCTATTTTTATATATTTGCTTACGGGCATTAATTCAGGAACTTGTAATTCTTTGGATATTGTCAAGTTAGATTCTCGTGCATACGGAACCGCGTTTTTCCGAATAGCACCATCCTTGGTCCAAGGACAAACTCCGAACATAAACTGCCTGTCGTCACCTTTGCTCAGATGTACGTAATCGTGTGCTGGGATTAGCTTTTGATCTAAACAGCATTTAATACGAGATAGCATTTCGTCTTCGTGTTGCATTCGTCGAATGTGGCGTTGTTTGCTTGTCATCAAGTGAAACCTAGTAAGGTTCTTTGAATTCAAAACATTTTCAAAGTAGCTGACAACTATTTGTGCTGCAAGATTAGGTAGACGTAGCAAAAGCCGGGCAATCATTGTTTTGTATTCACCAATACAAATTTCCGGCCACGAGGTAGTTTCTGAAATCGGAAAAAAATTAATTTCTGTGCTCTTGTAATCAGTTGTTTGATTCAAAATAATATTCGGATTTGTGAACGAATGTGTTGTGTAACTCTGAAGTGTGCCTACAAAACGCCAGTAACAGCATTTGCACAGACCACCACGGTTTTCTGGTCTCTTTAGAATACCAACAGGGTTCACATTCCACCTTATCTGACATGACACGCAAAAAATCATGCTGTGATAATTACTCTCCATTACACTTCCAAAATATTTTGTTCTTTTTTATTACACAAATACAAATGTCAAAGCACCAGCCTTTTCTCCCATTTCCATATCTTCTGTTGTGGGGAGTTTGAAACGGCCATGCATGTTTTTTGCGCCATTTGCAATTGAAGTCTCAAAATCACCGTCAAGCATTTGTGCAGACGTCTCGATGATTGCATTTTCTGCTAAATCGTGGTCGTCTATAAGCATGCACCACGAGATCAAATTCTTTCTGTAGCGTTTCTTTGCCACCTCTACTGTCTCTTTCGAAGCCTTGTTCTGCAAATTAAATTTCTTTTTGTCTTGCCTTATTTTTTGCGTTTCCTTCTGCTCCTTATTTGTACAGAGTAATTGTTTGAATTCTTTCTCCGACGCAGCATAATTGTTGGCAAAATATTCGTTGCATGCATCTATGAAGATTGTACAAAATTGTTCTTTGAGCTGCAAAATCGCGGTTGGGTCTGTGATCGATGGATTTAAGTAATTAAGCCAGACATGCTGCTTGTTCTTGTAATGGATTATGTTGACAAGCCGTAAAATTAGGGTATTGCGTCTGCACAAGCCATCTTGCATGGGCATCCAAATCAAAAGATTTTGGAACAGAATGGAACATTTGCAAATGGATTGAATTTTGGCAAATAGCTCGTCAAACTCACACAGGACGCCAGGGTTTCCAGGCAGCATGAAGTTTTTGTTTTCATTCATGCCATTTAATGCGTGTTGGATTTGATGCGTGTCATTCATGCCATGTCTTCATTAAGTTGTGGGATATTTTGTTTTATTTTCATTTTTTTTTGTTTTTATTTTTGTCGAAAGTGTTGATTTTTTTTTTGAAGTATTTTAGAAATGAATAGTTCATGAAGTTCATTTGGTTTGTAGGGTTGTGTTTGACATTGCTTAATGTGTCTTATGGCTTGTTCACTTGTGATCTTTGCTTACCAGGAACGTTTTGTTTCAACAATGCACTATCAGATTGCCCATCAAATTCTATGTCTGCATCTGGGTCCGACAATATAACAGATTGTATTTGTAACGAAGGATTTTACGGTGTGGGGCATGGGTGCGTAGAGTGTCCTGTAAATACGTACTGCTTGGGACTCGCAAATGAGCAATCGAGTGATTGCCCCGTCTTCATGTCTTCGCCAGCGCAGAGCACGTCAATAACAGACTGTGTTTGCAATGCTGGATATACTGGACCAAATGGTGGCACATGCGTAGCATGTGTAGCCGGGACGTACAAATCAAATATTGGCAGTGAAAAGTGTGTGAACTGTAGTGTGAACACTTACAGTGTACTCGAAGCATCGACTGACTCAAATAATTGTGTTGCTTGTCCAGCAAACTTCATTTCTGCAACTGGATCCGATGATCTTGAAGATTGTATTAGTGCTCCTGGATTTTTTAGTCCATCGTCATCCACGGATAGCATTTTCGAGTGTCCACTCGGCACTTACCAGCCCAATGCAGGAATGACTGTTTGTTTCAATTGCAGTGCTGAAACATACAATGACAAAACAAATTCTGTTTCTGTCGGCAATTGTTTGGCATGTCCTGCAAATTCGGTTGTGATCAACACTCCAGGTGTTGACATCACAGATTGCCTGTGTAACGCCGGGTACACGGGAGGTGCAGGTGAAACGTGTTTACCGTGTGTTGCTGGGACTTACAAAACCAACATTGGAACACAGCCTTGTACTTTTTGTGCACAACACACGTATTCGACGGTGACGGCAATGTCTGAAGACTCCTGCGTTGATTGTCCCAGCAATAGCTACAGTTCTCAAGCTAGTGCTAGCATACATGCTTGCAAATGTGGAGTTGCGTACGACAATCAACCAAGTCAATGTGCTGAAGAGGTTTGTTGTGTTCGGTGTTCAAAAGGGTCTTTCAAAAACGATTCAATGACACAGTGTGCTGAATGTCCTGCGAGTACATATTCAGTGCTCGAAAGCCATTGTGAGTCGTGTTTCGAAAACAGTGTTTCGGGAGTTGCTAGTAGTGATGTATCAGAATGCGTGTGTGTGCCTGGTTTTGAAAGACTTGTAGGGCATGATACGAGTCTGAGTTGTGAGCCATGTGAGCCAGGTTATGCAAACAAGAATATCAATGGAAGTTGTGTGCCGTGTGATGCAAACACGTACAACCCTTTGCAACAAGCTCTGAACTGTTTGGATTGCCCAGAAAATTCAATTACTTTGCATTCGGCGTCTGTCGGGTTAACTGCCTGTTTATGCTATTATGGATACGAGACAATCTCAATTGGGCAGGACATGACATGTTCAAAGTGTCCTGCGGGGTCGTTCAAGGCAACACTGGAGTCTGGGGATGTGTGTGCTGTGTGTGCAGCCAATACGTATTCGTCCGTGTCTCGCAACGAATGCTTGTTATGCCCAGACAATAGCGCATCAGAAAGTAATAGTTCGTCGTTGAGTGATTGTTTGTGTGTTGCTGGGCATGAACCAACGACTACCTCACCACATGCTTGCGGGGAATGTGATGCCGGATTTCACAAACCTGACATCAGCAACAACAATTGCTCACCATGCGCTGCTGGTTATTACGTCTCGCAATTCGGTGCAGATCAATGCGTAAGCTGTGCGGAAAATTCGTATGCAGACGCTCAGGGTTCAGCTGAGTGCACTCCGTGTATGAATCACAGTTTTACTTCAGCGACTTCTCAATCGGCAACAGATTGTTGGTGCGTGGCAGGATATTTTTTCTCAGGCCAGCAGTGTGTGCAGTGTGCTGTCAATACTTACAAAACCACAGAGCATGCTTTGACGCAGAACCAGTCGCATGACCTTTGCCATGCCTGTGCCATCGGGCAATATACAGTTGACCGGGGTTCGACATTAGTCACTGAATGCCTCACGTGCCCTGCAAATTATTACATAGCCGCCGACGGTAGTTGCCAGTGGTGTGGTGACAATGCACAAAGTCCAATTGCTAGTGTTGGCCAACACACGTGCCAGTGTAATGCAGGTTACGAAGGTGATGCGAGCATTGGTCTGCCGTGTTCCAAATGTGAAACTGGAACTTACAAAGAAGAAGCAGAGAACAACGTGTGTGTATATTGTGCTGTTGGACAAGTTGGAATCGAGAGTGGCACTGGCATGCGTGGCATTCTGCCGTCACATAGCTGTGTGCTGTGCGCGGTAGGCAAATACTGGTCAAATTTCTCATGCGTGGAATGTCCAGCGAACGCCACGAGCGTCGAAGGCGCGATTTCACTTGCAGAATGTGTGTGTGTGGCGGGGTATGAACGCACGCAAGACGTTTGCGAGGCGTGTGCAGTGGGAAAGTACTCAAATGAAGGCGAAAACTGTCAGTTGTGTACTGCCAATACATATTCGGATACAGCTACAAGCACGCTATGCACACCGTGTCCTATGCACACGTCTTCGGATGTTGGTGCAAGCAGCGAAGAAGATTGTCTGTGTAATATGGGATATTTTTTGCACAATTCTGTGTGCACTGCGTGTGCCGTCGGTACGTACAAAGAAGTGGTGTCATCCGTTCAGCAATGTACAGGCTGTGGCGTGAACCATTACCTGCCGCTGCATGCTGATGGAACACAAGACGTTTGTCAATTGTGTCCTGCTTTTAGTTTTGTCACCGGCGGTCAAGGGCATGGCATATTAAGCTGTGTATGTGATTCTGCGTACATTCGCGTCAATACTACATGTCGCGCTTGCAAGCAAGACCATTACTGTATTAATCAATACACTGAGATCGAGTGCCCAGTCAATTCGCATTCTGAACTGTCGAGTGCAAGTAGTAAAGTGGAATGTCTTTGTGATGCTGGGCATTACGGGGCTGGTGCGCCATGCACCATCTGTCCCATCAATTTTTATTGTCCTAACGAAACTGTAAATCCGCAGGCATGCCCACCAAATTCAAGCACGATCGGAGTATTGGGACGGCGAACAATTGAAGATTGTGTGTGCGACATCGGATATCACAATGAAGACAACGTCTGTCATTTGTGTGCTGAAGACTCGTGGTGCTATGCAAACGTGCAGTACAATTGTCCTCCCAATTCGTCCGCTGTACGTGGAAGCTCTGATGTGGAAGATTGCAGGTGCGACGATGGCTTGCGATTGCTGTCTGAAGATCATCCAAATCAGGAATGTGTGCCGTGTATGAACACCATGGTCTGTCGAGATGGACAGATCGAAGAGTGCAGTGACAATGCTTTCAACGAAAACATGCAATGTGTGTGTATGGATGGCATGTATTGTCAAAACACGACAAACGACAGATCTTGCAGTGGATCTGATCTATGTCAAAACTGCACGGAAGGCCATTGGTGTGCTGATAACGTACAGCGTGTGTGTGCGGCAAACGAAGATTCTCCTCCACGCAGCAGTGCACATACCGCATGTCGCTGTAAACAGGGTTATTATCGCTTGCATGGCGAATGTATCATCAGTCCTGTGGGGTTTTACGCGGTTGACGAAGTGAAGTTTGCATGCGTGGATTTTGATACAGACACAACTACACTTCACGAGGGCTCATATTTGTTAACGCAATGTCAATGTCAGGCCGGCTACTATCGCACCGACTATCATGACAAATGCAAGCCATGTCCAACAAATTTTTACTGTCCTTCAGAACATCAAATAGAAAAGCCCAATGTTGTGCGATGCCCAGAAAATGAATTGACTCTCACGACCAAGTCCACATCTATTGATTCTTGCGTTTGCTTGGCTGGTTTCAAATTGACAGTCGATGGTGGTGTTGTTCGTTGTTTGGAGTGTGATGTTGGTGAGTTGTGTTCATCTGGTCAAGTCTTGGAATCGCTGTGTCATCTAGAAAATAAGACGCCAAATCAAGATCATTCGGAGTGTGTTTGCATGCCTGGATATGGATTGGTCGTGGCAGATTGCGTGGCTTGCCCAGGCGGTTTTGTCAAACCACTCTCGGGCAACACTGTCTGTGAAAACTGCCCGTCTAATCAATATAGTGTCAACAAAACGCATTGTCAGTCTTGTCCAGAACACAGTCAATCTCGACCAGCGAGTGCAACATGTGAATGTGCTGAACAATACATCTGGGATGAAGAGTCAGCGAGTTGCAAGGAATGCCCTGAAAACATGTTCTGGGATGGCATTGACACGTGCACCGCTTGCCCTCACATGTCTAGCACAATGGGAGCGCCACCAGCAGTAAGTGGCATTCAAGCCTGTGTATGTGCAAATGGGTTTCAAAAGCATCCAGTCAATACAAGCAGTGGATACATGTGTATAGCGTGCCCCGAAAATCACTATGAAAGTAATGGCTTGTGTGTTGCATGTCCTCCAAACTCAGTTAGTGCTGGCAATTCAACTTCAATTGACGAATGTGTGTGTGTCGGCTGCCATCGGCAACTGGTTGATGCATCTTGTGCTGGATCCTGTGCACTGCCTCCTGACAACTGCACGGCTTGTGCGTCCGGCTTTGCAAAGCCTCTCCGCAGTCAAACATTCAATTACGAGAAATGTGTTTCTTGTGCATATGGCACATATCAGCCGAACGTTGGCGCAACTATGTGCTTACAATGTCCCACCAACGAGTATCATCACGTCATCGCATCTTCATTTCGGAGCGACTGTCTTTGCGTTGAAGGCTATGAAAGAATTAATGCTACTTGCGAACGATGCAACCCTGGGCATTACAAAAACCATTTGAGTAATGTGCAATGTACGCAATGTGACGTTGGAACGTTTCAAGCGCTAGATACGTCAACTGCGTGCAATTTGTGTTCAGTAAGCACACGAAACATCAGTAATTTTGCCAGCTTTATTGCGCTTGAAAACGTAAGCAACGTTTCATTATACCACCCACATCCTACATACTTCTCTAAGACGACCGTGGATGTGGCATCAACGTCAGTGTTTGACTGCGTCTGTGCGCTGGGTTACGAGAGCAAAAATAGTATGTGTACAGCATGCGAGACCGGTAGTTTTAAAGAATCCGTTGGCCTACACGACTGCAGATATTGTGGTTCGCTTATCAGTGGTTACGGCAACACGTTCGTAAACAAATATGGAAATACCAGTCAAAATGGTGCAACCAGTATTGAACACTGCTTGTCTTGCCCTGCATTTTCTGGACAAGATGCAAAACTGATTGGTGATTTGGATGATGGGTTTACATTTGTGATGAATGACGAAACTGATTGCAAATGTTTTCCAGGTCATCACAACAAAAACTCGAACGGGTGTTCAAACTGTTCCACTTACGAGATTCAGCCTTATTATTCAGACGATGTCTGTTCATTTTGTCCTGATGGACACTACTTTGTCGCCAATAATCAACTTTGTCAGATGTGTGCTGTTTACACACACAATTTGAGTTTTGTGCATACAGGAATAGTTGTAAATTCTGTGCATTCGAGCTATCTATGGGCAACTAGTGAAAGTGATTGTGAATGTATGTTAGGTTTTGATAGACTAGCAAGCAACGACGGACGTTGTACGCCTTGTTCTGTGGGGCACTTTCGTAACGACAACCTTACACGGCAATGTCAAGAATGTGCGGCGAATACATTTCTGCCAGTTGCAGAAGGTCTGGAATGTCTACCCTGTCCTGTTCACTCTTCTACTTTAAATGTGACAGCTTGCAAAGTGATAACTGAATGTATTTGTGATTTTGGATACGAGTGGAGACAAGAAACGGAGACGTGCCAGCAATGTCCCGCTGGAAAATTTCGCAATGTGTATACTGCTGCATGTCAAATTTGTCACGAGAATTTCTACTGTCCAATTGGCACAATTAATCCGATTGCGTGTCCAGAAAGTGAAGTTTCAGTTGCTGAGTCTTCAGACCTGAATGACTGCACATGTGAAACCGGTTCTGGTCGCTCATCACAATCAAATGCAGTACGTCAGATTTGTCAAGTATGTCCTGCTGGTTCTTTCACAGAGGAGAGAAGCAATGCAGAGTGTGAACTTTGTCCGGCTAACAAAAACACGTCGAGTACTGGAGCTACAAGTAAAGGACTCTGCAAGTGCGTTCCAGGACATGGCGTTTCTGTAAGTGACGATGATGCTGCGTGTTCGCCATGTCTTGATGGGTTTTTTGCATCAGGTGGACAGAACATTGCGTGCTTTCATTGTGGGTGGGGTACTGTCACAGAACCCCCGACGGCCGCAGACAGTGCAGATAGCTGCCAATGTGACACCAAAAACGGGCTGTACAGTTTTGAGTAAAACACAAACGTCTTTGAACACACACCTTTCACGTCTTGTCACAATGTCAGATATTGAATGTCTGCAAACATTTGAGAAATTCAAATCTGCGTTGTTACAGTATTTTGAAGCACTTTCGTGCAAAAATGGTGCTCGTACAGACAACAATTCGATTTCGCAAGTTATTGAGTTTGTACAAGGGGCAAAACAGCTATTGTTCGACTTAGGGTTCAAACGCATCAAAAAGATTATGGACGCAATCGAAATGTGCACCGAAATTCCATCTCAAACGATGCATGCATGGACACTGTGCTCTTTGACTGGTAGACCAACGGAAGAAACCATTGTTATCGACAGTTTTTTGCGTGTCTGTACGTCGCTGAAGCGCTGGGTATGCAGTGTGTGGGTGGTGACAAACATGAAAACAATGGGCTTATTGCAGAAAGAAAGTGCTGGAAATATTGAGTGTTTGGAAGATGAAAGTGTAAATATATATTTTCAATGTTTTGAATGTGTTGTGTCGTCTTTGCAGAATACATTCAATACATGCACGAAAACGCCAATCTGTAAAAAAGAAAATTAGTCACTGAACATACATAGATGTATATATAAATCATGACAATCGACGCTGGATTTTTCAAAATTATCAAGAAAGAATGTGCCTCGGCGTTTGTAAGCAATTTGCCCGTGACGATGAAACCAGACACAGTGTTTATCGATGGACAAATAAAACTAATGAAAGCTGACGCAGTAAGAACGTGGAGTTCGTTTTTGCATTTACAATATTACAAAACAATAGAACAATCGTTTGGGTTTGGAGCAACCACAGTTGTGTTGGCGTTTGACAATTACGAGTTTGTTCCTGTGTCGAAAGGCATGACACAAGCCAATCGCAGCAAACACATGCCGCAGATAGATTTTTGTGCATCCGACGATTTGCCAAGCACGTTGCCTGAAAATTGGTCAGTGTTGATGCGCAACAGGACTTTCAAAGTAAAAGTCATCAAGTACATATTGCGTTGTGTACAGAATTGGTTTGAAGCAAAGTACGAAGCGGGCTTGGCATCACAAGACGCTGTGTGGTGCAATCGAACTTTAGTGTTGGACTTTGCAGAAACAATTGTCCTGGGCAAAAGCATAGTAAACCCTATTACAGCTGAAATTAACGTTGGTCGGGGAGAATGTGACATCAAAGCCTTTAACTGGCTTAAGGCATGTGAGAGAATGCTGGTATACTCAACAGACGGAGATTATCTACCTATTGCACTACTTCAAATTCAAAAATTTGCGCTCTCAAATGCCGACACACTCAATTGTCTTCCGGATGTATGGCTTTTTCGTATAGAAACGAAAGTTGCGAACAATAATACATCAAAACGCAAAAGAGCTGATGGCAATTTACAAAGCAAATTCCAGAAAGAATTTGTGCACGTGAATGCAATATACTCGTGGATGCAAGACGTAATTCCAAGCACGAAAACGACCGCTGTCAATCAATTCTGTTGTTTAGTAGCAATGTGTGGGTGTGATTTTGCAATGAATTTGCCACAACTTGGTCCGCAGCGCTTGTGGCAGGTGCGTCATTTGTTGCGCCACGTCGATCTCACAGACAAAGATTCAATTGTCCTTGCAATCAGCGTTGCGTACCAGCATTCTTTTGCGCAAAAAAACCCTCGATTGTTTACCGAACGTGATTGTACACCAGAAGGGTCTTTACAACACCTCAATTTCACGCTGCAAAAAATTTCACGTGCTTCTAACAAACGTCTTGTGTCGCAAATGTGGTCGACAGAAAGAATTTGTGCTCACGCGTGCAATGTATTGTGGGTTATTCAATATTGGAATTACTTACAAGCGCACATTAACCCACACAACGAACCGGGTGCTTGGGGGTATGTTGTTGATGAAAAAGGCCGCACACAGTTTGCAGCTGTGTGAAGCTAAACAGCAACATCAAATTTAAGTGTGTTCATATTAAAGACATAGATTTTGCATGTCAGAACAACTAGATCAACTGAGCAAGCAGACGTCCTTTCAGTTGATTGTACTGATTGTTACTCTCATTCTGACTCTGCATTCTTCATTTTCAGATCCGTTGCAAACGCGGCAGTATCTTCAAAATTCAGATTATAAAGGTCAAACAATATTGCCCGTAATTGTTCCACTTGAAACAACCACGTCAATTATGAAAGAGTCATACAATGCGACTCACACACCCGTAAAACTGAAGGAAAATGATAAGATAAAAAGTAGAAACGATTATTTGATGGGTGTTCTCAAAGAAGGTTCGCTGAACAAAGCAGGAACTACAATGACTAAAACCCAGATTTCAATGCTAATGCACGATTGCTATGGTACGCTGACATCGGATCAAATGCTTTTCTTGCAGAAGTATGCAGGCCCTAAGTATTGGGGATTCCGGGCACTATTGCTGCAGTTTCTACAAGATAGAAATACAGTGTTTGATGATACGGTTCATCAGAATCCCACACATGGCAGTCATCACATTTGTACGTGTTTGAAAGAATTTTCCATTCAAACTGACATTAATGGAGTATTTCCCGATGCGAAGAAGAAATTTGATCATACAGATAAACCAGAGATGACGGATTGTCAGCTACAGGATCTTGTGTATCAATCTAGAAATGACAATACGATGTTAGAAGATTATTTTTCAGATGTCCCCACGTACGTCACTCATGACTTTCTGCATTCACATACTATAGATTCCTCAGATGTCATTAGTGCTCTTCACAAAGCCATGAATTTAAAAGCAACTACGGCAATTACTACTTCGTCAACTATTGAAGAATTGCTTGTATGGGCACGAGGAATTTCTGTTGCAAACTACAACAAACAGTATGTACAGTATGATTCATACACAGACCCCACAGAGGGGAATTGGATTGAACATAGTCAAACAGCTGGGATCAAGATGTGCATGCATCACGCTGTGCCCGTGTTCGTCTCTTCAGTTGAAGAATATGTTGGCGTGCAGGTGCATTACAAGCTTGGTGAGCATCTCTTGTTGACAGCTGTTTTTGTGGCCATTTTTTTCATGTCCTTGCAGCTTGAAGCACAAGTTAAGAAGGAAGTTCCCAATTCCAATTATCGTATCCAATTTGTCTCCTTTGCAACGCGGGCGAGTAAATTTGTTTGTGCATTGTCTATCTTTGGTATCTTGTTTTTTGCATGCCAACTTATTCTAAATAACAAGCTTGAACGAATCGACCTTAAAGATGAATTTTATTGGACGGGAATATTTGGAGGCTTTGCAAGCGACGTGTTACCGCTTCAAATCATTGCTTCTATTTCTCTCATTCTCTGGCTGGTGTTGGCGTTAGCCTTTTTCTTTGTAGCCTGGACCATGTTCTATGCCGAGGAAGAACAAGACAAAGAATGTACTATTGTGGGGTGTATGGTGTTTGACATTTGTATTATTTTGGGTTCGGCTCACATGGCTGTTACAATGTCGGTACTCCGGGGTATTACATCCTCGGAAACAATTCTGTTGGTGTTTTTGCTTGTGATGAGCATTGGCTTGCTGCAGCATTTCAGCAACCTGACCATGTTTGTGCTGCAAATTTCCAAAAGTGTACAACTTGACATTAACAATAGAATTGCATTTCATCGTTTTGGTGGAGCGCTTTTGTCAGCTTTTATGTTGTGGGCAGTGTATGCACTGGCAAGCACTACGTTTGCGGCAAATACCGTCGATGTGATTCATTCTCAAACAAGCAATTTTATTTTCCTGTTGGGACTTTTCTTCATTTTGCATGGATACGACATATGGGTTGAAGCCGCTGTGCAGTTTCAAGCAATCACAGAACCATATCAAGTATCTTCCTTTGTCACTAAGAAACATTATTATACTGGGATGCTCATTCTTGTGTTGATTGTATTTCTGAATATTCAGCGATATTTGTTGTTGTGTGGCAAAGAAGATATTCATGCACTGGACAATCAGATTTGTAAGAAACCATTTGCTTATATTTTTGGGCCAATGAACAATAATGCTGAGAATCACTTTCTCAGCGCACGCCCTCTCTAAAACACGGTAGATTACTTGAATAAATAAAGCATCAAATCATTCTCAAAAATACAGTCTGTGAATATATATGTATGATTTATTAGATTATGTCAGAAACTAACGTTACACTACCAATTTTCTTACCCGCTTTTAAAATTATTCCTACGTACGAGACTAACATAGGAGGTATTTGGTTTAACCCCGAAAAACATCCTTGCTGTGCGGCCGGTATATTGTACAGCGAAAAACAAGCTGACGTTGTGTCGATGCAAGGTGACGGTTTTCAGTTTCCAGCAAGCGAGCATCTTATCTCACCTCCCCTGCAAAACAATGAGTCAATAATAGCACCAAGCGTAAGTTTTCAATTTTCCGCCAGTGGAAATAAAGTTGTAAATGCAGGTCGTTTTTCAGAAGAGGAAACGCCCGCGCAGTTTGTTTGTGCAAACATTGCAACATTCGATGAAATTCTGAACGAAAAAACGGTGGAAACGTCTCAATTGGAAACAAATACAAAAATTAAATGTCAGTACAAATTGATGTGTACGGAAGAAGAAAAACTTACAGCACTGTCACGTTTGCAGGTTATTAAACAAACGATGCAGCAGCGCAGTCGTGATGTAATAACACCAGAGGAGGCTGGGCAGCGTTTGCAAAAACATTTGAATTCGCGTTTTGATGGCCATGCTGAAGCACTCAAACAATACATGAAACTGAAAAACCTTACCTGTTCACAGCCACCAAGCAACTTCACGTTTGCCTTTTCAAGATGTGTGGATCGACTAGGAAAAATTGACAGTGTCCAGCGTCACGCAATGCAGGAAAACAGTGTTTGTACATCTGCGTGTGCTGAACGATGTGCGACTGCCTTCATTCAAGCTAGCGCTCCACTTGCTGTGAATTGGACGGTGCAATCTGGTCTCACTCTTACAGGTGAAAACACAGCCAATCAAGTGCTCAATCATTTTAAGCAAAACAACATGTTTTGTGTGCAGAAAATTATGGAGGAAATTACCGGGGAGTCTACGTCAACTGAACTCAGTCGATATCAAGCAGACTCTTCCATTGGTGTCGTGCAAGAAAACAACAAATTGTTTTGCAATTGCAATGGAGAACACGCAGGTGAATGTCAGCAGTATAATAATATGTTCAAGTGCCAGGTAGCCTGCAACCAACTTATGCGTGCGCAAAAGGCCAGGCCAATTTCTTTATTCAGTGCTGCGTGCGCCGCGGACGATTGTGAAGGGGGGGCTTGTTCAGCCGTCAATGTAATGTTGTATTTGAAGTTGAACAGCGAAGAAACAATTAAGCATGACATTTTGCAAGCGTGTCAGTGTATTGATATGTTTACAGGAAATCCGGATCAGACAACATCCTATGAAACGCACAAACGTGCATTTGAAATCATGGCTTTGAACGTAAAAAAACATTTGCAGCAAGATAACATCAACGTTGGGGTGGCGTCTTTGCTGGCATCAGCACCAAGCATGAATCAAAACAATCAACAAGTTTTAAATGACAAACCTATAAACGTAGAAAGTTTTAAAACCTTTTGGAGTGAAGGCATGAAAACAAACTTGGGTGGGCATGCAACTGGGCTTGTGCATAAATTGAAAAAACAAGTAGAAGTAAAGACTGGTTCGGTTAAACACGTTGTTAACACTTCGGGTTCGACGCAAGATTTTTTAAAGGACAGCTATATTGCAGAAGGAACAGCACCTTCAAAACAAATTGATATTAAGACGAGTCAACGACAAACAACAGTGAGTTTTGGAACTGACGAACTGTTCAGAACATGTAACGCTCAAACACAAAACGCCATTGACTTGTTGCGTAAAAAATATGATAAACAGCCAACGCCTTTGATTGAAGCTTTGAACGTGAGTGAACTTCTTACGACGACGTTAAATTTTGCTAATCTGTCTGAAAACCCACATGTGGCGCCAACAAACTTTTTCGCATTGGGTGACGCTAACGCTAAATTTTACAACACATTGCTGCTTTCTGGAAATGTTGTCTACTACTCAGCAGATTTTGAAAATCATGTCCTAGCAGAGGGTGTAGATCTGACAGGTAGGTTACCAAACAGTGAGGTAATTTCAATTGAGACCTCTGTAGGAGCAGAAGAACGAAGACTATGCTGTTTATTTGACATGACATTCCACAATCACTTGTTGAAGCCTGCGCAAGTCTTCGAATTGCGCAAGCAAGCTGGAATGGTACCGAGTGCACTACCCGCTCTTGTGAGAACAGATTACAACGAATGTGCATTCAAAGTCGGAGGGTCGTTAACCGCGAAGATTGCTCAGACGTTGCCACGGCGCAATGCACAATTAACAAGTGGTGTTGACCCATTGCAACTTCAAATCAATCTGCGATTTCCAGAATTTACACAAGTACGCAATCTGCAAGAGCGTAACGCTTTGACTATGGCAAGAAAACTGGAAATAAGAAAGTTGTTAGATAAAGACATTCAATTTCAGCAGGGCGCATACAATAATTTGATGGAAGTTTTTATTCCGGTGTAATAAACTATGTAATATCTCACTTTTATTTCAAACGTTTCACACTGTTGGATGCGTGTGATTCGACCATCAATTTGAACTGTTCGCGTATTGCTTTCATATTTTTGTGCTTCGATGTCTTGTGCAAAAAATGTGAGCTGGTGTTTTGTGCCGTGTTTGCGTGCAGAGATATTTTGTATGGCATTGTACCGTGCATTTGTCGAAGATCAAAGTGTTTTTGGGGTCGGCGACTGAGAAGTCGGCGTCGGTTGTGTGTGTTTTCCGGCGCGAGGGACCATGAAAGACTTACAATTGCTTTGTCTACCAATCCAATCGGTGATTTATTTGGCCAATGATACACCGGCCATATCCAATATATCACTGCATACTCCGAGCCAGCTGCCGACAGTTTCGCCACGACAGATTGTCGAAAACGTTCAACTAGCTCAGCGTTGCCTGTGCCAAAAATATTTGCTTCCAACCATGCTCTATCCAATTCTTCACCTCCACTTACACGGCCGGCGGACACTTGATGCACGAAAAACGTGTTGTAGCTCAGTTCGGTGTTGCGGTTCAGTGCCCCCTGGAGACTCCAGTCATGCGTGGTCAAACACTCTCCGACGTTGCCCTCGGTTGGCACCGATGGTTCGTATGGACACTGCGCGCTCAACACAGGGTCAAGTTGAATCTGACTGCGACCACCGCCAGCGCCTGTGATGTGATTTGAAACACTGTCGGGAATAACCTCTGCTGCGAGAGCATGCGATATGTAAATGTCGTCGATGCGCAGAATTTCGTCCACGTACGTTGCGAAATACTGAATAGCGTCTGTTGACTGATCGTCTGGTCGCAGAACGACTGTCATCAAACTTTCTACCATTGACATCGCCGTTTCATTGTTAACTTGAAACGTTCCTTGCAACGGCTCATACGCCAGATTTACTCCGCGGTACAGCTCAGCAATGACGTGCTGTGTTGCATCAAACGCAAGCGTCTGTTCAGCTTGACACGAAATGCGCGGGCTGTGTGAGCTCACAAAATTGACCGCTGACAGCACTTCCATGCCGTGTCCGTCATTCAGCGTTGTAGCGTTGGTTTTGATCATTGTGTTGATGTTAAAAGTATCGGCCGTATGCCATTCTGGAAGCGGCCACACAATTGTAATCCAACTCCAGGCATCCCCGTCTGTAGACGTGTAAATGGACGGCTGGCACAGTGCATGTTTGGTCAGGCACGTGGTGTCGTGTCCGGCTGCTTGCAAGTCTGCAATCTTGCTCTGCATGTCAGCGCAATCTTGTGTCGACACACTGCGCATACCGTCTGGACCGTTCAGCGCGACAGTGGCGTCCAGCCATTCCTGGCCATGGTCGAGTAAGTATTCCACAGTTACTATGCGCAGTGTCGCGTCCATCTGCGCTGCCGCCGTCCAGAATGCGACGTGGCTGGCGACAGCATATGCGTTTGTCTGCGAAACATATGCTTGCCCAATGTCATCTTCGATGATTGTGAACTGATCAAAGATAATAACGTTAGTTGGCGGCGTAGCGCCGTCGGCGTTATCACTGACCGTGGGCAGAAAAAGCATGCCGACGCCAAACGTCAGATGCGTACGGGAGCCGTACGTCGGCGAGTCGACCAGCTGATTGTGTGCCAGCACCGTTTTGATGACACTGTGCGGCAAGACTAAATTGAGCGTTTGTGTGGCTGAGTTGTCGTGATTCGTCAAAACAGACGTGATTTTGCATGTTGAGCATCCTGCATCCACGTCTTGCTGGTTTTCAGTGTATGAAAGTCGATCCTGGTTCTCACTCGGCGCACCTACGCCGAGTAGCGTGTAATGCGTTTGAAGGTGTGTTACACAGTCAGTGAACGCAACACCGGCGGCCAGACATTCATTAGCAATGTCGCCGTGATCTGCATGTTGGCCGTGCGTGAAATACAGGATGCGATTGTAGCGATTCAACTGGTTGCTGCCATCGAGCTTGCTGGTTGAATAGCTTAGGTGCCACTCAGGCTCAGATACGCCGTGACTGTCTGGAGTAAGATACTCTATGCTTCCCAGCATGGAAAGGGTTGGGACGTACTGAACATCTGTGCTTAGGTACGCGGATTCCACGTCCACAACTCTACTCTGCGTCGCCTCAATCGTCCCCAACATCACGCGGTGTGGGCCAGTCTGTGCGTCAAGGTCGATCGCATCTGTCAGCGCGTTCATTTGCTCTTGACTTTGACTCTGAATGGACACTATTCGCAGCGTGGCATGCGCACAAGCAAGAAGCATGAAAGCTACAAGAGCCTGAAGCTTCATGCAAGGGTAATGTCCTAAATACACATATTAAGTCAGGTATGGGTTGTTTTTTGTTTTTATTGATTTGGAAATGAACAGTCTACAAAGACATTTGACAATTAAACGTCGGGAGGGAGGCGGAGAAACTTGCAAGCCCTCCCCCCTACGCCCGGAAGAGCAGACGGTGCGCGCACCGTACCACTACGCTGCACAGGCGGAGGTCCCTCACGCACGATAGCAGTGTCGTCGATCATCGTGCGCGCCCTATGGGTGTCGTCGATGACCTTAAGCTCGTCCTCGTTGTTCGAGATGGCCAAGGTCATGATCAGCTTCACAATTTCTTCGATGTTAGCCACATCCAGCATGGTGAACTGGTCGGTATCGGCGTTTTGTTCATTGTGCTGCTTGTGCTCATGCGCAAGCATCACGGAAAATGCAAAGTCACGAGCCTTCTCCTCATTCGTGGCAACATTGCCAATTGCCTCCATGTACGCCGGATCAGGGTTCATCTTGACTTCAACACAATTGACCTTTCTTAAATATGCGAACCGTATTTAGTCCCGCCTGCGCTCGCTGAGCATGACCAGCTGCGCGCAGATGCAAAACCAGCACGCCAACAGAAGAATCGTGCTGTCGCGCACAGCTGTTGGGTCGGCACACTCCAGTTGGGAAGGCCGTGTCGGCTGTATGGGAACAGCGACTGGCGGCACAAACTCTTGCTCGTTGTCCAGTATGATGGTACCAATCTGTGGACAGTAAGTCGTGTGCGTCGGCCACTCCTCGCTGCAGATGTTGCGCGCTCCTGGCAGACTGGCCGTTGAAACAAACGCGGGGACGGGCGCAGATCTGTATCGAAAAGTAGAGGGTGGCATGAGATGCACAGGCACAAGCATTTTGCTGTTCGAATGTTACGTAGTATTTTTCAAAGCATTTTTTTTTTTGTTTGTTTCAAAAAATAAAAGATTTGTTTCGATGATGAGCAATTCAGAGGAGGTCGTCTTGGGTAAATTGACGTACCTACTTGAAAACAACATTTCTGCCGACATGCAAGAACTTGCTCCGATTTTTCAATACTGGTTTACAATGGTTGATCGGGCACAAAAAGTTGATGGCAAATTGGAAATGAACGACATGCACGTGATTGGTGCAGTGCTGTCAGTCGTATTATACAGGTCCACGTTTGAGTCTTGTACGTTACAAACGCTCCTCAAATCTACACCTGCACAAATTACTATAACTGACAAGCCACTGTGTGAATACGGATGGGAGGATTTATGTAATATTTGTCTAAGTTTGCAGCTTGAATTTAGCAACTTGTACGTACGAGTTGCCGATGGTTACGACAGCAACGTCGACGTCGAGCTTTTGTGCCTGAACCTGATGCATCGCGCGGGATTTTGGTTTTCGCATCGTTTTCACAATATCAATACAAATTCCAACACAAATCAATCAACTACATCGGAACATGTGCCGTCCGAGGCTCTTCGTGGGCTTGTAGACATCGACGATGACGGATTCTGTGCCGTGCGCGTTGATTCTATGCGTCATTTTTTAAATGCAATACATGCAATGTTGGCATTGAATTTAATTCTTGACAAGGCTGAAGTGATAGAGGCTGCGGACGAGATGCCAGAAGTTCTGAATCATCACGTGGAGGCATCGGCAGAGTATTTTTTTACGTTGAGTATGACAGCAGATTGTAAGGTGGGAACCATTGTTCAATATGCACACAAATTCTCTCACCTGTTTCACTCCATTTCTCAAGTGATTTATTTCAATGTTCCTACATACGCACGGCAAAAACAACTTAAGCTCTCTGAGTTGCAAAAAATCAATGCACGGCACATTAATATGTTGCCGCCTTTGTTAGAGCTATATCCTACAGTCCCCGTTTTTTATGAACACACTGGCGCTGGGTCGTGTTCAGTACACGATAAACATGAGTTTGCATGGGTCGTGTGGGACAAATTTGTATTTTTAATTACAAATAGTCAACGTGTTTTGATTTCCGATGATTTACGCACGTTAACAAATTTATTTGAAAAAAAAACGTGACCGAAACAGCTATGCACCAACGTTAACAAATTTATTTGAAAAAAAAACGTGACCGAAACAGCTATGCACCAACGTTAACAAATTTATTTGAAAAATATTACGTCCCAACAGAAGGTGGAGGTGGTGGCGGCGCAGTTCCACGAGATATGGAATAATATGTTATTTGAAAAAAAAACGTGACCGAAACAGCTATGCACCAATTTATTTGAAAAAAAAAACGTGACCGAAACAGCTAT
>Ga0115011_10000458_pt1 | contig 33404 bp, 27 predicted proteins | sample TroAtlMetagenome_2_FD_88705 | JGI IMG/M metagenome (GOLD analysis project Ga0115011, IMG submission 88705) | Marine eukaryotic phytoplankton communities from Atlantic Ocean - Tropical Atlantic ANT8 Metagenome | ecosystem: Environmental > Aquatic > Marine > Oceanic | place: Tropical Atlantic... | reverse complement strand
TCGACAACTCCTGTTGTTATTTTTCTCAATCCAATTCCTTTCATAGTACAAACAACACCATGCTGGCTGTCTACCTCTTGTACTCTAAGTAGTGCATAATCGCCAACGCCCATGTGTTCTTCCAAATCTCCAAATTGTGTATTCCAAGGAGATAAGCTCATTGGTAATAATGCCTCAAATGGGCCGCCAATGTTAAGCATCCACAAATTTCCTCTCATAGATGTTACATATCCAATTACTAAATCTCCAGATCTTGGCATATATGCAGAATTGCAAGCCTGTAAATAAACAGTGCCGTTATTCTCCTTAACATGACCTAATTGGGTCGCTATTAATTTGTTTTTTACTTTAATTACTCCACTTCCAGCAGTAAAATCACTGCTCTCTCCGATTGTGTCACCTGGTATGACAAGGCGCTCCTGAGCACCTGAATATACTTCATTCATCTTTCTCCTCCGGACCATGCGAGACAAGGTTTGCGTTTAAGTAAAGCGGAACTAGAGTTCTTTATATTCAGCATCTGAATCCTTATTCATGACTTTAGAAATCAACTCACCTTTCATGCCTGCTGGGATTTCAATTATGCATACCCATTGACCATTAGGCATCCATTCTTCCTTCTCTTTATATTGTCTTAAAATTTGTGAAACCGAACCATAATGTTTACCAGTTATCTTAAAAGCAAGTCTAGAATTTTCAAATGAAAGTGGTATTAGTGGTTTTAATAGTTTAATTGCTTCTTTTATTTGCAATTCTAATTTTTTAAATGGATCTACAGAAAACCTAGACTCATCTAATGCTAATTCGATTCTAGTGATTGGGTGTGGCCCTTTTGATTTAGGATCTATGGCATTTGATTGGATGTGTTGAATAATTTGTCTTCTTTTCACTTCTACCATTTTTTTCCTTTGTACAGCAGTGAGTTGTATACTTCCTTCTGAAAGTATTATTTCCGCAATTGGTTTAAAAATCAAGGTATTGAATACTTTTTCTAATACTTCTGCAGTAGGTCTTTCACCATCTTTAGCATCGTGGAATACTTCCTCTATAGCCACGATTTTTTCGATATCTACACTAGTGGGGTCGTCCTTCCACAATTCTACTAATTGCGAATCCACTAAAATCTCAAATCTTTTACCAAATTTCTCATATCTAGCAATTACTGCATCATCAAGACTTACCAATCATTTCCCCTCATCATTCATCAAGATCTAATGGTTTCAACTTATCTATATTTTTATTTACCTCTTCCCTAGTTAATGTTCTATAACCTGATGAATCTATGATTGCAATTTCTACAGCTTCTCTGTTTAATTCGGCATCGAGACTGTTTCTTAACGCTTCAAGGCCCATTTTAATTGCTGCATTCATTGTCATGTTCTCTTTCCAATTTGATTCAAAAAATTCAGAAACAGCGCTTCTTCCTGAACCTATTCCGCCTGCATGATATGATTGGTATGCTCCACTTGGGTCTGTTTCGAAAAGATGAATTCCTTCATCGTCTACTCCTCCAATCAATAATGCTGTTCCAAATGGTCTTGAGCCTCCGTATTGAGTAAATGATTGCTTAAAATCACATATTTTCTTGGCAAGAGTTGTAACTGGAACTGAATCTGCATATGTGATTCTGTTTATCTGACATTCAACTCTTGCTCTTTGGACTAACTGCCTTGCATCTGCAACTAATCCGCTAGTGGCAAAACCGATATGATCGTCAATTTTGAATACTTTTTCAATTGAATCTGGGATTATTAATCTGCTATTGATTCTTTTATCGACAACTAATATAACACCGTCTCTGAATTTTAATCCTGCTGTTGTAGTTCCTCTTTTCACTGACTCTCTAGCATATTCTACTTGGAACAACCTCCCATCGGGGCTGAATGTAGTGATACCGTGGTCATAACCTCTTCCGCTTGGTTGCATCTTCACACCGACTCTTCCTGATAAAAGGGTCTTATCAACCTATCTTGTATAGAAGCACATAACCGAGACATTCATGAAAAAATAGTTATTACGTCAGGTAGTGCGAGTAGTTGTATTGTCCTCTGGAGGAAAGGATTCTGTCTATGCTCATTGGTGGGCAACATTACAAGGTTGGGATGTGATTTCATTAATTACTTGTAAAATAATAAATGATGATAGCATGATGTTTCAAATCCCTGGTACTCAGATTGTAGAGTTACAAAGTAAAGTTACCAATACTAATTATTTGGAATTCCAATTAACTGGAAATGAAGAATCCGAAATGTTGGAATTAAGTAATTTTATTACTGATCTTATGAAAGAAGGTGAAGTGCTACACGGGCTTGATGGGATTGTCACAGGCGCATTGAGAAGCGATTATCAAAAATCAAGAATAGAACTCATGTGCAATACTCTCGAAATTTGTTCATTCTCTCCTTTGTGGCATAATAATTCTTATGAACATATGAAAAACTTAATCGAGGATGGATTTAAATTAATATTATCCTCAGTTTCATGTGATGGTTTGGATAAATCATGGATTGGAGAAATAATTGATAATGAAAATTTAAATAAATTAGCAAGTATTTCAAAAGAGTATAGATTCAACATAGATGGAGAAGGAGGAGAATTTGAAACAAGCGTTATTGATGCACCTCATTTTACCTCAGGAATACATGTTGAAGGGAATAAAATTTGGGATAAGGGGAGGGGCTTTTTTGAATTCACGACCTTAAAAATCAATAATTAAGCGTCATGCTCAAACGCAATGCCTTTCTCGGGTGGTTGAAGATTATGCCATTTTCACCACTTGATTACAGATACGGATCGGAAGAATTTAAGTCCATATGGACAGAAGAAGGAAGACATAAAAGACAATTAGATGTCGAAAGAGCATTAATTTGGGCTCATATGACACTAGGAAAAGTTACGGAAGAAGATTATAAAACAATAGAAAGTATAGCAAACCCAGAAATTGTAACATCAAAAAGAGTTAAGGAGATTGAGTCGGAAACAAAACATGACATAATGGCATTAACAAAAGCGATGGCTGAAAAAGCAGGAGATGCTGGCTGGTGTATACATCTTGGGGCAACAAGCAACGATATTGTAGATACTGCAGTTGCATTACAAATCAAAGATAGTATTGAAATGCTAAGAGAACGTTTATGCGGACTTATCCAGGTATGCGCTAATCTTGCTAATAAACACAAAGATACTGTCATGCTAGGTAGAACGCATGGGCAGGCTGCAGTCCCAATCACATTTGGATTGAAGGTAGCTGTGTGGACTGATGAACTAGTTAGGCAATTAGAACGGATTGATGGTGCAAAATCACGCATATGTGTGGGGAAATTCTTGGGCGCTGTAGGTACTGGGGCTGCACAAGGAGAGCACGCAAGGGAATTACAAGATTTGATTTTGACACACCTTGGGCTTGGCGTCCCCTTAGTTACTACACAAGTTGTAGGTAGAGACAGGTACATAGAATTCATGTCTTGGATGTGTAATGTATCTTCATCGTGCGAGAAAATACTCCAAGAAATTAGAAACTTACAAAGAACGGAAATTGGAGAAGCAGGTGAAGGTTTTGATGTTAAAAAACAAGTCGGTTCTTCGACAATGGCCCACAAAAGAAATCCAATTATGAGTGAAAATGCTTGTGGTCTTGCAAGAATCGTAAGATCCTTTATGATGCCAACTTGGGAAAATGCATTATTGTGGCATGAAAGAGATTTAGCAAATTCATCAAGTGAGCGTTTTACACTTTCACATGCATCAACATTACTAGATGATGTATTATTCAAAACATCAAAGGTATTGACAAATTTATGGGTCGACAAAGATAGAATGATGAAAAATATCACTTCTCAAAGAGGTTTGGTGATGGCAGAAAAGGCAATGCTCGCACTAGTTGAAAAAGGTGTTTCTAGGGAAGAGGCGCATGAGGTATTAAGGGCTGCTTCAATGGAATCTATATCGAAAAGTGAAGAGTTAATCGACATTTGTTCAAGAAATCCATTGATCGCAACTAAATTAGATGCGAATGAGCTTTCTGAAGTCTTTGAGCCTCATAATCACTTAGGAGTTAGCGTAGAGCTTGTTGATGAATGTGTTTCAAAAGCGTTAGAAGCAATATCCTAAGCTAAAAATGCCCACATTAGTCCTAGGATAGTACCTGTAAATGTAGCCATCAATAGTAGTAAAGCTATCATTGCATGAGGTCCATATTGATTTTCGTCATCAAGCGCAACCTTCCAAATTTTCCATCCGTGTGCAGTAATGCCTGCAATTAAACCGCCTTCAACTTCCTCAAATTTCGGCAATGGCTTTCTTGGCACTCGTTCTCCTTTCCTTAAAGGTAAACTCTGGTCGCTCATGATTCCTCCAAACTAAGTGAGCGTATAGCGATTATGTCTCACAATCACTTTACACTGTTGACTTTAGGATGTTTTGTCAATATGGCTCAAATCCACATTTCAGGTAGCCCTGGTTCGGGGAAAACTAGTATTTGTCTTATGAAATCTAATGAGATATTGTCAACAGGAGGTAGAGTTTTCTGGGTTTCGAATAAACTCGATCCTGTAAGATTTTCACAAATAATGGAAAATATTCCCATCCAATATGCTTCTAAATTCCATTCTATGGAATTTTCTGATAATACTGAAGTATTCATTACAAAAGAGGTAAATGGTTTCGAACAAGCAATAAATCAATTAATTATTATGTCTACACAACTACCTACAACAAAACTAATTGTAATTGATGGATGGGACATAGGGATTGGGACTTCTAAAAAAGAAAGGTTTAACAAAATCGAAAGTTTGAAGGAAATTTGCGACAAAAATGAGATTCAGTTATACCTTACATCACAATCATATGAAGATGCCAGTGATAATTTAGAAAAATACAGAATCAGGGCAAAAGCAAAATTTGAAGGAATGGGTTTTGAGAACTGGTTAATATACCCTCACGATGATATTAACTCATTAAGAAAATTAATTAAGGGAAATAAAGAATTAGTTTTCAAGATGATAAATGAAGGTATTGAGTACGTTGAATGATTACTCTTTGTATTCGATTCCTTGTGATTCTGCTGCGTCCTCTAGTAATTTTTCCATTTGTTCTAAATCGTCTGAGTTTGGTTCATCGTAACGCCCATCATTTTCTATAGAACCTTTTATTGAGTCGTTTCCAGCAACCGCGGGGCTATTTTCTTCAATATACTTCTCCCTATTTGATTTGACCCTATTATACATCCATGCCGCCATCAAAAAAAACAATAAAGTAAAGAAAATATAGACGAATTCCATTTGCACTGCCATGAATGCCCGTCTAGTCCAAAGGTCAAAACAGTATCTGAAATTATTGCCTATCTAATGGCTTTGCCAAGTGTCTTCTTTCCGAAGAGTATGGTTCAACCCACGTACCAGATTTTATTTTCTTTCCCTCCCACAATCTGGGAAAATTTAGTTTACATATTTCACACCTTAAAGGCTGACTTTTGCCTGAAGATTTTAATTTGGTTCCACATTGGCAGTTTGGTCTTTTAACGTCCCTCGGCATTCCTTGTATTAATTTTAAACGCTCTAAATGGATTTCTCCTGATGGTGATTTTAACCCCTGCCATCCGATTAAGTCACCCTTTTTCAATTTGCTAGCTAATTTGTTTAATGGCCCAGATTCGGAAAATGCAATTAGGGTAAATCTTTCTGAGATTGGATTAATTGCTTCCACTTCCATTAGTGTATGCCCTCCTCTATTTGTAACCGAATCGGAAACTAATTTCCCTTCATACTCTGATTCAATATGATCTCCTGTTGCTTGATTAGTACGCCAAATTTGAAATGTACTGCATTTTTCATTTTCTTTATATGATTGTAGATGATGATGAGCAAGTTCAGCATCATTGGGGCATTCGGACCTAATGCCATATAATACAGGACAGGGCGTATTTGGGGCAATTAATATTTTTTCTGAATTAGGATCTCTACTTAATAGAGTACTAGTGTATTTTTCTACCATTTCTTTTACCGTATCGTTTGAAATTTTACGTTTACTAGATATGCTATTCTCTTTCCTATATGCAATTAATTCCCATGTGTGATCATTTGATCCAATCCAAGATACTGCTGCCAAAGCACCAATCAAACCCTCTATTTTTCCTGATTTATTCCATATTTTCACATTCTTGTTATTTGAAATCATAGATTTTGCATATTTAAGGTCTATATGCTCCCTTACGGCAGACCAATAAAAGTCAGGGAATTGTATTCTTGAATATAATAGGCAAGGTTCAGGGGGCACTTGTACTCTCTTAGAATGGCGGCTACTAACAACTTCATATTTTGATATCTTTTTACATAATTTATTGAACCATTCCTCTAAGAATTGAAAAAGTGCAACTTCACCTTCTTTTTCTAATTCAATTTTTGTTGCTAATGCCGCATTACCTCTTGTTCTCTTTGAGGCGAATGGCCATAACCTAACTAATCTAAAATCAGTTGGCACCTCCCACGGAGCTCCAGCATTACTTAATGTTATTAATTCGTTAATAAGTAAGTGAAATTCATGAGTGGTGCAGCCTCCAGAAAGGGTATCTGTATCATCTAACCCTATCCAAGCCATAGTTAGTGCAGAACGTCTCCTTTATCGTTCTTATCTAATATTCTATTAATTACATCTGACAAACCACTATTTGGATTAACCATGAATGTCCTCACCCCGTGGGATTTACCTGCCTGATAGTCTACATATCTATCTCCTACCATCGCACTCATGCTTCCTTCTTCAAATAACAACTCCTTATCTAAACTATCAAAATTTAAAGGAAGTTTTATGCCTAATTCAGATGAATTAAGAATAATATTTCCTGCCCTAAGCATACCTGTACCAGGTTTTCTAGAAATCGAATTTTCTTCTGGAGAATAAGGAGAATATAAGATCAAATCTATCACTGCATTAATATTTATATTGCTTAATTCTTTAATCATTTTCTGATGAATTTCTTCTAATGTTTCGTGACCCCAATACCCTCTATTTATTGGAGATTGATTCGTAACTAAACAAGTTCTAAATCCAGATTCTCTTAATCTTGCCAATGATTCTGCAACATCGGGAAGTAAAACAAATTCTTCAGTAGAATTTATGTAATTTTCACTGCCTTTGTTTATGACTCCATCTCTATCTAGATAAATTATTGACCCATTCCACGAAACACCATTAGGGAATTTTGTCAAATTTAATTTCTCTTCGATTCTGGACTTATGCCTATATGGTAATAATTCGCCCATGTCTACAACTCAACAACTTGAAATGCCTCTCTTCGACTTAATTGATTCTTTAACAATATGATTTACAATTAATTGTAAATCCTCAATCCGCTCCATTGATTTTGTATCAAATATCAAAGCACAATCAACAATCTCTGCTAATTTTCCTCCTTCTCCTCCATTATAGTTGCCAGTAAATCCAATTGTCATGCAGGACTTGCTCTTTGCCATATTTATCCCACGAATTACATTTTCAGAATTACCCGAACCACTATATGCCAAAACCAAATCTCCAGGTTTAAGATAGACATTTAATTGGTTTGCAAAAATATCTTCATATGATGTATCGTTAGCCCATGCTGTCATCCCAGAAGCATTATCGGTATGGCATATTGTGGCTACACTCAATTCTTTTGACCAATCTCCTGCACTATGACTTGGAGTTCCAGCAGATCCACCATTCCCTATGAAATGTATGGTATTTTTAGAATCCATTGCTCGTTCAACTGCACCAATTATAGTCTCAATTGCCTCTTTATCTAATTCAGTTAGTGCGGATTTTAAATCTGTTAAGTAATTGCTCATGAATCCATCTAATTCAAAATCCATATTAATCCCCTTAGTTGTTGCTGTGGTGGTAGCATATTTACATATTACCACCATATGGATTCTAGAGATGGCATTTGATGAAGCGGCACTTCGTCCAATAATTGGATTGTTAGGTATGGTTTCTCTGGGGTTAGCCTTTACAATAAAAAGAAAAATTTCAAAATATTGTGCTGCACTTGGGTGGATTTTTGTAGGTATTTATTTTGGTTTATCATGCCCCTATTATGTCAAAATCATGGATCCCACACTCATTTTAATGACTGGTTCAGCTCCAATACTGGGGCTTTATTTAGCATCATATGAATTAAATGTAAAATATAACCAAGATGATGTTGAACTTGTTCCTGAACACATGAAATGGTTAAGGGGGATGATATTTTTTGCAGGAACTCCCTATTTACTAGTGGCACAAATTCCACACCTAAACAGGCTTGCAATTATTTTTGTGGCTTGGCAAGTTGTATTATTTATGAAATGGACGGGTTCAGGAGATGTTAAACTTGGAGATTTTATTGTAAATACAAGTGAACAACCTGGTAATGAAGTCTTGTGGGACTCATGGAATGGTAATAAATGGTGGCTGTTTGATCAATTACCTGAAAATGGAATGTTTGTTGAATTGATTAATTCTGATGGTAGCTCAATAGGCATTAATTTTGTCTTGGCGTGTACTGCCCTCCAATCAATCATTATTTTTGTGGGGGCCATCCTAGCGGTAAATACTAAATTAAAAACAAAGATTCGGGCTTTAGTGATAGTAATTCCTCTTATTCATGCTCTAAACTTATTCCGTAATGCGGGATTGATTTGGATGCATTCAAATTACCCCAACTGGGAATGGTTTGGAATAAGTATTTTTGATTTTGGCCATTCTTATGCATCTAAAGTTTTATCACTTTTTGCAATGTTTTTGATGGCATTAGTTATCTTCGAAATCCTACCTAAATTACATTCAAATGTTTTAGGAGTTATAAATCCATTTTTAAAAATAATAAGCCCTAAAAAGAATTGAATTATCTTTTGATAATTCTTCCTGCAATCCTTACTTGGCTTGTCAAAGGCATTTGATGCTCCCATGCAAACTCTTTTACAATCCTCCATGCAACATTTTCTTCTTTGCCAGCTTCCCAATCAGTAACATCAATTATCGCATTCCTCGTATTTGCCTTGAATGCTGCTATTGGCTCGCCATTGTGGAATACTAAATATGCGGTCCCAAAGCCAAAAAGTTGTCTGCAGATATCTGAAAAATAAGGATTTAATGGATCAGAAGGAGGCAATACAAAATCACGCATAGGTGCAATTTGGTCACTACTTTCTAAGTCTTCTTTCCTACCCCAGCAAACTTCATTTAAATCATTAATTAAAAATCCCTTAATTAATTTATTTTCATTTTCTAAATCAAATAATACGCTTTTCAACTCTTCTGGCTTAAAACTAGGTCCTGCTAATTTGGAAAATTGTTTTAATGTAATTGCTGGGTATTGATTCAGCATCTCCGTCAAGAATTTTTTCTTTAGTTCCCAAATTTCTATATCTTTAAGCATATTTACAGTTTTAAAACCTTCTCTAAAATCTTGAATAATATATCCATTCCTAATTAGTGGTCTAATCACCTTTCTAAATTCAGCACGCTTCATATGATTACGATCCATAAATAATTTAGGATCTGAGTTCTCATCAAAGAAATCTATGGCATCATACAAATAATCGATATTTTCTTCATGTACTCCTTGTAATTCTTCTACAGACAATCCACGCATTGTAAGTAATTTTTGAAAATAACTTAAGGGTGCATAAGTATTATGATTTCTTAAATTGATCCCTGTGTGTAATCTTTGAGATGCAGCCATTGATTTCAAATCTACTCTATACATCTCACACCTGCCTCTTAATGCGAAATCGTCCCTAATTTCCAAAATAGATTCTAGAGCAGATGTTTCATTAGGCATCCTCGAATCTTGATGCAATTTATGCTTATAGAATAATACTCTTTCAGCCTTCTCTCTAGACATTGGAGAGATAACTCCTCCTCTAATCATCCTATTACCTGAAATTTTAAATCCGATTCTCTCGAATTGTTCTCTAACGATTTCATCAGCATCAACTATTGGCTCCCCATTAAAATTAGATAATAATGCAATATCTACTAATTGGTCTCTATAATTATCTAAGTAAATTTCGAATGAATCTACGAAATCTTCCAAATAAGAATAGGGGATTTGCATATCTTTAATTTCTAGATAATCATTAATTTTAAACATCAAAATTTTCCCAATAGCATCCGTTCCTTTGAAAACAGGCAAATACCAACCTGATTTTAGGATATTACGAACTTCCCAAATAAATCTAGAACAAAATGGATCAGACTGAGTTAAAACTCTAATCTTCCTATCTTCTCTCTTATGTGTGTTTAATAATTTCTTATCTGCTTGAATGCAATAAAACTCTGTAGGTTCAGGTTGTAATGCGACCACTTTAGTTATTTGTCCACTTTTTTCTAGCTCTCTCAAAGTTTCTACTAATTCATCAACACTTCTTGTAGTGTATAATCTAAGAGTATTAGGTTTAATGGGGCCAATTCTACGAATTAATTCTAATAATGATTCCCTAAATGAAAGTGGATTAATATTAGAAGTAGTTCTGTATAAGGTTATTCTTCTTTTTCTTCCTGGCATTTCTTCAAATTGGTTTACAAGAATCAAATTCCGTTCCAAATTATGGAGTGCATTCCGTAATTGTCTGTGGAATGACTTGTCTTCTGATTGCTTTGGATATCCTGCGAATAATTCTATGCGAGTAACTAATTCATCTCCTTCGAATTTATCAAATAATTCTTGTTCTAATTCATTCATAAATGGTTCAGGCCTTAAACCAAGCAACATTGGTAAATTTTCCAAGGTGGTGAACCCTACTCTATTGTGTAATAATCTACCTCTAATGACGTCAGAATCTATTTGTAAATCTTTCCAATCTGCAAATCTAAACTCAGAAACTCGTTCAAGCATCTCCTGTGGCTTTTGGAACATAATATGTGATGAAAATGCTTTGTAGGGATCTTTATGGATTTTAAAGGACTTGTCTAAAATTAGATTTTGTAATGCCCTGTAAGAGACTATTTCCCCATCTCCTCCAGTTATCTTGTGTTCATCAACCCTAAGGATAAATTCTGCATCTTCTGTTTGTAAGTAAAAACCTACTGAGATTATGTTTCTAACTTCTAGTTCGTGCAATATTGATTCTATTTGACTTTCTGGAAATGGTAACCGTTCTGATAACTCTTCAAGTGTTTTGGGTCCCTCACTACCTAGTAATTCACAGATCTTAAATCTCATAGCTTCGTGAGGATCTGTGATTGATTTCTTAGCCCATTTTTTGACTTCAAAACCATCATATTCTACTGCCCATTCAAAGGATAATCCTTGGACGGTAACATCCCTTATATTTTCAATCTCGGTAGATTGAATCATTATTTTTCCTAATGTTCCATGGACTTCCGCCATCCAAGTTCCAAACCATTTATTATCTAATAATTCACTACCTGTGTTTTTAATTTTGGTGATTTTATTATCTTCTACAAGTTCCAATACCCATTGTGATACTTTTTCCTCTCCAATTTCTTTTAATTTTGAATCATATAATGGATTTTTAAGATCACTATCTAAGCCACCACCCATTTCCATAAGGAGTAATAAATCATCAGAATTCTTGGGAATGGGCACCTTCTCTTCGTAGAATTTTTTAATTTGTTCAATATCTAATTCAGTTGCAAGGGCTCTTCTTCCTAAAAGTCGTCTTAAAACTTCGGGATCTATGTCTTTAATTAAGTATGCTCGAGTACCCATAGACAATAAATCCTCAAACGCAGATTTATACAATCCCATTCCTAATTGCGAAGGTAATTTCGTCCTAACCATAGAGATGTTCATTGAACCAGCCTCTAAACGTGCTAAAAAGCCACTAAGTGCCCATGAATCAATATCTTGTTCAAAAATTTCATTCATGGCTTCTTTCATCAATAAACTAGATGTTTCTCCTCTATGTTTTGCTAATAATGCATCTGCTTTTTGTTGGAATTGCTGAGGGGTGACTTCTTCAGAACCGATTCTTCTTGGAATAATCATGGATCTTCCTGAGACTTCTCTAAACCTTTTCGAAAATAATTCAGTATTCAATACGTATTTTTCTAAAACGTTTTGAAAATTGTCAGCAGGATATTCGTGCAGGCCCCCAAAATCAATTTCATTTGTTAATTTAATCAACAAGCAATTTTCATCAAATGACAGTTCATGAACGTGATTTTCTTCTTCTTCTGCTAATCCAGCCAAATAATAACCAAAAGCAACATTAAAACTTCTCCCCCTGCATGTTGTAATCACATAAGTGGGGAATGGCGCTTCTACTTTTTCAACTAGTATTGTATCATTATTGGGTGCTTCCAAACAATCATATGCATGTTGCTCCATATGGGTTGCGATTGAAATAGCTACTGGATTCGAAAGTCCATACACATCCCTTAGCATTTTTCTTGCATTGAATCCATTTCTAATTACTGATAAACAAGCATCTTGTAATTTTGTTAATTGTGCGGATAATTCCCTAGCTCTAGATCTTGCTTCACCGCTCCAAGAAGGGACGTTTGGCCTATGTCCAGTAACCTGACTTACATTAACACGAGTGCCATCTATAGAATTAATCCTATATGTTTGGCCGCCAAGTAAGATAATATCTCCATTTCTTAACTTAGCTACAAATGATGCAGATAGATTACCTAGGATGCTACCATCCATGTTGAAAACTAAGTAGCTATTATCTGGTGCTATTGTCCCCACATTAGTGTAGTAAATCATTCTTGAATATCCTAATCTCCCGTAGATATTTTCTTCATAATCAATCCATACTCTTTTCTCATCCTCTAATAGATCCAAAGTATCAATAAAATCATCATATTCTAAATTCCTGTAAGACCATGTAGATTTAATAATTTCATATGCTTCATCAATATCGATATTCTCATTAATGCATAATCCAATCATAAATTGTGCCATGACATCTAAGCAATTTTGTGGAAATGTTAATCTGTCCATATCTCCACATTGTATTGATGCTTGTAATGCAGCCAACTCAACAAGATCGTCCATATTTAATGGCATAAATCTCGCCCTTGGAACACCTCCTACATGATGTCCTGCTCTCCCTATACGTTGCAATGCAGTAGCAATGCTTCCAGGGGACCCTATCTGGACCACTAAATCCACACTCCCAATATCTATTCCCATTTCAAGCGAAGATGACGAAACTACAGCTCTCAATTTACCTTCTTTTAATTTAGATTCAACTTCAAATCTAATTTTTTTATCCATTGAACCATGGTGTCCTGCAACTAAATTTGCAAATCCTTGTTTCTTGGTATCAAGTCTTTTCAATTCTTTTTGTAATTTATTTACTACTAACTCCGTCATTTTACGTGTATTTGCAAAAACAATTGTAGTATTGTGAGCAAGGATAAGATCTAGAATCTCAAGTACTTCATGCTCAAAAATTTCCTTATCTGATAATTTAAAAAATTTTGTAGGTATTGGTTTTCCTTCTGCATCTAATTTTACATGGCCATCTATGTCTCTTTCAGAAGGAATAACGATATCTAAATCTAATTCTCTTGAGCCCGAAATTTTAGCAATACATACTTTTAATGATTGGCCCCTTGTTTCTCTATCGTCTGATGCTACAAGGTATTGTGCAACATTTTCAAGCGGTTCCATTGTAGCACTAACTCCTATTCTTTGCACTGGCCTTTTTAGTAAAGTGTCTAGCATTGAAATTGTTAATGCTAAATGTGTTCCTCTTTTTGTAGGTACTAAACTATGCAACTCATCTAAAATGATATATTCCACATCTTCCACGATCGGTTGGAACTTTTTTGAACTAATTGCAATGGCCATACTTTCAGGAGTTGTGATTAATATATGCGGTGGATTTTTCAACATCTTTTGCCTTTCAGATTGTGGTGTATCTCCGGTTCTCAATCCCACCTTTATTTCTGAGTTTTTTCCTTTCATGAATTTTGTTCTGATTTCATGTAGTGGTTGTATTAAATTTTTTTGTATGTCATTTGCTAATGCTTTAATTGGAGAGATATAGATGCAATATATTCTCTTTTCCAATTTACTTTCCATAGAAGCCCTAACTAATTTATCAATAACGGTTAGAAAAGCAGTCATTGTTTTTCCACTACCTGTTGGGCTGCACAATAGTAAATGCTCACCCTCCATTATTGCTGGAATTGCCATTTTCTGAGGCAGTGTGAAATCGGGGAATTTCCAATGGAACCACTCCTTTACGGGATCACATAATTTTAGATTAATTTCTTCAGAATCGATGAATTCATCTAAGTAGATTATCTTTGCCATTTTTTCACCAATACCGATGCGTTGCCAGCCATGATGTGTAGTTATAAAACCAACGGGTTGAATAATAGTATTCGCTAACGAATTGCCATCCAAATCCCATTCCAAATGGGTTTATTGATAACCCCTAAACTATTGGACATGTTGAAACAAATGATTGGAGATGAATCTAAAAGCCGACGATTGATGTCTTTGCTAAAGAAAAGAGGGTTTTTACAGCCTGCTTTTGAAATATATGGCGGTGTTGCAGGATTATACGATTACGGGCCATTGGGAGGTCGTTTAAGAAGAAAAGTAATGCAGAAATGGCTTGATCACTGGATCTCTCTTGGCAATATTGTTGAAATCGATTCTCCTACTATCACTCCCGAAGAGGTTTTGAAAGCAAGCGGACATATTGGTGCATTCAATGATTATGCATCAGAATGCAATTCTTGCAACTCTATTTTCAGATCAGATCACTTATTAGAAGGATTTCATCCTAACCCTGATTCATTAGAAGGAGATTCTTTGGATAAAGAACTAGGAGTCCATAAAATTACATGTCCCACATGTAAAAAGATTGATTGGCTCCCTGCCAAACCGTTAAATTTGATGTTTTCCACAACCATTGGACCAAGTAAAATTGGGAGAAAAGCATACATGCGTCCCGAAACTGCTCAAGGAATGTTTCTCCAATTCCCTTCAATTTATCGTCATTTTAGAAGTAAATTACCATTTGGTGCTGTACAGATGGGCAAAGGATATAGAAATGAAATTAGCCCTAGGCAAGGAATGATAAGACTTAGGGAGTTTAACATGGCTGAACTTGAGTATTTTATCGATCCATTGATGAATATAGAACATAATTTAGATCAGTGGGATTCATTCAAATTAAAACTAATTCCTGATCCAGAAGGAAATAATTCTGAAGAAGTATTACTAACTGTTAGTGAAGCCGTTGAAATGGGAATTATAAGACATCAAACCGTAGGTTGGTTTATGATAAAAACTTTTGAATTGATGACTGAACTGGGAATTAATCCAGAATTAATTCAGTTTAGACAACACGAAGGTGATGAAATGGCACATTATGCAACTGATTGCTGGGATTTGGAAATATTTGGTGGATATGGGTGGATAGAATGTGTAGGAATAGCATACAGAGGATGTTATGATTTAGAAGCTCACCAAAAATCATCTAATTCTAATGAATTGAAAGCATGGAGAGATTTTGAAGAACATATCACTGTAGAAAAGAATATTTGTTCTCCTATACAATCAAAAATAGGACCAGTTTTCAAAGACAAAAGTAATATAATTACAGATTACTTAGAATTATTAGAAGAAATTCCAAAAGAGTTCCCAATTAAAATATTAAATGAAGGAATTGAATATATTATTGAAGAGGATATGATTGAAATTAAAGAGGTAAAAATTACACAAAGGGGCGAATGGTTTACACCTCACGTAATTGAACCAGCTTTTGGAATAGATAGAATCATTTGGCATATTTTAGAACATTCACACAAGGAAATCCCCAAGAAAGATGATGAAAACTACACATTATTGAGTTTGAAAACTGATGTTGCCCCAATAGACTTTTCAGTATATCCTCTTTTTGAAAAGGACGGGATGGAAATATTATCTAAAAAATTAGTTGAGAAGATAAGAGACATAAAAGGAATTAATGCTAATTATGATGGATCTAAATCTATCGGCAGAAGATATGCAAGAGGAGATGAAGTCGGCGTTCCCTTTGCAATTACAGTAGATCATCAATCACTAGATGACAATACAATTACTCTAAGAGAAAGAGATAATCAAACCCAAAAAAGAATCTCTATTGATGAGTTATTGGAATTTGTATCTGAATACAAATAAATCCTCACTATGTTCAAAGAGTACCGAGTGTAGGGCATATTAATGACTAGTTCAAAAAGCGAACATCCAGATTGGACTGAGAAATTTAGGCCTGATGTAGAAGATGAACTGGTAGGAAATAAAGAAGCCAGAGAAAAAATAAAAAAATGGATTTCGGATTGGGAAAAGGGAGTACCAAAAAAACGGTCATTATTGCTTGTAGGCCCACCTGGAGTAGGTAAAACATCTATTGCAAGAGCAATTGCTTTAGAAAATAATTGGAATATTATTGAATTAAATGCAAGTGAGGAAAGGAATGCTGCATCGATAAGAAAAGCAGCAACATCTGGTGCAGTCAATAAATCATTATTTAGTTACGATGGAGAAATTAAAAGAAGCATAATCTTACTTGACGAAGTTGACCATATGTCTGGCAGATTAAGGAAGGTAAGTGAAAATAAAATAAAAAATAATATTTCAAACAATACAGCTCCAAGCGAAATTCTTTCGGGAGACACAGGAGGTAAAGCAGAATTATTAAATCTAATTTCTAATTCTAGAGAACCAATAATTCTTGCATGTAATGATGTGATGAGGTTTTGGGGCCTTGGTTCTGGCTGGAGGGAAAGGAAAGATCGGTTCTTAAAAAAGATGGATCTTGTAAATTTCAATAGGGTAAGTAATCCTGAATTAAGAATTATTGCAAATAAAGTATTAAAGAGTGAAGGTTATTCAATAGATAGTGCTGCATTAGAAAGATTAGTTTCAATAAATGTAGGAGACATAAGAGCTTTGATAAAAGACCTTCAATCACTAGCAATGGAATCAGAGGGAAATATCACTTTATCTGACATAGATACACAAATATCTATTGGAGGAAGAGATCAAAGCATAGACCTATTCCCAGGCCTTGAGAAATTATATAAATCAAAAACTGCAAAAATAGCACAATCAATAATGCTTAATTTAGACAAAACACCTGATGAATTAATTGCATGGATCTCATGGAATAATGCGAGAATTCATAATTCTGTAGATGTTGTTTCAAATGGTGCTGATTATCTTGGATTTGCAGATTCAATACTTCCAATAATGTATGAAAATAATGCGTATAAAAGTTGGTATTGGGGCTCAAACATATCTGCACTTAGTTCAGGAATAATTGGAGAGATTAACCAAAGAACTAAAATATTTTTACAATATCCTGATTTCCTTAGAAAAAATAATGAGAATTGGAAAAAAGACGGACTAATAAGTAAAATTTCTAAAGGATTAGGTGTAAATAAGTCCTCTGCTAAGACTGATTTTTATCCTCTATTAATTGCATTCCACAATAAAGAAATTGATGAAGGGTGGGCATCTAAATTTGATATAAGTTATAGGCATGGCCTTGAATTTAGTGAGCATGCTTTAATTTCAAATCTGGTTGCATCTCACAAATCAACGAAGAAATTATCAGAGCAATTTATAAAAAAAGAAGTTGAAGAAAAAATAATAGAAGAGATTGTAGATGAAGCAGAGGAGAAAAATGAGGCCCCAGAGGGTCAATCCACCTTATTTTAACGCCTAAATTTACCAAATAAATCTTTTATTTTATTTCTTATATTTTTAAACAATGCAATTTCTCCAGTTTTATCGTCTGACCATGTGCGCGGATGTATTAATATCAATACTGTCAAAAGCTCTAATCTACCCATCCACATTAATATTGAAGTCATAATTAATGTCCCAAAATGCATTTCAGCCCAAGTATTGGTTGGTCCAAAATTACCTAAAGCAGGACCAGTATTGCCTAATGATGCAGCAACTACCGAGATTATTGTCTCCATGTCGAAATTCTCACCTCTTTCCAACAAAGCAACAATTAAACAACTCCCCATGAAAAGAAGAACCCAAAGAATTAATACACCAAAAATATTCCAAAGTCTTTCGTCTGAAATTGATTCTCCATTATGTCTTATTTTCTTAATTTGGTGTGGATTGAATATTCTTGAAAGTTCCCTCATCCCCGCTTTAATTGCTAAATTTAATCTGAGCATTTTCAAACCACCAGAAGTTGACCCTGCACTTGCGCCAACAACCATTAAGAATAGTAATATCAGTGTTGAAAATGCTGGCCAAGCAGCAAAATCGGCACTTGAATAACCAGTAGAGGTACCTATAGAAACTGTTTGAAAAATTGTATTTCTTAATGCCTCTCCGAAACCAATTTTTGATGATAAGACTAAATTTAATGCCATCAATGAAGCAGCAATAACCATTACAAAAGCATATAATTTAAGTTCTTCATCATTCCATAATTTTTCCCAATCCCTAGCCATTGCAAAATAAATCAAGGTAAAATTAACACCTGTAAGGAACATGAAAAAGGTAATCACAGCCTCGACAAGTACACTATCATAATAACCAATACTATCGTCATGAGTCCCAAAACCTCCGCTAGGCATAGTAGTTAATGCATGATTTACAGCATCAAATAAATCCATATTTATATCTGGATGAAACCCTAATCCAAACAATATAAGTGCTTCTAATGCTGTAAAAGTGATATAGATCCCCCAAAGTACTAATGCAGTTTCTTGGATTCTAGGCCTTATTCTTGAATACGTTGGCCCTGTTAATTCAGCTCTTGCAATATTCATGCCGCCCCCCAATAATCTTGAAAGAATCAGCATCCCTAGCATTATTATTCCCATTCCTCCAAGCCATTGGGTTAAACTTCTCCAAAGTAGAAGTCCTTTTGACTGTGAATTTATACAATCAAAAACAACTATGTCATTCATACAAATTGGACTAGATCTTTCTGAAATGACTGTTGCTCCAGTCGTGGTAAAACCAGACATAGATTCAAACCATGAATTGACAAAACCCCTAATTAATTCTAAAACTCCAGGCGCGTCATTAAATGGACCCCAGAACATACCTCCAAACCAATACGGTAAAGCACCAATTAACACAACTGCTGGCCATGCTAAAGCAACAGCAACAAATGCTTCTCTATCCCTTACATGGCGGCTATTCACTTGATGTTTTGTCCTAGTAAACAAAAATAAACCACATATCAATGAAAGCGCTATTGGAATTCCAAATGACCTTATTGTATTTTCAAAATCATTATCCAAGAATATTCCTAAAATAAATGCAATGAACATTGGCACAGATATTGCAATTAAGGTAATTCCAATAATTAGGCCGATTACGTCTTTACGCAAATTAAACCCCCATAATTTTTTCAAAAGAAGATACTTTTTCTGATGGCATAAATACGATTAGTTTATCATTAGGCAATAATTGTTTGTTTGATTCAGCAGATAAGGTCATAGTTTTCTTATTATTAACTGTCCTCTGAATAAATACTACTTTACAACCTTTTGGGATTTTACATTGGCTTAATGTTTTACCTAGGAATTTATGCCCTTCTGTAATTGGAACGCTCATTCCCACTACATCAGGAACACTTTCAAGCATGTTATATGAACCTGGTAAATAACTATGAATTTTAGTCAATATTGCGTCAATTGCGACCTTTCTCCTAGCGACTGCAAAAGTAATACCCATTCTATGTACTACTTGTACTAACTTTCTATCATTTAAAATTAAACCAGTACGTTTGACACCCATGTCCTGAGCCAATAATACTGATGCGATTCCTGCATGGTCATCATCTGATGCAGCTAATGCAATATTGTGACTTTCCACATCTATATCTTTTAACAAATCTAGATCTCTATGCTCACCATTTATTATGTCTAATAATCTATTATTGCCAATTTCACTTCCTGCTAACCTATTGGCTAATTCCAAATCTTCTTCTATTACGGTAACTCTACACCCTTTCTCTAAATATGTAGATGCTAATCTTGTACCCAGTAAATTTGCACCAAATATAAGCACTCTTGGGTTGCTTGGGAATTCCTCTTCCTCATTACCAGTTAATCGCACTATCCGTGGAAATGAACCTGTTCCTATAGTGGCAAATGCTAATTTATCTCCTGGAACTAAATTAGTATCTGCATCAGGTATTAATGAGGTATTATCTACTTTCTTTAAACCTACAACTGTTGGTAATCCTGAAATCTTCTTACCCGCTTCCCTAAGTGTTGAATATGCCAAATATTCAGAGTCCTTTGTTAATCTTAATTCGACAATGAATGCATCATTACCAAGCTCAGATACGTCTTCAAATGCAGTACATTGTAATCCTGTTTTTAATCTTTTAATGGAGTTGTCAATTGTACTTACTACGTGTTTAATTCCCGCCCATTCAATCAAATTACCTTCTGACGCCTCCATCAACATCTCAGGATCGTTTACACGGGCTATTGCCATAAATTCAGAGCCATCTCCTCTGTGTTTTTGTATACAATGCCTAGAGAGAGCGCAAGCAATTAAATTCTGCTCATCTGAATCTGTTACAGCAATGAAAAGATTTGCATCAGAAATCCCTGCTTCTTCTAATGTTTTTCTATGCTTTATATCTCCTTGAATAACTAATGCATTAATTGACTGTGCTTCTCTAACAATTATTGGATCATTATCTATTAACACTACAACTTTTCCTTCCTTTAAAAGTACTTCAGCAAGCCCTCTGCCTACTTCTCCCGCACCTCCGATTATTATACGCATAATGCACACCCAAACAACAATTATGCTGCTGTCGTTAACTGTTCCACTATCTGAGGATTAGTGAATGTTCCGCCTGTAGTAACTGCTTCACCCACAGTTTCCCAGGTTTCTGCATACCCGCATAAAATATTACAAGCCCAAATTCTATAGAAATAGTCATACAATCCTTCTCCAGGAGTGCTTGAACTTTGATCTTCAACTTCTATCCACAAACCAAGAGCTGTTGGTGGCTTAAATAACCACATATTATTAGTCACATCTACTGATGCTTCGACATAACAAGTATTGATGTTAATGTTATTCTCATCACACCATTCTTTATCATATGGAAGCATTACATTAGACCATCCATGAGGCTCCCAGGTTTTGAACGTGAAACCTGTTAATGCGCCAAACTCATACCAAGTGGGTATTTTTTTAACTCTTAAAAGGCTCATCCATAGATTTGATTGTTCGTCACAATCACCTACATTTTCTGCTAAACAAGAAGGTCCAGATCTCGGAATATCTTTACCTCTGCCATAAGTAATTTGTTCTTGAACAAACTCAAATGCTTTTCTTGCAAATGCATAGGGATTATCACTCATATCATCAGGTATCCCTGCATCAATTGATGCTGCAGCACTAATTATGGAGGGATGTGCTCCATCTATTGCATAGGAATTATCGCTTCTTTTAAACCAAGATGAATGATCTGCGAATCTATTGTAATGCTGACCTCTTGATTGGATATCTGAATAAGTTCCTGAATTTTCTGCTGAAATTCCCATGCTGGTTCCATCAACATTTCCTGAAAAATCAGACCACCATGAATAAGACCGTGCATTTATTGTATATCTTACCACTATTGAGATTTCTCCGTCTGCTGGAGTGACTCCTTCCCATTTAACGCATGGTCCAAAACTACAATATGAGGAATCTGAAGAATCTCCTTCACCTGGCCAATACATGTAAGTATTGGTATCTCCAATGTTTATTGATTGCTCTATGCCCCTAAGTTCAGGGTTAACATCTCTTGTTATTGCATCCATTGGTAGATCATAATTGAAATCTCCTGCAATTATTTTCATTGACACTATATCTTGAATTTTATCAGCTTCAACAGCACCATCATCACTCTGCCATAAAAATTCATTCATACTTTTAGCAGTCCTATCTTTTGGAACCGCAAAACTGTATTTAAACGTATGATTTTCTGAATCATCGTTTGACATTGTTAATGTTCTATCTACTGTATATGTTGCTTCCATAGGATATACGGGTGCAGTTAATACTTGTAATTGAGAAGATACATTAGACCATTGACTCATTGCTAATTCATTTGCAGGAGTAAATACAAATACACATGCAATGATTGATACAAAGACCAATTTTCCTAATTTGCTCTTTTTTCTCCTTCTAGATTTCATTCTTCTAGGGGGCCTCATCATTTGAGGGGCGCTTCCCACTGTTGCACCGCCTGAATATGCGCCTGTGTTAAATTGACCACTTACTCTCTGCGAAGAACCTGCTGAACCTGTAATTATTCTTCCACATGTTCGGCATATTTCATCGAATTTTGAAACAGGTGACATGCAGTAGGGACATCGTGCCATTGAAGCAACGTAACAATGTTGCACCATAACAGTTCCGTGAAAAACTATTTAGTTGAATTCTCAGAATTTATTAAATTCCTTCTTTTTCTTGCATTATCGGCCATTATTCTTCTATATCTTCTTTTAGCATCTTGTGTGAGTGCTTCAGGAATCCAATCAACAACTGATTTTCTGTAAAGAATCATAATTATTGGCAATAATAAAACCCACCAGATAAGCAAAGTAAATATTGCAGGGATAATCATTAAGAAAAAGAATCTACCCAATGATGCAATAGTAGTTGATCTAAATCTTTGCCCATTAGTTGATAAATATCCCTGATAACTACATATCGCCCCCTCAAATAAAGGTAACATAAGAACAAATAATAGTGTTTGAAGCATAGTTTGCACTTCAAAACCATAATATCCTAAAGCTAAATAGGAAAATCTTGCAGAAAACATCGCCCCAATACCTAATCCTAAAGTCCAACCAGAAGTAGGGCCTGACTTTGTTAAAATTACAGATTTTCTAGTCAACAATAACATTACGAATAAAGAAGTGGAGATACTTATTAATAATGATGCTAGAAAATTCATAATTACTAAATCTTGCTCTTCTCGCATAAATGCCAAATAATCTCTAAGAACTAAAGTATCCGACAATAATGCATAAATTGTACCCAATACTAATCCAAATAATAAATATTTTACCGCAGAAGCAGAGTCATAAAATCCAGCAACATGAGATAAACCCCATTTCCACCCCATACCCATCCCAATCAAACCACAAGTGAATGCGATGTTAAGTTCTAATTGGCCGCTCACATTCTCTCCTCGCATTAATTAAATTTAACCTTGTATGAGTGAAAATGCCTAAAGTACTATTCCTTTTAGATTACATTGTTCAACATGGCTCAATTATGGTTGTTTGGTGGGAAAGGCGGAGTTGGCAAAACAACATCTGCATGTTCTACAGCAATTTGGGCTGCTAAATCAGGCATAAACACATTACTTGTTTCTAGTGATCCAGCACATAGTACAAGCGACTCTTTAAATTTTAAATTAAATAATACACCTACTCAAGTAGAAGGAATTGATAACCTATGGGGATTAGAATTAGATTTAGAAGAATCTCTTGAAAATTTAATGCCTGCATTATCTTCTGTATTAGAAAATACGGGTTCTGGAATGTCTCCCTTTATGATGCAAAATGAGGATTTAAACGAACTTAAAGAGGAAGTAAGTGGTTTGGATAGTGCGCAATTAATGCTTCCTGGCTTAGATGAAGCATTAGCATTTGATAGATTATTAAAATATGTAGAGGATACTGAATACGACCTTATCGTATTCGATACAGCACCAACGGGCCACACAATTAGATTTCTATCACTACCTGAATTATTAGAAGTATGGACTGCAAGAGCATTGAAAATGTTTAGGGCAATGGGAGGAATTAAAACAATGCTTTTTGGCGGAAAACAAGAAAAAGCAATTAAAGAAGAATTAGAGAGGTTTAGAAAAAGAGTATCTCACATCAGGAGAGTTATTAGTGACCCAAAAATCACAAGATTTACACTTGTTACTATTCCAGAATCAATGGGTGTTGCTGAAACCATTAGAGCAGAAAAGCAATTATCAGAATTTAACATCTCAATTAATGGAATTATTATCAATAGGCTTACTCCCAACCTAGATCATGAATTTTTAAAATCAAGAAGGATTATTGAAGACACATATGTAAATGAGTTGTCTGAATATTTTAAAGAAAGTAGTATCGCAAAAATTGAATTAGGGAAATCTGACGTTCATGGATTTGAATTATTGAAAACAATGGGAGTATTATTACACGGAAAACATATTGATTTCCCACTAGATATGGAACTACATAAAATAAGTACAAATTTACCAATCGAAATCAGAAGATCTAAACTAATTGAAGATAGAGGAGATTCAAGTACTATAAGATTACATCTTGCAGGGGCAATTAAAGAGGATTTATCACTGAGAGCTGAGGGTAAATCACTATTTGTTGGTATTAATAATCGAGAGAATGAGATTATACTCTCACACCAAGTAGATGTTGAAAATACAAGTGCAAAATTTGCCAATGACATATTGAAATTAGAAGTGCCTCAGCCGTTGGTTTAAAGAGTAGAGGTCTTACCAAATGTAATGGCACTCGAAGGACTTCGTAAAGGAATCTTTTCAGCACTATCCAAAATCAAAGGCAAAAGGAAGCTTGATGAGGATGAATTACAAGACATGATTCGTTCATTGCGTAGGGCACTTCAAGAAGCAGATTTTAACGTTCGTCAAACTAAGGAATTAACTGAAAGATTGGCAATGAAAATGAAAGAGGAAGAAATTCGTCCAGGAATCACATTACAAACTCATGCAATGAATATATTGTATACCGAATTAGTTAGGCTATTAGGTCCACCAAAGGAAATACCACCAAGGGGACAAACTATAATGATGGTTGGACTTTATGGGCAAGGTAAAACCACTACAACAGCAAAGTTAGCAAATTGGTGGTCTACAAAAATGCAGGCCAATGTTGCTGTAATAGAGGCAGACGTTCACAGACCAGGTGCATTTTCACAATTATCTCAATTATTAGAAGGCACTAAAGTTAGTGTATTTGGTGATCCTGAATCAAAAGATGCAGTAGATATAGTGAGAAGAGGAATTGAAAAACATTCAAATGTAGATATACTAATCATAGACACTGCAGGCAGGCACCAATTAGATGAAGAATTAGTTGTAGAATTAAAAGATATGAGTGATTTGGTCAATGCGAACGAAAGGATTCTCGTAATTGACGCTCAAGTTGGTCAAGCCGCAGGTCCAGTAGCCGCTTCATTCAATGACTTAGTTGATGTTACTGGAGTAATTGTAACTAAACTAGATGGTACTGCTAGAGGAGGTGGTGCCCTTTCAGCTGTTGCTGCAACTGGATCACCGATACTCTTTACTGGTGAAGGTGAAAATGTAAAAGATATTGAAAAATTTGAATCTGACAGATTTATCAGTAGACTTCTGGGAATGGGAGACATTCAGGGATTGATTGATCTAGCGCCCGAGGACATGGATGAAATTGAAGCAATGAGATTAACTCAAAGAATGATGAGTGGTAGATTTACATTAAATGACATGTATACACAAATGGACATGATGTCAAAAATAGGCACATTAGATAAATTCCTATCATTCTTACCTGCAGGAATGTTTGGAGGAATGGGGCAAATGAGCAGAAGGCAAAAAGAAGAAATGCAAACTAATTTGGAAAGGTATAGAACGATTATGGATTCCATGACTGAAAATGAAAAAAATAACCCTCAAATTTTGAAAGCAGAGAGGATAAAAAGAGTTGCTAGAGGATCAGGAGTTACTGAAAAGAATGTTCGCGAATTAATTGCACAATGGAACAAAAGTAGGAAAATGATGAAAGGTATTCAAGGAAATAGGAAAATGTCCAAGCAAATGAGGAAAATGATGAAATCTGGTGATTTGGACGACTTTTCTATGTAGGTGAATAAATGAAAAATAAAAGATTTGCATTAATAGGGCATAGAGTCCCGAGTCATGGAAAATTGAATCTTAACGATTTAGCAGGTTCTTGTGGCCGACTAGATGTAATCCTAAGGTCTGTGAATACTGCATTGTTTTTATCTCATGGAATAAGAGATGATGTTGAAGTGATATTACACCTCATGGGAGGAGAAAAAAAACCACGAAGAGTATGGATTGATGGATCTAAGGTAAAAGGATTACATTCAGACGAACGTAGTATTGCAGGACAACTCTCAAAGATTTTACAGACCACTCTACCTCCAATAGGGATTAAATCCGAATTTCAAGACGGTATTTTCCATGGTCAAGGTACTCTGGAAGATACCCTTAATGATTGGGAAAATGAAGAAATCTTCCCAATACATTTAGACATTAATGGCGAGGCAATCAGTACAGATTTAAAAGCACATAAAAAAATAGGATTTGTAATATCTGATGATCAACCATTTAATGAGAAGGAGGTTTCTCTACTATCTGACACCAATAAAATCTCACTTGGGGAAAAATGGATTCAAGGCCATAGCGTAATAGCTATTCTTCACCACTATCTCGATTAAAATCTAATCCAAATTAATTCATCGATAGAATTAATTTCATCTAATTTATTTAAAACATCTTTTTCAGGAAATCTTTTATGAGAATAGGGCCATGTTGGAATTAAGGAAATAGATGCAAAATTAGAATTTATTTGTTCTACATCTGTACCCAATATGTTTTCTTCGACAATATTAGGGCCATCAAAACTCACATTAGTTTCATTTAAAGAATCTATAGACTCCAACACCAAAGCATTTTCATAATCTCTAATGCCTAGGGTGCCATATTTTAAAATACCATTCCATGCTGGCGGTATATTCAAATTTAAAAAAATCTTACCCTCATAAAATAATTTTTTAAAGGTGCCTTCTTCATCTGATCTAATCCACATTTTTTTACACAAATCCGCTGTTAATTTGGCAGCTATACTTATCTTACTTCCAGTATAATCGCAATAACTAGATGCAATACTTGGCAATCCATTCATTGCTGTTTGACGTGCAGCACCTACAGTTCCACTATGAAATACATCATGACTTAGATTAGCACCGTGATTAATCCCACTAATTGCAAATATTGGATTTAATCCTTCTAGTAATTTAGTTCCTTTTGCAAAATCAACAAATAATGAACAATCAGTTGGAGTTCCACTTAAAGTAAATATTGACAATGGCACATGCCCTTTCTTTAATTTATCTTCTAATTCAATGTTTTTTGATAATTTCATTTTTTCTCTAAGTGTAATTGACATCGATGAAGCAGATTTATTTTCATCAGGTACAATAACTAGCAGAGGTATCTCACATTCATGCAAGTAAGTAATTAAATACTTAAGTCCCTCACTTATTCCGTCATCATTAGTAATAAATATACAATCCAATTCATTCACTCTCTAAAACCAATGATTCATGCTGGGAGGTCGTTACCATTAAAGTACCGATAATTAAAATCGTACCTCCAATTAATGTTTGCATTCCTGGTGTTTCTGTCGATACAAAAAAGTAGCCAATAATAGATCCTATTAATGGTTCCATCACTAAACAAACAGAAATAATTAATGGAGAAAACCATTTCAAAACTCCATTAATTCCAGTATGTCCGATAAGTCCTGGACCTATTGCTAAATATGCTACGTATGGAAACCATGCTGCGGTTAACCAACCAAATACATAGAGTATAGAATTCGAGGAATCAAAATTTGCTCCTTCTTGTAATATAGAAGATATTGCCAATAGAATTGATGCCAGAAAAGTTACTGGAAAAGCGTATACAAATAACGGCATCCATTCCCTAAGTACTCTCCCTGCAGTAAAATAACCAACAACAGTTACTGCACCAATAAATGCGGCTAAATCTCCAATCAAAGAGGCTTTTCCTTCTGATTCAACTCCTAAAATTATTATTGCTGCGCCAATAAATCCAATAACTGCTCCAATGGAAGATTCCTTTTTTACTGGTTTATTAATTAGCCATAATCCTACAACAATTACAAGGGGGTGTGAAGTGACAAAAAGTAAACTTCGAGGTAAGGTTGTATGATCTAGCGACCATACCCAGCTTCCAAAATGCAACCACAAGCATAATCCAGACCCTATTATTATCGCAATATTTTTTTTGTCTAATGTTAGTTTTTTTGTCTTTAAATCTAGATTTTTATACTGAAATATAGCAAAAGGAAGCAATATTAGAGAAGTAGCTTGTAATCTCCATGATGCTTTGAGTAAGGGAGGTACCGAAGTAATCATTTGGAAAACTGCACCAGCACTAGAAACTGCGAGTATAGAAACTGCTAGGATGATCCAAGCAAAGATTGGTGCTACAGAGTTATTACTCTCCAATCTCATATACTCACGCTTCAGCAGTTATTTCTTTATTACCAAAAACGCCAATTTTTCTAAATAATGAATATATTAAGTATGCCAAACCTGCGTTTAATAATATAAATGAGGTTAGTCTTACTAATGGCCAAGAATCTCCAAAAGTATTTTCGACTATAGGAGAGACTGCTGGACTAGTCATTACACCTGCCGAATCAAATTGTGCAGGAGATGATCCAAAGGTATCTATGAATGACATTATTGCTCCTTCAGTTCCAAAGAATGCCTCTCCAGTCAACATTCCTGCACCAACCATAAATGTTGTCAATAATGCTAATGCACGGGCTCTTTCTGCATTTTTACTACCCTCTTTTTCCTTAATAATATCAATCTGTGGTTGAAGTTTATTCTTTTCCCAATAATCTCTCGCATATCCACCAATTAAGAACGGGAATGTGTAATATGCTGGCAAGTACATTCCTAAACCGAAACTTGTACCCATGCCTGTAGCCCATTCAACAAATGCTCCCAATAAAACACCCAAAAATAGTAAGCCCATATCTCCTTGTCTTTCTGCCAATAAGATTGTAAATGTTGCAAAGGCATTAGCTTGTGGCGCTTCTAAATTAATGCTACCATTTGCCAATAACATCGAAAGGAATATAGCAACTCCTGCACCTAATATTGCACCTGGAACCACTCCGAAGATATTACCCTTGGAAATATGATATGGACGATTTCCAATATACAAACTTACTTTGTAATCATGAACCACAGTACCACTCATAGAAATAGCACTTCCGAATACTGTTGTCCCAACTAATCCCAAAAGAATAGCATCTTGCTGAGATAAACCAAATGTATCTCCAAAGGTTAGGAAAATACCCATTAGCATTAACAATACAATGAATGATGTTCCTGAAACAGGCTCAATTCCTGTTTCACCCATTACCCTTACAGCAATAGCACCTAAGAAAAATGTTGTAAGTAATAGAATCAGGGTAAATATTAAACTTGGTAAAATTCCAAAACCACCTAACGTAAATACAATTATCATTGCAACAAATGTGATTAGCATAAAGATTGGAAGATGAGTTAAAGGCCATTCATACCAACCTTTACCTTCAGTATATTCTTGAACATCTTCTCCCCTGAAAGCACCTTTAATATCTGCTCCAATGGTTGCAAATGTCCTCCACATCTTAAATAAACCAAATAATCCTCCTCCTAGAATTGCTCCGATAGCTATTATTCTAACTGTTTTTGTAAAAGCAACCATTTGTAATGCTGCTGATCCATTTTGAATTACAAGGTATTCAGATAATTTTAATGAACTTTGTAAGGAGGGATCATAAACAGTTACATCAGTCATTACTGCCATTGGGATTAGCCAAAACCAAGCCATCAATGTACCAAGTGACACTAATAAAGCAGTTCTAAATTTCATAAACCATCCAATTGCAAATAATGAGGGTGAAAGGTAAATACCAAGATAAGTATGTGCAAAACCATTCATCACAGGGTTACCATTTAAATGGTATTTTGTGTAAGGTCCGTCACTAATCAAACTAGGTTGGTGAATAATTCCATGACTATAAATGCTAGCTAATCCCCAATCAGTACCGCTCAATAATCCCGCAATCCAATCCACAAGTGTTGTTTTTATTTCTTTGCCCCAAATTAAAGGGTATTCTATTAAGAATAAAAATAACATTGTCAAAGATGTCCAAACACCAACAGTAACTAATGAGTCCCTTGCTTTTTCTTGAGCACCTGAAGATATATCACTTGTAATATCTAATAATTTCATTGTTGCCTCGAAACCAGGCATTGGCAAAGGGTCCTCAACTAACCAAACCCTTCTAAATATAATAAAATACATAACTCCTAAGAATCCAGCAAACATTGAAGCAACTATTCCAATAAATGCTAATTGCCATACATTTGGATCACTTATTAAATTTCCATCCCCAACCATATATTTGGCAGAGGGGCCCGTTTGGGCAAGTAAAAATATTGCAGGAAATGTGAAAATAAAACCTGTACTTGCATGTGTGGCTCCCGTTGTAGCTGAGGTTGCAATATTAATTTCTGAAGGAGTCCATTTCAAAGCCATACCAAGCAAATAAGCAACATACCATGCGGCTGATATCGCAAGTCCTATTTTTAATCCAATATATGCTGTAACTCCTGCGAAAACTGAACCAATTAATACACCAATTGCAACTTTCTTAGTATCCCAATGACTTACTTCATATGAATCTTCTAGATTTTTTTCTTCTAAATATTGCTCTAACAATCCTGTATTGAAATTATTATACATGTCGTCATCTAACCAAGTTAAGGTTTTCTTCTCAATAGCCTTCAAACCCTCAGGCGTTACTGGTTGACGATATGCTGATTTTTCGACTGCCATATTATCTCCTGTTACGTTCCAAGCATTCCCGCTTCAATACCCTTGCCCTTGAGAATCATAATTCAAATCATTTACAAAAGATTTAGAAAAAGTTATTATTTTAGAAGAATAATTTAAAGATCTGTATAATTCAAATGCAGATTTATTTTCTGAATACACAGTTAATCTAATTTCTTCTGCACCCTTTTCAAAACATATTTTTTCTAAATGTGAAACCATTTTTGAAGCAAAACCTCTTCTTCTAAAATCATTTTTAACCCATATATCTGAGATATTCCAAATATTTATTTTTGTTTGTAAAAAATGTAAATCTTGGGCAACTGAGCCTAATCCGATTATGCCATAAGGTATAATCTCAGAAACATATAATCCACCTTGGGTAATTCTATCTCTTAAAAATGTCATACTTCTATGCTTATTTGTATCCGAATCTAATATCCTATCGTCATGCGTTTTTTGCTCATTAATTAAACGCCACCAATAATTATTTATTTTTTCTAAATCAGATAATTTTGCTAACCTAATTGTCAGTTGTGAATCTAAACCCATATACTCATGTTACAGGCATCTAATAAAAAAACATTCAATGATCCCTAGTAATTTTATAACGGCCTAATGCTTCCATCCAATGTATTTCTTTACCTGCATCAAGTTGCATATCATCATCTTTAGGTAAAATCAAAGTTTCATATGTTTTGTTATCCATTGCATGTACTTCTTGGCCTTCAAGATGAGTAATAATAGCAGTACCTTTTTCTAATAAGGGGACTTGTATTTTATCTGTTACTGTACCCACATGGCTCTTTTTTTGTCCCGTAAATATATCTTCCATCTCAATCCTTGCCTTTGCACTTCCGTGCTTCCCTGGTTTAGATGTTGAAATGCTTAGAATTTTGTAAGCTTTGTCATCAACAGAAGCATATCTGCCTACTTTCAATGTTCGAATCTCTACTCTGGTTGTGCCCGGCATGATTAATTGGCTTTAGTCCCGTCTTATCATAATTGTGTAAATCAATAAGATTTCATTAGGATTAAAGTATCATGTAATTACTTCCATATCCGTTCAAATGGTTTCAAATCATGTATTGCATCCCATACTTCATTTCTTACTATTGAAGTTTCCTTATTTCCAAGTCTTTTTTCTAACTCTCTAGATAATTTCCTATGTCTGTAATTATTTTTTCCTGACATAGTTGAAATTGCAATAAGGAATCTATCTGCCCTTCTCTGCTCATTTTCGTTAATTAATACCTTAGATTCGTTCATCTCGCCTAACATCTCTAAAATTCTGATTTGATTGGGATGAATATATCTTGCAGCCATTATTTGTTCCGAAAAGCCATTATGTAATGCATATTTTAAACCAGGGGATAAATTATCAATTCCCTCGGGAAATGCGTGTTTTATCACTTTAGGAGTCAACTCGAATCCAACTAAACGGGACCTCATTTCATTCATTGTATACTTCATCCCAATAATATTCAAGAGAATAAATACTGGCAAGGCCAATAAGTTAACTGTTGCTCTTGTTGCTACCCTTCCAATCATTCTAACCCAGATCCGTCTTAGAATTGATTTGAATAATGATGCGCTGCCAACAACTCTAATCTTAGTTAATAATTTTCTAACCATTAAACCATATTTGCCAATTTTTTCAAGTGGGTTAATTCCGAATAATTTCCCTCTATGTCCTGGTGCACCCATTGCAGCATAAATTAACCATCTTGGCATTGATTGCTCCATCTCAATTTTATTCAATTCCTCATCAGGTATGTCCAGTACTTTAGCCATCCTTGCCGCAGTAGTTAAAGAATCACGATAAAGAAATAATAATTCTATAGATGTTGCTATTATCCCTGCAAAGGCAATCATAATCCCTGCGAATAATTTTTCTGATTTACCAATTTCTTCCCATGGTTCTAAGGCGTATGCAATAAGAGAAATTAACATACCAGATAAGGCACCTGCCAATCCAGATCTTATTATTGCAAGAGTACATAAATTATCTAATCTTTTGTCTGCTTCTAATCTGTCACTTATTGGTACTTCATTGGAGTTACGAAATGATTTTAGAAATCTATTAATTGCCCATATTTTAAGCCCTTCTTTCTTTGACATTATATCACTTAATTATATTCATAAAATCCAATGCCTGTTTTACGGCCTAATTTTCCTTCTGAAACCATCTTCTCTAACAGTGGTGCTGGAGAATACTTTTTTTCATCAAAACCAGAGTATAATACATTCATTATGTGAAGAACTGTATCTAATCCGATTAAATCTGCCAATGCAAGTGGCCCTATTGGATGATTCATTCCAAGTTTCATAATTCCATCAATTGCTTTTGGTTCAGCAACTCCCTCTTGCAAAGTAAGTATTGCCTCATTTATCATTGGACATAAGATTCTATTTGATACAAATCCTGGAGAATCATTACAAAATAATGGAGTTTTACCCATTAATTCTGTAGTATTTGTTATTTCATCACAAACTGAATCTGTTGTGTCTTTACCCCTAATGATTTCAACTAATTTCATTAAAGGCACTGGATTCATAAAATGCATTCCTATCACAAGTTCTGAACGTTGAGTAGATTTAGCTAACTCATTAATACTAATACTACTTGTATTACTTGCTAAAATTGTAGTATCTTTACATATTTTATCTAATTCACTTAATATGTTTTTCTTTAATTCTGGTATTTCGAGTACTGTCTCTAATACAAGGTCTGCATTAGAACAATCATTCATCAGTGTAGATGTT
>Ga0115011_10000457_pt1 | contig 33412 bp, 23 predicted proteins | sample TroAtlMetagenome_2_FD_88705 | JGI IMG/M metagenome (GOLD analysis project Ga0115011, IMG submission 88705) | Marine eukaryotic phytoplankton communities from Atlantic Ocean - Tropical Atlantic ANT8 Metagenome | ecosystem: Environmental > Aquatic > Marine > Oceanic | place: Tropical Atlantic... | reverse complement strand
GCTCGGAACGCGGGGTCACTGAGTGATGGACCCACGTGAAACTTGCCGACAAAACCCGTGGCGTAGCCCTTGGCAGCCAATGCGGCTCCGATATTCATGTTGTCGGGTTCCAGAGCGACATTGAAAGCCGGTAATGCTTGCTGGCCGGGAGGAAACAACTCGCGGTATTCCTTGTCGTAGGAGGATCCGGCATAACGGCCGGTCAGAAAGGTGTAGCGCGAAGGTGTGCACACAGTGGTGGTCACATGTGCGTTGTCGAATGTAATGCCCTCTCTGGTTAGGCGTTCCAGATTGGGAGTGAGCACCTTGCCGCCGTAGACGCTGGTTTCCTCCTTGTCATAGTCATCCACCAGAAAGACGATAATATTCGGGCGTGGGTCCCGGGAAAACCCGGTGGTTAAGGCCAGCATCATGGCCATGCTGGATAGAAGAAGGCGCATGGAAGAGTTTTTGTTAAGCTTGGGCCTTCTTTAGACCTGAATTTCACTGACGGTTCCGGTGCTGTCAGCATACCGGTCGCGCTTAATTCCAAGGGCGCGTAGCTGGGTGAGCCACAGGTTGGCCAATGGGGTTCCTCTAGGGCAGTGGATGTGGGCACCTTGCCTGAGATTAGCGCTTCCGCCTCCTGCGACGACCAGCGGTAGATCATTATACTGGTGGGTCGTGCCATCACCCATCCCTGCCCCGAGTGTAAAGATGGTGTTGTCTAGCAGCGTGGTGCCATTGGCTTCCTCCACCTGGTTCATTCGCTCAAGTAGCCGGGCAAAGGCGGCAACATGAAAGCGGTCCAGCTTGAGAAGCTGCTCCATGTGGTTGCCGATGGCATGGGTCATGGCGTGGTGACTGTAGGGCTTATCCAAAATGCCTTCCCAGTTTGTCGCGGTTGTCCAGCGCTCGGGGCCCAGCATAAGTGTGCCGACATTGGTCAGGCCGTTCTGCAGAGCGATTACCAGAAGGTCGCCCATCAGGTGAATATACTCGTTGCGCGGAAGGTGCTCGGCAGGTCTCTCGATCCTTGCTGCGGCCAGCTCGGATTTCATTTTGTCAATGCGTTCCATCCTTGTCTCCACTGTCCGGATTGACTCCAGGTATTCCCCGAATTTTTGACGGTCTTGGCTGCCAAGTCGTTTTTGTAGCTGGCGGGCATTACCCAGTGCAAGATCGGTGATATTGCGCAGGCGTGCGTGAGATCGGGTTCCAAAAAGCCGGTCGTAAACCTTACGCGGGTTTCTCATCGAGGGCGCGACGTGACCCGTGCCATACCAGGACATATTATCGAAGTAGATTGACTCGATGTTGTCTTTGTGGTCATTGCAGCTGAGTTCAAGCGTTGAATAGGGGGTGGTCTGGCCAATGCTGTCGGCGGCAATATGGTCAAGAGTACGGGTCAGGGGATAGGCGGAGTTCTTGACTTCGTATGGGGCAACGCTGGTCAGGAAACAGGAAGCGCACTGGGCGTGGGAATCCGTGCCATGCTGGAAGGTGCGATCCATGCCGGTAATCAGTGTGACTTTACCGCGCATCTTTTCCAGTGGGGCTAATGTCTGCGTGAGCGTCAGGGGGTGCCGGCCGGCCGGCACCGTCTTGCCCTCAAAGCGCCAGACATTGTTCTGGCCCGCGAAGTTCGGCAGGTCCCGGTCACCTTCGCCGGGAAAGAAACCGCGGCGTGTGATGCCGTTTGGCAGGTAGAAGAAGGCCAGCCGTTGGACCGGGGCGTTGTCCTTTGCTTTGCCACTTCCAGCCAAGCTTTCAAGCCACGGAAGGCTAAGTGTCGCTCCACCGGCACACGTGATGAACCTGCGGCGGGAAACAGGGCGATTATTCTTGGTGTTGTCCATTGGCAATGGTGTCCTTTCTTTATTATAGGCCGAAATGGCGGGGTTCACGATGTGAAAGTGTGTCTATCCCGCCGCGTTTTCTATTTATTGGCATGCTTCTTGGTTGGGTGCTGGGTGCTGGTGTTCTTGTGCAGGAAAGGCCGGCTCATGGCGATGCTCTTTAATACGCTGCGCATCCCGTCTTCTCCCGAGGCGGCCTTGTCTGCCATTTCATCGAGTGCCGGAGAGTCAGCCGGTCCAAGTTCCCGGCCTAGGGCGTAGGAAAGCAGATGTCCGATAAAACCCCGGATGAAGCGCTGCTTTTCCTTCAAGAGGATCTGCTTGAATTCCACAAAGTCCTTAAATCCATGCTCCTTGAAAAGCACGCCGCTGATATCCACCTGGCGCCCGTTTTCGTATTTGTCACGCCAGACGCCGGTCGGCCCGTAGTTTTCAAGGGCAAATCCCAGCGGGTCAATCTGGTTGTGGCACCCGGCACAGTCTTCCCGCTTACGGTGGGCAGCAAGGCGTTCGCGGATGGTTAGCTTGGCCAGTTCCTCCTTGCTTGCCTCAGGCAGTGGCGGGACATCAGCTGGTGGTGGCTCAGGCGGATCATTGAAGATCACCGCGTTCATCCAGGCACCCCGGGTAATTGGCTGAGTCCGGGTCGGGGTCGCAGTCATGGTCATAACAGCGGCATTGGTGATCACTCCGCCACGGCGTGGGTCGTCCAGCGGCACCCGCTTGAAGAGTTGGGTCACCACATCATGACCGGCCTTGGAGTGGCCGGCATAGTTGGCTCGAAGCATATTGTTTTCCCAAGTGTATTTCGGGTCAATTAATTCAATGATGGAGCGGTTCTCGATGTAAATGGTCTCGAAGAGCAGCAGTGGCTCGGCGATCATGTGCATGCTTGTGCGATAACCGTCCACAAGGTAGAAGTAGGCAAACTTCTTTGGGTCGGGCACCGATGTGATCAGGCGGTCAAGCTGGAGCCATTGTGCAGGGAAGTTTTCGCAAAATCGCCCGGATCGGCGGTCATTAAGCATGCGATCAATCTGGTCACTGAGCGTCTGCTTTTCGCTCAGTTTGCCCTGCACGGCAAGGTCGAGCAGGGTATCATCGGGGATGCTGCTCCAGAAGAACAGGGCCAACCTCGAGGCCAGCTCAAAGTCATTGATCGGCTCCCGGCCCGGGTTTTCCTCCCTAGGATTTCCCATATTGGGAGTTTCATAGAAATAGAGAAAGTCAGGCATGCCGATAACCGCACCCACCACCGAGCGCATGGTTGTCTCAATGGACGCACCCCCGGCAAGCTGTTTTTCCGAAAACTTGACGAACCGCTCCAGTGTTTGGGGATCGACCGGCTGCCGAAATGCCCGCCGCAACAGTTTGCCGATCCTCGGCTTCATTGCTTGCGCTATCTTTGCGGGGCTCGGATTCTCTGAGTCCGGTTTGCTGAAAAGCCATTTCCAGCTGCGGCATTCCTTTGGGTTGAGGTCGGGGCTTTCGGAGATTGTCTGGCTCAGCCTGAGAAAGGACTCCATCAGCAGGGGTGAAAGGGTGAGATGGTCTGCCTGGTTGTCGAAACCGTGCTCGGCACGCTTATCCTGAGGAAAGGATGCCACGCCCCTGAATCCCTCAGGGCGCTGGTTATCGATGTCCTTACTCAGCGGGCGGCTGGAAATACGCACCTGTTCGGGCATCTTTTTGCTTTCCGGGTGAAAATAGTTATCACGTCGGCGCATGAGTCTCTCGTTGAGACGGAAAATCGGGCGGTCAAGTTCAAGCAGGTCGACCACCGCGTTGTTGTATTGAAAGCGGTTCATTCGCCGGATCGGCGTGGTTGCAAAGGGCTGAGTTTTGAGGGCTTCCTCGAGCATAGACTCAAGTTTTATTAGCATTTGTTTCGATTGTTCTTCGGGCAGGTGCGGTTCATCCTCGGGTGGCATTTCTTGCTCCTTCAAGACGCTTACCAGATCCTCGAGTAGCTTGGGCCTGGCCAATAGGTCCGCATCCGATTTCAACTCAAGCAAATTGACCTTGCCCTTGACCTTGCCGTCACGGCCATGGCACTTCGTGCAGTGTGCACTGAAAGCGGCACGCAGGTCATGAGGAGCGCCTTTGGCTGGCAGGTATGCGGCGATGGAAAATAATGCAGCCAAGGCAACCACAGTTGCCCTAGATCTTATAACAGCTATCGTCATTTCTTTGCCGGTTTGCGGGCATCCGTTGCAAGTTGCGGGCCGTTGTCCGGGGGTAGGGATTGATGCCAGGCAATACAGGCCCTTGTGAATCTGTTGACGAGTTCGGGGTGTTTGCTTGCAATATTTTTGGTCTCTCCGCGATCCGTTTCCATGTCGAAGAGTTCCGGTTCACTTCCGTCATATTCACAGAGAAATTTCCATTTTCCGTCACGGACCGCCAAATCCGGTAGGTCATTATCACCGTAAAAAGAGTCCCGGTCCGGGGGGCGGCGGAAATAAATGGCCGCCTTGCGAGAATTGTCTGCTTTACCCAGCAGCGTTGTTGGCAATGACTCCCCATCATATTCGATTCCCTTGGGTCGGGGTGATCCGGTTATGTCCAGCAGGGTGGGCACTAGGTCAACGGCTGAGAATACCGAGCGCCGGTTCACGTGGTTTTGCTTTTGAACCAGCCCAGGTCCCCAGGCGATAAGTGAGGAGCGTACGCCACCCTCATAAAGGTGTGTTTTGAACCCGCGGAAAGGCCCTGCTGAACCGGCCCCTTTTTCCGGGCCGTTATCTGAGCAGATCAGCACCAGAGTGTTTCCTTTCAATTCGGGATCACTGCTGATCAGGGTAAAGAGCCTGCCGAGTTGGCGATCCATTTCCTGAAGCACGGAATGGTAAAGGCCGCGTTTGCCATCTGCCCACTGATCTACCGGGGGCCAAAATGGGCTGTGCACATCATCAGGCCAGAGGTTGATATAAAAGGGCTTGCCGGCATTTTTCGCCCGACTAATGAAGGGGATCGCGTCGTCAACAAAACCAGCGGTTATTTGCGAGCGTTGCATCCAGCGCACACCCTTGCCGAGGCGCTCCGCGTCTGCCCAGATACGCCCGGGCTTTTCTGGATCCTGCCCGGGTTTAAGGGTTAATGGAAGAAGCTTCGGGCCCATACCCTCAAAATTGGTCAGCGATTCTTCAAAGCCGTAACTGCTGATTTCCGGCGCATCGTCCACATTACGTTGACCTCCCATGTGCCACTTCCCGAAATGGCCGGTAGCATAACCGGCCTGCTTGAGTGAGCGCGCGAGCATTGGAGCCTTGGGGTCAAGCCATTGTGCCATGCCGCGTTTCCGGTTGTGGTCTCGATTGCTCAGGTAGGAGGTAATCCTCCAGCGTTGGGGGTATTGTCCGGTTGAAATGGCTGTTCGCGAGGGTGAGCAAATGGGTGAATTGACATAAAACTGTTCGAAGCGGATGCCTTCTTTTGCCATTCGGTCGATGTGCGGCGTATCTGCCATCTTGTTGCCGAAGCAGGAGAAGTCACCCCAGCCCATATCATCAATGAAGACGATTACGATATTTGGCCTCCCTTTGGCCGCGGCATCCTGTGCCAGTGCGGGTGCAAGCAGGGTCATGGCGAGCAGTGTAATAAGCCTTTTCATTTTCTGCTTAAGCATTTCGTATAGCGGCTTCCGGGTCAATGCTTATGAAAGACAAAGGTAGAGCGGTCAATACTGATACCTGTGGGGAGCAATTAAAACAGGAGCTGCGGGTGCTTACTGTTTAAGGAGACGGCCGAAACTCTTTCATTTCCTTCATTAATCGCGCAATAATTTTCGGATGATCGCTGGCGATGTTGTTTTGTTCACCGATATCAGCCGATAAATCGTAGAGTAAGGGTGGATCATGTTTAACCACCGGTTGTCGTGCGCGGGTGTCGGGATTGGATGAGCGTTCCTTGGTGCTCAGATGAATCTTGTAGTTGCCCGAGCGGAAGGCAATGGATCCACTGGAATAAAACCACTTCGTGCGTGGGCTGGCTTTGCCCTGCAACAAAACTCCTGAGATGTCTTTGGAAATAAATCCCGGTAATTTCTTGGGTTGATCGCCTCCACTCAAGGTTGCAAAGGTGGCGTACAAATCAAGATTCGCCGCCAATCCATCCATCTTACCCGGCTTGATCTTACCCGGCCAACGGAAGATGCCCGGTACACGGTAACCTCCTTCCCACGAGGTGCCCTTTTCACCGCGCAAAGGCTTTGCCGTTCCTCCATGCGGCCCAAACATCGACCATGGTCCATTGTCGCTGGTGAAAACGATTAGTGTTTTTTCCTCCACTTTTGCATCCTTGATTGCCTTCATTACCTGCCCCACTGACCAGTCAATCTCCTCAATGGTATCGCCATAACGACCGCCCTTGCTCTTGCCTTGAAAAGCTTTAGAGGCAAACACCGGTGCGTGCGGCATGTTGTGCGCCAGATAGAGGAAAAACGGTTTGTCCTTATTGGAGCCAATCCATTTCACGGCTTCCTGCGTATAGCGTTTGGTGAGAAGCTCCTGATCGGTTGGCATCTCAACCATTCTACGCCCGCGGATCAGCGGCACCCTAAAGGTGAATTTATCACAGGCATCAAAGAGACCTCGGGTTTGGCGCTTGCCGGGAGGGGCCGGCACATCATTGCTGCCCGGTGTGCCAAAATGATAATCAAACCCGCATTCAAGGGGATGCATCGGGCTTTGGGTGAAGTCCTGCGGGTAGCCGGCCAGATGCCATTTGCCCAGAATTGCCGTGGCGTATCCCTGTTTCTTGAGCATAGCAGCCATCATTTTTTCCCGGACCTTGACCAAATTGTTTTTCCCGGCTGCAAATAGCGCTGGGTGTCGACCTGTCATGAGGCCGGTTCGACTTGGCACACAGACCGCTCCTGAGGCATAAAAGCTTGTCCAGCGTTGCCCTTCGGCAGCCAATCGGTTGATATTCGGCGTCTTGTTTACCTTGTTGCCATAGCATTCAAGGTCTCCGTAACCCATGTCATCGACAAAGATGAGCACAATATTGGGACGCAAGGCGTCAGCGTGAATCGAGGTGCCCAGCATGAACGATACCAGGGTAAGGAGGATCGGAATCTCTTTCTTCATTTCGACAACCTGTCACTTACTTGTTGTAGCCAGTTACGTGCTATTAATTCATGGCCTTGAGGCAATGGATGCACGCCATCCCAAATCCATTGTTCAGGACTCACTGCCTTGGCCGCAGCATCAAAGACCTCCTGGGTCTTTACGTGAATGGCATCATAGTCCTTGGCCAACTGCGCAACAATCGCACCGTATTTATCCACCTTGCCCCGCCATTTTCTCCAGGCATCTTCATTCTTTAATCTTCCTGATTGCAAAACGAATGGGTCCAGTAAGACCAGTGCTAAATCTGATTTGGCCTTCCGGCTGGCATCCAGGATCAACCGGTAGTCGGCTTGCCATTGTTCCACGGTATCCCCCCGGCTCACGTCATTGACCCCAATGAGGACACTGAGCAGATCGGGTTTCATGTCAATGGCGTCCTTTTGCCACCTTGCTTTCAGGTCGGAAACCTTGTTTCCGCTGATGCCCCGGTTAAAGAATTCCAGTTTCGCCTCCGGCATATCCACCCCGAGGCGTGAGGCGATCAGGTAGACATAACTGTGTCCAAGATAGTGGTTGCGGTCCTTCTCGTTGCGACCCCATTTCATGTCGGTGATAGAGTCGCCAATGAAAAGCAGCCGAGCTCCTTCCTGCAAGGGGGGCAGACGATACTGGTAGCCATTGACGCCGGAAGGGTTGTTATTTGCGCCATGGGCGGCAACGGTTGTGGCGGCGGCTCCCCCACAGAGGGCGCCAGCCTGGAGGAAATCTCTTCTTTTCATGTTGCTGTTCCTTATGGTCCTGCCGGGCAGGCAATGTCCAGCCGATAAGTATCTTCGTTGCTGTGCCAGGCAGCGATTTTTCGAGCGGTTTCTTTGCCTGATTAGTGAAGGCTAGCTTTTGCGCAGGCTGGAAAATACCTTGCCTGTTGGCTTGGCAGGAAGTGTGCCTTGCCAATCGGCCAGCATTTTCTTTAGGAGGTCGACGATTTCCGTGTGCTTCTCGGCAAGGTTGTTCTTTTCCATTGGGTCTTTAACTAAATCGTAAAGTTCAATATGTTGGGTGCTCTGGTTGGTCACCAGCTTCCAGTTTTTGTGCACGACCACATAAGCAGCCCAGTGATTGGGCATAAGCCGGGATACAGGTCGCGCGGAAAGCGTTTTCCAGAAAAGCGGTTTTTCCCGTAATGCTTGTCCTTGCCCCAGCAGGGTTGCCAGTTGATTGCTTCCATCAGGCCGGTAGGAGTCCGGCAACTTGACTTTCGCGATTTCACAGAAGGTGGGCAACAGGTCTACGGCTGAAAAAATGGAGTTTCTGTCCACTTTGCCCGCAGCTATTTTCCCTGGCCAGCGTGCAATAAAGGGGACGCCGATCCCGCCTTCAAACAGAGAAGCTTTATAGCCCTTGCGGCCACCGGTAATACCCTTTGCAGCGGCAATATTATATCCCTCACCGGTCGCTGTATCATGCATTTTTTTCAGCGCCACTTTTCGTGTCATTCTGGCTGGGCCGTTGTCGGAACTGAAAATAACCAGTGTGTTGTGAGTAATTTCCAACCGGTCCAAGGCATTCAATACTTCACCGACACGGTCATCCGCGTGGGAGAGGACGGAAGCATAGATGTTATCGGCTTCTTCCAGTTGCGGGAAGCGTTTGCGGTATTTGGGCACGGTATGAAACGGGGTGTGCGGCTCGTGTAGCCAGAGGTTGATAAAGAAAGGCTGGTTTGCCTTATGGCTTTTCTCAATGAAGGCGATGGTGTTCTTAGCATCATCGTGCACCGGCATTTGCTTGCCGGAACAATTAAATGCTCCATAGGTATCAAACCCATAGGCTGCGGGTGTCGGGGAATCGGGGATCATGTCATTGGCCAGGTGCCATTTGCCGTAGTGGGCAGTCAGGTAACCTGCTTGTTGAAGGAAGCGCGACAGGAGAGGGGCACTTGGATCCAGCCAGTCCGGCATGCCACGCTTGGCGTTATTGGGCACCCAGGCAAAGTGACCATTGATGTTGTAGCGTGCCGGGAAATGTCCAGTCATCACGGCGGTGCGACTTGGTGAGCAGACGCCACTGGCGACAGTGAAGCGATGAAAGTCGGTTCCTTCTTTGGCCAGTCGGTCGATGTTGGGTGTTTTGACATAGGGGTGGCCGTGGCAACTGAGATCTCCCCATCCCCAGTCATCTGCAAAGATGAAGAGGATATTGGGTCGCTCGGCCTGATCGGCGGCGGCAACGGAAGAGTTGGTGCCAAGCAAACAGAGTATAAATAGCAATCGGTTCATTTGTTCTTCAGGGGCTCGATTTCATCACCAATGCCATTGCCGTTTTTATCGGTAACATCCGAGAGCGGATTGTTAATCACGGCCTGCCAGGCGATTGCACGGAAAATGGCATCAAGCTCGGCAGTCACGTGCTTTTGCCCGGGCCTTTGTTTAATGAGTTTGGGCGATTTTTTGTAGAGGGTGGCATAGAAGACATAGCCCTCCAGCCAGGCCATGCCCTCACCGAGGTGCCCGCCATCACTCCATATAGACGGGCTTTTGCCCTCAGTCTTCCTGTTGAGTGCCTTGATGCCTGGGAGTTTCCCCTCGAAATAAAGTTCCAGTGCCGCGAGCATGGCCTCGTTGGTTGGCATGACATGGACCTTGCCCGGGTAACGCTTGTCCAGCCCGGCAATCTGGCCGGTGATTGTCTCATGCGTCTTCTTGGCCTTGGCTCGGTAGTTTTCAATCTTTGGTTGCCGGTCGCCGGCGCTGAAGCCATCGGCCCACTGTGGCCAGCCATTGAAGACATAAAACTCCATCTGCGGGTTGAATTTCAGGCAGAAGTCGATCCAGCCGAAGTAATATTCGGGCCGGTCATTGGTGTAGCTGCCCCACATCATGACATCCCATTTGCCGGTTGTGATGGCGCTCAAACATACCGGGTTCGGCTTGCCTCTGGAGGAGAGGATGCCGTTTTCCAGTTCCCACATCATGCGTGCCGCGCCAAGTTCTCCGCCCCGGTAGTTGACGCGCAAGTGCTGCTCAATCCCGGCCGCCTCGGCAATTTGCGGCAGCGTACTAAAGCCTGGGCGCATCCAGCTGTGGCCGGTGGCGACGATGCGCAACCCGCTGCCTTTCGGGTAACCAAGTTTTTTGGCACCTCCCACTCCTTTTACCGGCATAGCGCGGATCTGTGCAGGATCTTTCAGGTAAGTGGCGCCACGTATGGACGGGTGCTCATTATGCCCGTGGCCGAGCCATGGAATGGGCACAGGCCTACTGGTGCGATGTTTAGACTGTGGACGCTTGAACGCTGCCTGCTCGGCCAGCAAGCAGCTGGCAACGAGAAGCAGGGAACAAAGGAAAAGGGATTTTGATTTCAGGGTTTTGTATGGTTATGGGATTCAGTATCCTTTGCCGACCCTTCACTTTTTTCAAGTGAGGCGAGCTGCGTTCACGTTATTGCGCTGCCCCCAAGTGCATGGTTTCTAGTCAGTGATTTCAATCCGGCTCCAGTATGCCGCTTCGTGAGCCCAACCTGTTGCTCGGTTCTCCAGCTCGATGTTCACGGTCATGCCGGCGTATTTGCTCAGGTCGACCTGAACCTGCTGCCACTTCGTTTCCTCGATGTCCTTGATAAGAGCTTCCTTGCCGTTGACTCTTACCACCAGCTTCCAGTTGCCCTTGGGGTGGTTGGTTACCTCAAGGGCCAGGGCGGTTTTCTTGCCCTGTGGCACCTCGACCTTTCGCGAAAGCACGCAGGGAACGGTCTTGCTGAGCGGGTGTGTAAGCAGCACCTTCTTGCGACCAGCCCATTCTCCGCGCAAACCGGGCTTCATGGCCGGACCGCCCCAGTCGCGGACCTTCCAACCGGGGGCAAAAGATGCGACATCGGTAGCTAAATTCGATCCTGATCTGCGGTCGTTGTTGGGCTTGGTAACCCGCGATCCCTTCGCTGGTGTTGAAGTTGCGGTTTTCGGATAGGGCATCTTCGCATCCACTTCATCGCGCCAGTCATGTAGCATCTTCACAAGCTTGGCAGTGATTTCAGGACTGGCCCCGGAGACATCGTTCTGCTCCCCAATATCCTGTTCCAGGTCGAAGAGCTGCACGCTCCCGTTTTCGTAGTATTCGAGCAACTTGTAATTGCCCAACCGTATCGCCCCGCCCGGGCTTTGGTAACCGTGGTTGCTGTAATGGGGAAAGTGCCAGTAGATGGCTCCCCGGTCATGAGCCTTGCCCCGAAGGGCGGGCAGGAAGCTGACTCCGTCGACGTGCTGCTCGGGCAAGGTGGGCAAGCCCATCATCTCGAGCAACGTCGGGTAGAAATCGGTTCCCGTGACCAATGCTTGCGAAGTGGTATTGGGCTGAATTTTGCCAGGCCAATGCACCACCAACGGCACGCGTATCCCACCTTCGTAGTTCCAGCCCTTGGCTCCCCGCAAGGGAAGGTTGGAGGAAGCAAAGCGGCTATCCAGAGAGTTACGGGGATGATTGATTCCCCGGTACTGGTTCGAAGCGGACATGCCTCCGTTATCTGCCGTGAATATCACGATGGTGTTATCGGCCAACCCGAGCTCGACAAGTTTGGCCCGGATTCTGCCCAGGCTTTCATCGGTGGCCTCAAGCATTCCGGCAAACTCGACGTTGTCCTGCTTTTGCTTCACCCACCATACCCGCTTGTCCTGATGAAGATTCAAGGAGTCGTTTTTCTCAAGTGTCTTGAGCTCGTCTTCGGAAAGCTCCGGGCCGTCCGGGTTGGGTTCCAGAATAAATTCGGGACCTTTCTCCGGTTTCATGGATGCGAGTTTCCGCTGGTATTTCTCGACAAGATCCTTACGCCCCTGGATCGGGTCGTGCACCGCAAAGTGCTCCATATGGACGAAGAAGGGGCGGTCCTTGTTGCGCTCAATGAAATCCAATGCCGCATCGGTCAGTTTGTCCGTGTAGTAGTCGCCTTTTTTCGCCGGGAGCTTCTCATTGTAAGCACCGCCAAAAGGATAGTGATAGGAACGCACCCACCCCGTGATCTCCTCGTCGAAACCATAGGCCTTGGGGTCCACCCTCAGGTGGGCCTTGCCGTAGTTCGCGGTGGCGTAGCCGTGGCGCTTGAGTGTTTCGGCCAGGGTGACTTCCTCGTCCGGCAAAGCGGTCAGCTTTTCCCCGTGATGAAGTGACTCGTAGTCCCGCTCGGGCCGTCCTCCAAGCCACTCCGTCAAATTTGTCCGAGCGGGGTACTTGCCCGTCAGGATGCTGGCTCTGCTGGGAGAGCAGACATGGCATGTGGAATAGGCATTATTAAAGCGCATGCCTTCCTTGGCCAGGCGATCGATGTGCGGCGTTTCGTGAAATTTGCTTCCGTAGCATCCGACATCACTCCAACCGAGGTCATCAACTAAGAAGAAGACAATATTGAGCTTCGGTTTCTGCTCGGCGCTCAGGGTGATTGTTGCAAACAGGAAACTGAATAAAACGGATAAACTGATGGACGCTAATTTTCTCATACTTGTCTTTTCTATCTTTTGATTTTGCCATGCACGCCGATTTCATTGCTTAGGGCTTAATTGAGAAAGTTTCCAAGTTTTATCTGCACGGATTGTGTCATCGCCATATACGATACGAACCCGAACAGTGGGGTCCTGTCTGGTGGTGTCGAAATCGACGGTGGCAAAGCTGAGATTTCTGCTGTTTGCCACCCCGGAGGAAATGACCTCGACCAGAGGATAGCCGACACGATCGGATTCGTGATGCTCCCAGACGAGTGAGTTGTGGATGTCACCAGACATGTACATTACACCGGAGACACCGTGTTTTTTGAGGGCATCAAAGAGGCGGTGGCGTGAAAAGGTGTAGATGCGCCAACCGTCTACTTTGCTGTGGTGAAGGGTGCTTCCAGAGACGATGACTTTGAAGCGAGCCTGCGAATTTTTGAGACCATCCAACAACCATGCAAACTGCACGTCGCCAAGCATGCGCTTCTCATCGTTATCTGGAGCCTTGTCGGGCGAGCGATGGTAGCGACTGTCCACCATGAAGAAATCGACGTCGCCATAAGAGAATTTGCAAAAAGCTCCCGGAGCATCTGGAGTTCCGAGTGCTGGGTTGGCCCAAGCCTGCTTCCAGCCGGCAAGCGAATGTTCTTTGCCTTTGGCTGTGCCATCGGAATTATTGGGCCCGTAATCGTGGTCGTCCCAAATGGCGTAGGTTGGGACTTTGCGCAGCACGGCGGCGAACTCTTTTTGCCGACGGTAAGTTACATGGTGTTTCAACTGAACCGTTGGATCGGTAGTGTCGGCATAGTGCGTGTCGCCCACAGTTAGGTGAATATCGGGCTGCTGGGCTAGCAGGAGATACCAGGACGACTGGGGTTGTCCGATTTTCATGCAAGAGGTGAGCGCCAGCCTAAAGGCCGCAGGCTTTCCTCGTTCAGGGGCCGTCTTGAAGGATCCCATCCAAGCGGGATCGGATTTGCCGTCGATGGTGATTGTGAAGTGGTATTGCGTGTTTGGCGACAATCCTTTAATGACTGATTTGAATGGGCGGCCCGGTCCTTCGGCCGCCGGATTAGGCACTGCTGTAATTTGCCCATTGCCACTTTTGACCGAATTAGGGCTGCCGGAATGATATGTATACTTACATACGGACTCGGCAGGGGCGAACATCCACAAAGTTACCCTATCTGGTTCAACAGTGCCGATGAGCGGACCGGCGGTGCCTTTTGGGACTGCATGGAGAGCAGAAAGCGGGAGGCAAAGAAGGGTTATAAGTAGCCTGGATTTCATAATGTCATTCTTTATGTGATGGGTCATTTTTTTAAGCGGCCGCTGCTTGGGTGAAGGTAGTCGCTTTTCTGATACACCCAATTCTGCGAGGCAATGAAGGCCTAAGCTTATGTAAGCCGTTTGATCACCGTGGATCACCTATTCTTTTCAGGTAAACGTAATAGGCACTAAGCATGACTTCACCCTTTCCCTTGAACCAAGTGTGCAAAGCGGCGGGGCCTTTCTTCAGGTTCATGGTGAAGGTGGCACCCTTGTCCTTGGGGTTCACCCTCTTGGTCAGTCCCTCGAACTGGTAGGATTTCTTTTCGGAAATCTTCAAATGATTGTGTCCGCTCAGGAAGAGCATGGCTTGGTTGATGGGCAAGGCTGTGCCACTGCCATCGGGTAAAGTTCCGCTGATCGTTCCGTTCGCTTCTTTGGGCCAGCGTCTCAATTCGATCTCGTATTCCCCTGCACTTGCCACGTCGATTAACCAATAGCCGTTCTTCAATACTCCCCGCCGGATTTGCCCCTGCTGATCGACGAAGACGTCGAGCCACTCGGTAGCAGATAATTTGGTGGGATTTTCGTATTTTGTTCCGACGATAATACGTTGTTCTTCATTCGCTAAATGCTTTACGCCTTCCCACCAGGAAAAGAGATGCTTGCGCATTTTCGCAACTACCTCCGGGTGCTTATCGATCACGTTCAGCTGCTGCATCGGATCAGAGCCAAGGTCGTAGAGTTCACGATTTTCCAGTAGACGCCACCGCTTCCATAAAACCAACGCCTGATCGGCTCGCATTTGAGTCTGAGAATGTGGGGATGGATAATTGGAGAACCCCGGCATACGGCTGTAGTTGATGACCAGAATTCTGTCCTCAGGCACTTTTTTTGTACCCTTTAGAAATGGCACTAAGCTGATACCGTCGATTCTGGGAGTCTTTTTAGGCGAGATTGAGCAGAGTTCCATCAGGGTGGGAAGGATATCCTGGACCTGGGTCAAGCCACCGATGTCACGTGGTTTCCCAAGGCCGCCTTTGGGCCAACGGATAAAACAGGGCACACGATGCCCCCCCTCCCAGATCTCTGTTTTCTTACCGCGCATTCCTGCGTTGAAATACTGGGGACCCAAGAGGCTGCCATTGTCCGTCTTGAACATTAAAATGGTGTCTTCCGCCAAACCCTGATCTTCCAAGAATTTCATCAACTTACCCATATTCCAGTCGATGTTTCGGATCATTCCCAGATAAAGGCTCAGTCGATTTTTCAGACCTTTGTTCAAGTGATTGAACTTGGGCTGGGCCAACACATCGGCAATCGCTTTGCGGTCCCCTTCCTTGGGCCAGAAGGGACCATGTGGAGTATTGGTCGCGAGATAGCACAGAAAAGGTTTTTTCTGTTTGGCCGATTCGGCCATGAAGCGTTTTGCTTCATCAAAGAAAACATCGGCGCAATAGCCCTTGAATTGTTTTTCCTTCCCGTTGTGCATGTAGACGTCGTCGAAGTAATCGTTTCCCCAATAGGCAGGAACCGAAGGAATAGAGGAGGAGGGATACCAGACGCTTTCCTGAAAGCCACGGTCCTTTGGACGGTAGGGATAATTGGCCCCGAGGTGCCATTTTCCGAAGACACCCGTAGCATATTCTGCATCTGCAAAATAATTGGCGATAGTGGGATTTTCAGGGCGCAGCAAGGCACGACCACTGCTCACGTTAACTGCCCCGTTACGGGCGGCATCCATCCCGGTAAGGAGTTGTCCGCGCGTCGGGGTACACATGGGGCAAACATGGTAATCAGAGAGCCGTACGCTTTGCCCGTGAAGGCGGTCTAGATTAGGAGTTTGCAGGACAGGGTTTCCGTGAACGGAGAGCTCAGGATAACCCTGGTCGTCCGTCATGATGATCAGGACGTTGGGACGGGCCCATAGCCCGGATGTCAATAAGAAGAGTAGAATGAAGTGCTTCATGCCGATCATGGTTTCGGATCAACTTGCCAGTTTTTATTACGGCGTAGCCCATAGTAGGGATAGAAATCCCAGGGTGCATCAAGTCCTAGGGCTCGAGGATCCTTGGTCCGTTCCAAGTGCTGCCTTAGCTGTAAATTGAGTTTTTTCTGAATGGTAGCGTATTTGGGTTTGCCGGCTATGTTGACGATCTGTTCGGGATCCGTGGCGAGGTCGTAGAGTTCTTCGGCGGGGCGCTTGGCAAAGGCCAAGTTGTAGAATTTCTTGAAACCAGGTTTATCCTTATTGTCCATCATTAGGGATTTTGTTGGTGAAGAATCGACTTCCCCAAATGGAATGTCACGTGCGCAAAATTGGCGATCCGGGTTACCTGCCGGCCAGCGTTCAGGATGGTGGTTGAGAATCAAGAGGTAGTCCTTAGTTCGGATAGCCCGGCAGGGATAGCCCTTGCCTCCCTTGCGGCAGCCATCATGGCGTTCCATGGCAATGTAGGCTGCAAGGCGAGCCGCGTTAGGCCTGTTATCGATTACGTCCTGCAAGCTGGATGCGCTCATCATGTCGGGAACCTCCAAACCTGCCGCTTCTAGGAAAGTTGGAGCAAGGGCACTCAGGTTTACAGGTCCGGAAAAAATGCGACCAGGATCCTGGATGCCCAAGGGCCAACGAATAGCCAAGGGAACCCGGGACCCCTGATCGTGGAGACTTGCCTTGGCTCGTGGAAAGGGCATGCCATGGTCGCTGGTCACCACCACCATCGTGTTGTCTAGTTGGCCTGATTTTTCGAGGGACTTCAAGGCACGGGCGACCATCTGGTCGAAATGCTCGATCTCGACGTAGTAGTCCAGGATATCATTTCTCACTACTGGATGATCAGGGAAAATCGGTGGAACGATAACCTTCGCCGGGTCCTTGCCCGTCCGCTTGCCGGCGCCGAGATCGAATCCCCGATGCGGTTCGCTTGTGCCCAGCCAGAAGCAAAAAGGCTGGTCCTTTTCAACTTGTGCAAGAAAGTCCTCGAAATTGGCCGCATAGTCTGTATTCCTCATGGCCTTGAAGGGTGGCTTCAATCGGCGATTCTGGAATTCTTTGCCAGCAGGGTTGGTGTTACGACCGCCCGCAGCCAATCGCCCAGGGCTCCAACCTTTACCTGTAAAGCCAATTGCATAACCTGCCTTTTGAAGCACTTCAGTATAGGTTACGAATTTGTTTGGCAGAGTGCTGTGGATGTTGCCGGCTTCTTCCAGGCGCCAAATCGCTTGGCCTGTTAGGATGGCACTCCGGGAAGGTCCGCAGGTTGGCGCATCACAAAAGGCAAGAGTGAAACGAATTCCTTCACGCGCAACGCGGTCAAAGGCCGGCGTTTGCACCACTGCATCCCCATTGGCACCGGTGTGGGCGTAACTCTGGTCATCAGAGATACAAAAAAGAATATTGGGTGGTTTGGCGTTACTTTTTGGACCGAAAATGACGGCCGATAACAATATATGGAAGGCGAGAATCTTTTGAGTCACTCCTTCAATTTCGGCTGAGCTCCACCGGATTGCAAGGCATCAAGGGCTGACTTATGGGCTTTGTATTCCGGCCATGTGAGTGTGCCGTCCTTGTTTACATCTGCCTGCGGGTATCTCTTGAAGTATTTGTTTTTCCATGCCTCGGCATCACTTTTGGAAGGCGTTTTTTTTGTCGCGATCACCTTGGGCTTAAATGCCGGCTGGGGGGGGATATTGCTTTCCGGAGTCGGAACCCGTTTGAGTAATTGTTTCCGCATGGAGACCAAGGTTTGGGAGTAGGATGGGTTTTCAGCCAGATTGACCCATTCATGTGGATCCTCGCTGGTAGCGTAAAGCTCTTCTTTACCGTTTTCATAGCGGATGTAGCGCCAATGGTCGGCGCGCAGTGAGTAGCTCTCCTGTGATGGGTTGTATTTCATGCGCCATTTATAGAGGGCGGTTAAAGCCGAATCGGGTCCTGACCATTTTCCCTCCGCCGGCTTATCCAGCAGCGGTTTCAAGCTGTGCCCGTCGAGGGGGTGCCCTTTGTCATTCTTCATGGTTTTGTTATCCAGACCGCATAGGTCAATGAGTGTCGGGTAGATATCGATCAGGGAAACCGGACGGGTAACGACACCCGAAGGCTTACCGATGCCCGGTGCACGAAGAATCAAAGGGACCCGGGTGCTTTCCTGCCACAATGAGTTTTTGTAGAGATAATCCTTCTCCCCCATGCCCCAGCCGTGGTCACTAGTCAGGATAATGATGGTATTTTCCTTGAGGGGTGAATTGTCAATGACATCAAGGAGTCTGCCGATCTGTTCATCCACAGCGGCAATACTGGCCAGATAGGCTTGGATAAAGTGGCGCAGGGCAGACTCTTTGTCTTCATAGGATTCAACCAGTAAGCGGAACAGGCGGCTGCCCATATCCTCGGTGCGTGATGCAGTGGGTTCGGAGCCGCCGGGAATAGTACGCACTGACTTGGCGTGTGTATCCAGAACATCTCCAATGCGAATATTGGGCAGCTCAATATTTTGCAGAGGAAACATATCAAAGAACTTTTTTGGGACAATTAGGGGTGTGTGCGGGCGAATGAATCCGACTCCCATGAAGAAGGGCTTGCCTCCATTTTGTTTCGTGAAGGCCTTCAATTGATCCACGGCCCATTTGCCGTTGAGCTCGTCAGCCGTCAGGTCGCGGTCAGTTTGCGAGTGAATTTTCAATTCGCGTTGCCTGGCCCAGCCTCCGGTTTGCCATGCAAGGGGCTTGCCGCCGGGTGATTTTATTTTCGTAAGATTTACAAGTGGACCAAAGGAACCGTCTACCGCCCCAATTTCCCGGTACGGAGCAGGGACTGTGGGATGCGCTATTTTCTCTTTACCGTCATAAACAAAGGGGCCGTAATCCGAAGGGTTGCCGAACACTTCCCATTCATTGCGCACCATTTGGTGCATCAGCTTTCCAGTGCCCAGTGTCTGGTAACCATTTGCCCGGAAATGATCCATAATGGTGCGCGAGTTTTTCAAGATTTCATAGCCGTCCCATTTGGTGAAACCGAAGCAACCGGAGTTATGGGGATAAATGCCGGAGAACAGGCTGGCGCGCGAGGGACCACAAATCGGGATGTTGCAATGAGCCTGGGTGAAGGAAACACCGCTACGGGCCAGCCGGGCCATATGGGGTGTTTTTGCCTGCGGATGACCACCAAATCCCTGAATATAGTCATTCAGGTCGTCGCATATGATGAACAGGACATTGGGACGGTCCATGGCATGCCCTGGTAGACCCATGCCAAGTATAAGGATGAGAAGGAGGCGGAAGCTGAAACAGTTCATTATAACGAATTTCTATTCAGGGGGCTTTTCAAACAAATAGTGGGAAACAATCCACTCATTCCCATCGCGGTAACCCCATAATTCAGCACAGGCCATAAAGAAAATACGCCAATAATTCCACCACTGCTTGGCAGAGTTCTGGCCGTAGGTTTGTTCAAAGACAGGCATAATTTTATCACGGTGTAAGTCCATGTTTTTCAGCCAGGCTTCGGCGGTGAGCTGATAATGTCTGCCGCTGACATTCCAGTGTTTCTTGATGCGTAGTCCGTCCTGAAAGTATAAAAGCAGGTCATCCGAGGGCATTTGGCCACCGGTAAAGAAGAACTTTGCCATCCAGTCATCGTCGTCTTGGACTTCGAAATGATATGGCGAAACACGGTGGGTGAAAATGTGTACAAACAAGCTGCCTCCCGGCTTGAGCCATTCCGTTATTCTTGCCATCAGTTCACCGTAGTTTTTCATGTGTTCAAACATTTCAACGGACACAACCCGGTCAAAGTGTTCACTGCCTTCACCCTGATAGGTAATCATGTTTTCTGTTCGAACAGTCAGGTTCTTGAACCCTTTGCTGACTGCCACGCCATCAATATACTCCTTTTGGGATGCAGAGTTCGATACAACGGTAATCTGCGATGCAGGATAATGCTCAGCCATCCACAAGGAAAGTGAACCCCATCCGCAACCCAGCTCAAGGATAGTGTCCCCATTCTGAATGCCGGCACGCTTGCATGTTAACCTGAGCATGTTTTCTTCTGCCTCAGCGAGTGATTCGCTTGGATTTTGAAACAGTGCGCTGCTGTATTTTAGGCGTGGCCCTAAGCAATATCGATAAAATGAGGAGGGCACCTCATAGTGCTGCTCATTGGCTTCGTCAGTATTGATGGCAACCGGGCTATTCTTTAGGCCGCTGACGTGCTTCATGGCATTGGCCTTTCGCTCAGCAGGATTGTCGCTGACAAATTCTCTCAAGGTTTGGGCGAGACGGCGCCGGATTCCGAACCGGACAAGAGGATCGGGCAATAACCCGCGGGCAAGAATATTATTAAGAAAGCTCACGATATCAGGATACAGGTTTTTCTTTGTGTTTTTTTGGTGGCAAAGGGATAAAGGCGCTGGTGGTTTGCTGGTATCGCCGGTAAGCATCCCCGCGTTTTTGTAGGGCAAGTTCTTCTGTAAGAGGTATTCCTGTTACGCGTAGGATACAGAAAAGCATGGCCATTGGCGCAAGGATTGCAATCCACCCCCCTCCAATGGGCAAAGTGCATAGGAATAGGCCCCACCACAACAGCGATTGGAAAAAGTAATTCGGGTGGCGAGAATATTTCCACAGCCCTTTGCAGCAGAGGGATTGGGGTTGTTCTGCATTGTCCCGTTTGAAATTCTTCAATTGTCTGTCAGCAATCATTTCACCCAAAAGGCCTATGACCCAAAGGCACACCCCGGCTATTTCCAGAGAAGAAAATGCGGCGTTAGTATGATTACATATAAAGAAAACCGGGAGCATCAATAGCCATACGAGAAGCGCCTGTGCCATGAAGAAAGCGAAAAATTTTTTCTTTAAAGCAAGACCTTGCCAACGCTTGCGAAGAACAGCGTAGCGGGGATCTTCCTGAGGGTGATGATGCATGATTCTTACGCATAAAAAGATACCCAGCCGAAGACTCCATGAGCTAATGAGAATGGCGATAATAATACGGCGTAATGGCCAGCCTGTTCCCCCAACGGCATAGAGCAGGGAAAGTCCAGAAAAGGAGAGTGCCCAAATTCCATCTACAACGGAGTAGTTATTGCATTTGCTCCCGAACCGCCATGTGTATGCAAAAAGCAAGGCCAGAAAGATGGCGCTTATAAGCAAAAGCCAAGTAGGATTCATTATAAGGAGGGCTTTGTTTTTTTGGAGCTCAGGCGCAAGGCCGCCGATTTTAATACCGGGGTCACCATCAAGATGATCAAAGCTGCAATAAATGGAGCAGCAGCAAGCCAACCGGTTATACAATGTATAAACGTCGCCTTGAACTGATATAAAAAATCTAGGGGCGCATCGGAAAACTGTTTCAACATTGGAGATATAGAAAACGATATGGGCTCTGCTCCAAATAGAAATTCTCCAAACCGGATGAAGACAGGGATGAGCGCAATATGCAGTGGGTAGACAAGAAAATTAATAGCTTGGGCAACCGGCTGGTTCAGCTTCAATAAAAAAGCAATTAGGGTGGTAAGAACAGTGGTCGTGCCGAGGACTGGAAAAATGCCGCACACAGCACCGACAGCGATTCCTATTGCTATGGCTTTAACAGATACACCTTGGGTCAGTTGGTTGCGAATGGGTTGGATCAGTCGCCGCTGCCAAAATCCGCGTTTTACTTTATCCGGGGCTGCCGTTTGTCCCTGAACCTTGGGCCTGGAGTGCTCGGGCATGACTGAGGACATCCACTAAATATACTAGAGGTTCAGTCCAGATTCGTGGGTAAGTGTTATAGCATTGGCAGGGCGCGTGTAGACTCCCTGAACAACACTGATGTTCCTAGAGGCGAATGCCGCTTGGCAATACTTCAGGTAATAGTTCCACTTCCGAAGGAAGCGTTCTGAAAAACCAAGTGCACGGACGGCATCAAGGTTTGCATTAAAGTTGGAATGCCATTCACCCAAGGTGCGGCTATAAGAAGAGCCAATGTCTTCAAGGTTATGTAGGAATAGGTTCCCAGTGCGCATCATTGCTGTATTCATCCGATCAATGCTTAAGAGCAGCGAACCCGGAAATATATGCTTCTGGATCCAGTCGGCGCCGCGTTTCAGTGAAGCGTAGTCGCAATCAGGAACAGTGATCATCTGAACGCCAAGCAGGCCTTCCGGAGTCAAAATATCATTACATTTCCCGCACCATGTTTCGAGGAACTTATCACCGACAGCCTCGAGCATCTCAATAGAGACAATTTTATCATAGCGGCCATTTACATCGCGGTAGTCTTCCATCCGAATTGCGATTCGGTCTTGAAGTTGAGCTTTCTCGACACGACGCACCGCTTCATCATGTTGCGCCTGGGAAATGGTCAGTCCTGTGATTTTGCATCCGTATTTTTTTGCCGCATAAATGGCAAAACCTCCCCATCCGCAGCCTATTTCAAGTACATGGTCACTGGGATTTAGTTGGAGCTTTCGGCACAATGCATCGTATTTCTCAGACTGTGCGGATTCCAGTGTTTGTGCGGCGTGGGAAAATTTTGCCGAGGAATACGTCATTGATGGATCCAGCCACAGCTTATAGAAGTCGTTTCCCAAGTCATAATGCTCTTCGATATTACGACGGCTCAGGGTTTTACTGTTATTGCGCAGCTTGTGGCGAATGCGATCGAGGATCCGTAGAAGTCCGAGCAACTTGAACTTTTGGGAAGATCCTTTGGCTCTTTTATCGGCATGTAAATTAAAAATGAACCACTCAATTACGGAGGCGATGTCGGGAGTATCCCAGTCACCATCCATGTAGGATTCCCCAAGGCCAATATTGCCATAGAGTACACATTTACGGAAAAATCCTGAATCGTGAACGATAATTTCGGCCAATGGTCCATCCTCATTTGTCGTCCCGAAATTTTGAACAGAGCCATCGGGCATCTTGATGTTCAGTCTGCCGATGCGAAACCTCGCCAGAGTGGCAAGTAGGGGCTTCTGCAGCAGTGCCTGTAACCAGTCCCCGTCATCCGATTTATGATTGATGTCGGAAGTGGGGGCAGGAGACGTTTCTGGAGGTGTATCTGAGGAGGCACTCATGAATTTCTATCGCGGCCTGATTCAATAATTGTCCGGTGGGGTCGATAAATATCGGTTTGCGATTCTGGGCTTGCAGACTTTCGAAAGAAAGGAGCGCGTTTCAACCATAATTTCAAAGCTTGCCAGTGAATACCGAAAATAACTTTCAAGGTCAGAAAAGGATAGCGAATAACAAACCACAGTAGTCGATTGTTGGTAAGTTTTTTGCGCTCTCCATATATCCTGCTGGTGAGAATCGATTTCCCGTTTTCTCGAGTATTGATAGTAATCTCCAGTCCATGCCCGTCCGGCACTCTAATTTGGAAATCAAATTCAGCGGTTACCTTGCTGTAAGGGGAAACATAAAAGTTTTTTGGCGTAACTAGCCGGAAAAATCCTGGCTTCTCCGGACCCTGAATGAGATAAGGCTTTAATTCTCCGAATGTGTTACACACTTCTACAACCACACTGTTGGTGATGCCTGCGGCGTCACTGATGAAATAAAAGGATACAGGATTGAAAACATAACCAAAGATACGTGGAAGGGTAACCAGACGGATCTGTTCATCATTTTTGAGCAATACACCCTGCTCATTTAGCCATTTGGCTAAATTGGTTCTTAGATCAGTTCCTGCTCCGGTATCAAGATGATCGTTATCTCGAAAGCTGAAGACATTAAATCGGTTATGGCTGAACAGAAGCAATCTACGATGTAATACGGGGAGTTCCGCCAGATCCAGATCTAACAGGAACAGGCGATAATTAAACGAATGTTGTTTAGGCGCGAAGCGCCGGTGCCCAACTTTACACTGGTAGATGGCAGATTTCATCGCAGTTCCCAAGGATCTCCTTTCAGTATGTTCCGGCAAAGATTGACGGCAGATAAAAGACCGTCTTCATGGAAACCATAGCGGGTCCAGGCACCACAGAAAAAGGTTCGGGTAGAATGGCTGGCGTCATTCAGATCTTTGATGCGCTCCTGAGCTTTGATTGCCGCCAGATCAAATAAGGGATGCTCATAGTCAAGTGTTTTCAGGCAGAGATTTTCTGGAATAGTCGAACCTGAATTGAGTGAAACAAAGTAGTTTTGTCTTTGCGACACTCCCTGAAGATTATTCATCCAGTAGTGAATAGAGGAACGGGAACGGTTGGCGTTTCCATCAGTGCGATAGTTCCATGAGGCCCAGCAGCGTTGTGTTGTTGGCATAACCCGGGCATTGGTATGCAGCTTTACCCTGTTTGGTTCGTAAGCAAATGGAGAAAGTATTTCGCGCTCAAGTGCAGTAGGATCATTAAGTAATTTGAGGGATTGTGGCGCGTGTGTTGCCAGAATCACTTGGTCAAAATCTTGAATGCCATAGGATTTGGTTTCGATGAGGACCTTTCCGTTTGATCGCTGCAAACTTTTGACCGGCGTTTGAGTATGTATTCGTGCCTGGATCGACTCGGTTAAACGTTTGACGTATTCCCGTGATCCACCTTCAACTGTGCGCCATGGATGTTGGGTAGAAAGACCGAGAAAGCCGTGGTTATACCAGAAACGCAGTAGTGTGATTGCTGGGAATTGAAGCATTTTCTCAGGTGGCGTGGACCAGACCGCCGAACTCATTGGTATCAGATAACGCTCGAGAAAATCACTGCCATAACCACGAATGTCCACATATTCTGCTAAGTTTAGATGGTGCCATTCGGGCTCATTAATTGCAGCTACTGCTTCTTTGTTAAATCGGTTCAGTTGAAGCAAAAACCGCCAGTGTCTGAGGTTAAGGAGGTTTTTGCGCTGAGCAAATAGGGTATTCAGTCCTTTGCCGTTCCATTCAACTCCGCTTGGGCCATGATGCACGCTGAATGACATTGATGTTGGCTTGGTTGGAACATCAAGAAGATTGAAGAGACGAATCAAGTTGGGATAGGTCACGTCATTATAGACCATAAACCCTGTATCGATGGGTATAGACCGTCCGCGTTCATTTACAGTGACGGTGTTGCTATGACCGCCAATATGATCGTCCGCTTCGAAAATTGTAACCTCATATTTTCGGTGCAGAAACCAAGCACAACCGAGACCGGATATGCCGCTTCCTATAATGGCAATGCGTGACAAAGGAATAATGGATTGAATTCAGTCCTGAGCGGGGTGTTCCTGATTGGCCTTGAATACACGCGCTTCTTCATACACAGATTCCGGGACTTTTTTAAGGTTCCAGATCAGTCCCAAACGAGCCATCAGAAGCAATAGGTAGTAAGTAACGTCAATTTCCCACCAATAAAAACCCTGTCTGGTTGAATGGGCATAGCGATGGTGATTGTTGTGCCACCCTTCTCCGAGGGTAACTATAGCAAGGAGCGAACTGTTGCGACTATCATCCTTGGTCTTAAATCGTCTTCTTCCGATCATGTGGGCGAGTGAATTGATGAAAAGTGTGGCGTGGAGCAAGAAGACAGTGCTGATAAAAAATCCCCATATAAAGAGTTGTGGTCCGTTTGTGGCAAGACCTGGAGCAAATTTGCCAAGAAGGCTACCTATAGCTAAAAGTACTGCCCCATAGATAACGGGGATGAAAAAATCAAAACGGTTTAAAAAAACCAATTCCGGATAACGTGCGAAGTCTTTTACTTTACCGTAGTCGGTCGGGAAATTTTTTCGGCAGGTCAGCCATCCAATATGTGACCAGATGAAGCCACGCTGGCGAGGGGAGTGCTTGTCTGATTCGAGGTCGGAATGAGAATGATGGTGTCGATGTGAAGATGCCCACCAGAGTGCCCCTCTTTGCATTGCGGTGTTACCAATTACGGCAAAAACAAGCTGCATAAATCGGGAAGTTTGAAAAGAACGGTGAGAAAAATAGCGATGATAAAACCCAGTTATGGCAAACATGCGCAAGAGGTATAGAAAGAAGGCAGCGCCGACAGCAAACCAACTCCAGCCAACGAAAAATACCGGCAGACAACCCAGGTGAAGAAAAATATATGGGACAAGTCTGGGGAAATCGAAGCGGTTGTCTTCTTCCGTCTTCTGACTTTCCGGTAGGTAGTCAGAATCTGCCCATTGGCGGATTGCTTTGCAAATATTAGCGAAGGTTTGCATTCCAAGTATTAGGTGTGCCTTGGACGAAAAATGGCTCAATATGGCGTAACCTCAAGATTAAGCCAGAATCGGCTTTACGGGGTAGGCGTTTTCAACGCCGGTAAGGCGCTGTTGAAGACCCTGAAAAGGTATGCTGAAGCGATGGTTATCAATGCCCATACAGTGAAGGATCGTGGCGTTTAACTCGTTGAGGTGCACAGGGTCTTCTGTGACGTTGTAGCTAAAGTCATCCGTTTCTCCATAAGTCATGCCTGCCTTGATGCCGCCACCGGCCATCCACATGCAAAAGTTTCTGGGGTGGTGGTCACGACCGTAGTTTTCTCTTGTTAGCTTGCCTTGGCAGTAGGCGGTGCGCCCGAACTCACCGCCGAAAACAACCAGGGTATCCTTTAGCATTCCCCGTTGCTTGAGGTCCTTGATGAGGGCGGCAGTTGGCTGGTCAACATCAAGGCACTGGTTCTTGATTTCTTTCGGAAGGTTGCCGTGCTGGTCCCACCCGCGGTGAAGAATCTGCACGACACGTACGCCCCTCTCAATCAGTCGCCGGGTGAGTATTGCCGAGTGGGCAAAGCTGCCGGGTTTCTCGACATTCGGTCCATACATCTCAAGGGTTGCCTTGCTTTCCCTGCCGAGATTCGTCAATTCGGGAACACTGGTTTGCATGCGGAAGGCCATCTCGTACTGGGCAATCCGGGTTTGTGTTTCCGGATCTCCAAAGCGTTCAAAGGTCTTCTGGTTTAACTGACCCAGGGCATCCAGCATTGCGCGCCGGTCAGCAGGCAAAACACCAGGTGGATTCTTTACATACAATACCGGGTCCCCGGCACTGCGCAGCTTGACCCCGTCATACTTGGAAGGAAGGAGGCCGCTGGTCCACATCCGGGTGAAAAGTGCCTGGCTGGGGTTCTTCACGGTCGGGGTGAGGACAACAAATGCCGGTAAATTCTGGCTTTCACTGCCTAGGCCATAGCTCAGCCAGGAACCAAGGCTGGGCCTGCCGGGAACTTCACTTCCTGTCATCACGAAGGTGCATGCCGGGTCGTGGTTGATGGCCTCGGTATGAACCGATTTAATCATGGTGATTTCATCGGCAATACCTTTCATGTGTGGCACAAGCTCACTCATCAGGATGCCTGATTTACCGCAACGCTCGAAGGCAAACCTGCTTGGAGCGACCGGAAAGCGCTTCTGTCCACTGGTCATTGTGGTGATTCGCTGGCCGTTGCGCACGGAGTCAGGTAATTCCTTGTCGAAGAATTTTTCCATCTGCGGCTTGTAGTCGAAGAGGTCCTGCTGTGCGGGGGCCCCGTTCATGTGAAGATAGATGAGGTTTTTTGCCTTTGGCGCGAAGTGGGGCAGCCCGGGCAGTGCCGGGTGAATGTCCCCACCGGCAGCCGGCTTGGCCGCAGCGCGGTTTTCCTGTCCGATAAGCTGGGCCAGGGCGATGCCGCCGACCTTTAAGCCGGCACCCTGGAAGAACCGGCGGCGGGATTGAAATTGATGATATTCAGTGGCGGGATTCATTGAAAAATTCAGTTTTTGTTGACGACCTCATCCAGGTTGAGGAGCAGGTTTGCCAGGAGAGTCCAGGGGGCGAGTTCCTGCGGCAGGATTTCCTTGTCCGCGACACTCTCACCGTAGCTGATCAGTTTTTGAGCGGCTTCCAGGTCATCGCGGAAGCGCTGGCGATGTTCGTTGAGCAGGTCCAGCAGGATCCGTATTTCCGCCTGCTCGGGATGGCGGGAAGTCGCTGTGCGCCATGCCCAGCGGATGCGCTCCCCATCCTTGGCGCCTCCCTCCTTAATGATACGCTGGGCAAGGTTGCGGGCTGCCTCAACGTGCTGGATGTCATTCATCAACTGCAGGGCCTGCATCGGGGTGTTGCTGCGTCCCCGTGCTGAGCAGCTCTGTTCCCGGTTGGGACCATCAAAGGTTGCCATGAAAGGTGGTGGTGCGGTTCTCTTCAGGAAGGTATAAATGCTGCGGCGGTAGAGGTCCTCACCCTTGCCGCGCTTGTAATTGCGGGTGTTGCTGGAGGCAAAGCCTACCGGTTCCCAGATATTGGGCGGTTGATAGGGCCGGACTCCCCGGCCGCCACGTTTGGCCACGAGCAGGCCACTGAGGCTCAATGCCTGGTCACGCAGGACCTCGGCATCCAGGCGGTGTCGCGGTCCCCGTGCCAGCAGGCGGTTTTCCGGGTCTTTTTCCAGCAGGGCGGGCGTGGCCGTGGAGACTTGGCGATAGGCATGACTGGTGAGCATCCGCTTCACAAGGCGTTGCACGTCCCAGCCATCCTCCACGAATTGTGTGGCGAGCCAGTCAAGCAGCTCAGGGTGACTGGGCAATTGGCCCTGGGTACCGAAATCGGCACTGGTTTTCACCAGCCCTGTACCGAAGAACTGTTGCCAGAAACGATTCACGGCAACCCGCGCAGTGAGTGGATGCCGGCCATCGACGAGCCAGTTGGCGAGGTCTAGCCTGTTGTAGTCGCGATTTTCCGGCCTGGGGGGAAGCGCCGGTAAGAAGCCGGGGACGTTACGGCTGACTTTTTCCCCGGGGTTATCGTATTCACCTCGAATCATGACAAAGCTCTCCCGTGCCTTTGGAAGGTCTGCCATGATGAAAGTGATAGCTGTATCCTTGCCAATATCCGCTTTCTTTTTCACCAGCCCTGCTTTTTCGGCGTTCAGAGGCTCAAGCTGCTCGCGGGCACCGAGGTATGTCCGGCCAAGCCAATATCTTTGCAATTCATTCTCCTCCTCCACTGTCCATTTTTCGGGAGCTTTGCCCTTGAAGCGTTTTTGCAGCTCCGGGCTCAACCCTTTATGGCGGGTGGCCTCAGGCTGTGCTTTCCAGGCCTGCCATGAGTAGTCGGGATCCTTAACGGGGTCAGTGGTTGAGGAAATGCCAAAGTGATCCCAACCCATGGTGCCGGAAAACTGGGTAAGGGCGTAACCGGTGACCGCGGTGCCGGGCTTCAGGCCCACCTTGTCCGCGGCAAACTCAAGCCGCACCCATTTGCCTTTTTCCGGAATAGGTCCCATGACAACACGCTCGTGCGTATTTATCTTGCCCCAGCCAATTTTGTCGTGGGCTCCCCAGACGGCGCGATGACTCCATCCGCCTACATGGAACTGCACCATGACGGCTTCGGGTGGGTTTTCCGGATCAAGATAACAATAGGCAAAAAAGGTGCCGTTCCTTGGCACGGTGAATTTCCCCCCTGAATAGACATCCTGACCGGTTGCATTCTTGGCAGTGCGCCTGATTGCCAGCTTGCCACTGAATACCGGCCCCTCTTCCTTGTTGACCAGCTTCAGTGGCGCCCCGGTGGCTTCAATCTTGCCCTGGGGGAAACCATCCTCGAACCAGATGGTTTCCTTGATTGCCGGTTCAGGAGCCGGCTTGAGACCTGCGGGGTCAACATACTTGATCTTTTCCACCGCGGCGGCAATCAGCATTTCTACGTCCGCAATCTTCAAGTCCAGTTCGGCTTGGCGCTGTAAGGTTCCCTCCTTCGGGACCCGCAGGACCGGGGGCGTATCGATCTTGTTGCCATCCAGTGCCGGGTCGGCAGCACTGTGGAAAAAGGAATACATCGAGTAGTATTCCTTTGCTGATATGGGATCAAACTTGTGGTCGTGGCAGACTGCGCAACCGGCAGTAAGTCCCATCCATACCTCGGCCACCGTTGAGGTGCGCTCCACGGCATAACGATAGATCCATTCCTCATTGATACTGCCACCCTCGCCCGTGGTGACATTACAGCGGTTGAAACCCGAGGCAATTTTCTGTTCGGTCGTGGCCTTCGGCAGGAGGTCCCCGGCAAGCTGCCAGCGGGTGAAGTCATCAAACTTTATGTTCTGGTTGAAAGCCCTCACCACCCAGTCGCGGTAGGGCCACATCGAGCGCTCGTTATCCAGGTGCAGGCCATGCGTGTCGGCATAGCGAGCCAGGTCCAGCCAATACCGCGCCATGTGTTCTCCGTAGGCGGGTTTCTCCATCAACCCCTCGATTAAGTTTTCCAGTGCCCTTGGTGATTTGTCCGAGATAAACGTGTCCACATCCTCCGGCCTCGGTGGCAGCCCGGTAAGGTCCAGGTAAACGCGCCGGGCCAGGGTTGCCGGTTTTGCCAGGTGCGAGGGCTTAAGCCCTTCAACGGCGAGGCGTTTTTGCAGGAAGGCATCAATGGGATTGATCCCGGGGGTGGGCACTTCAGGCTTTACCGCAGCGATAAAGGACCAGTGTTGCTCGTATTGTGCCCCTTGCAGAATCCATTTACGTAAAACTTCCTTTTGTTCGCTTGAGAGTGCCTTGTGTGAATCGGCAGGGGGCATGAGCTCCTCCTCATCCTCTGAGATGATACGGGCCCATGCCTCACTTTTCTCCAGGTTACCGGGAACGATTGCCCAGATGCCGTCACGTTCGGCCAGGGCAGCTTCCCTTTGGTCCAGCCGCAATTTGCCTTTGCGCTTTTTTGTATCCTGGCCATGGCAGGCAAAACAGTTTTCCGAGAGGATGGGCCGCACGTCACGATTAAACCGGATTGTTTCCCCGGGTGCAGCCGACCATGAAAAGGTGAGCAGAAGCAGGGGTAAAAGAGGGCCCTTCTGGACCTTGAACCGGGACAGGAAGCAGGATAGGAAGTGATACACGGCAAATATTACCCCCATAATATCAATGAAGTGGCCCCAATGTAAATGGTTCCCTGTGCATTCAGGGAATGTGGATTTCCCGCCATTAGTTGCGGCAAATCCGGCACAAATGCCGGCCGGCTCCGCGTTCAGCGCTTGTTTTCATCTTGGTTTTTATTCCTGATAATCGCCATTCTGGCCGGGGCAAGCTGCTTGAGTGCAGGCTCCCTGGACAGGAGGTAGTCATTGATTGCATCATTGGCCAGCGCAATCGCCTTGCGGCGCATCGAGAAATCTTCATTGTTCTTGAGGCTGGCCGCATATGCTTTCCTTTGCGCGACAAGTTCCTCGACATTGCGAAATGCCTCCGGGAACGCCTTTTGCAGGGACGCCTCAAGTGAGGCGATTGTTTCTTCCAGTTCTTTCAGGCGGGAATCGCCAGCCATAGCCCTGCGGTGTTGCTCAAAGGCGGCGTAATAAAGGTGCTTGGGGAGTTGTTTCAGTTCCGCGTGCCGGGAGTGGAGATATTCCTTCTCTTTTTTCCGTGCCTTGTTGACGGCACTCTCCATTTCCTTGAAGCGGAAATTTTTCGTTCTGAACTGGAGACGCTCCTTGGCAATGCCCTTGGATAGCTCCTTGTGGGTTCGGAATGCCTCCGGGTAATCGGCCTTCAGCTCTGCTTGAAGTTTTGCATGGCGTGTCACCAACTCCCGGTATTTGCCGTCGTTGCGGTTGAGCTTATCCTTAAGGTTGAGCATGATGAGGTCATAACGCTCCCGGGCATCGCGGGTAATGGCTGGCGGACGGGCATTTTGTGCAGCGATTAGCTCTTCGCTTTTTTTCCGCCAGTTTTCCTTGAGCAATGATTCCCATACGGAGAAATTGTCAAAGCTGGCACCGGTTCCGCTGACCTGGAAAGCCAGGTAAGTGCGTTCAGTATTGATAATCGGGTGCCGTCCGACCACGAAGTGATCCTTGTCGACATGGGCAACGACTTCCTCATCGTGAAACTCCACCGTCATGGTATACCATTTACCCTTCTTGAAATCGTAGGCGCACTCTCCCTGCGTTGACGGTGAGAACTCGTTGTTTCGTTTTGCTGTATTGACCTGAAAATGTCTCGGGGAAATCTGGGTAACCGTGTTGTATCCACCACCACCACCGGTCATGAGTCGAATTTCCGATGCTCCGTCAAAGCGAAAATCGAAGCGGAAAATGACATTGTGAAAGGCGGCTTCCTTGAGGAAAGTGCGCGCGGTTTTTTCCGGTTCGTGGCCAGTTCTAGTGAGTATTCCATCGTCAATCTTGTAATGTGCGCGTATACCCCAGCGATCAATGACAGCGCCAGGGGTGAAAGATTCACTGAAGATAACTTTACCAGGTGAGCACAGGAGGAAATTCTCAGCCGCATGGGGTCTGGCTTTAACAGCATGGAGGGCGGTTGCAAAGATAATAAAGCCCGCCCAGAGCACAAGAGGCACAAAGGATCTATGAGTGTGGTACATGAAAGCTTATGGATTTAAGGCTTTATATTTCGAGGAGTCTTTTTACTCAGCCTTTCAGCGTCCGGTTCCCTTGAGGATAGTTTTCAAGTTTTGTTGAATCCGGTTAGTGTTTTCAGCGGCAATCTTTTTTGCCTCGGCAATCGACTTGCCTTTTTTCATGGGTCTCTTATGTCCGATTTCCGTCAACCATGCATCCCGCATTACGCGCATACGTTCCCGCAGGAACATCATCATCCTCCCATAGGCATTAGGATGAGGATCTTGAAGAGGGGGATTGATGGCGAAGAAGTCTATGATTTGTTGTGCCATTAACTTGTGGCCTTCGCTTCCCGGGTGAACTCCATCGCGGGAATATTTGAAATTGGGATCCTGAGCCCGCTTTTTTGTGAGTTCTTTTTTCATCACGGTGTGCAGGTCGATTACTCGCCAGTCATCCTGTTGTTTGGAGACCAACCACTTTGAATAAACTGACATGACATCATCGTAATCAAAATCCGATCCCGGTTTATCATAGACTGGAGGTGTCATGAAGATGATCTTCGCACCTCGGGCTTCTACCTTCTCTTTTAGGCGCTCAATGCCTTGCTGATATTTTTTGAAACGTCCTTCGTTGAGGGGTTGATAGATGCCGCAATTAATTCCGTAGCAGGCGATCACGAGATTTGGATCCAGAGCTTTAAGGGTTCGTTCCAGTCGCTCGTGAAGATCAGGGCGGGCAAACCCGTGCCGGAGGTGGCCTGGTTCCGAGAGACCGGAGATGGTTTCGCTGGGGATGCCTTGGTTAAGAATTCTTACCTTTAGTTCGGGATGGTTGACACGCAACCATCGCTCAAAAAACACTACGTATTCGCCCCCGTAGGTAATGCTATCGCCGAGGAAGAGGAGAGTCTTGGCGCTCTTGAGTGTTTGAAAATTTTGATTGGTTGATGCGGGTTTAGCATGCAGGAACTTGTCGACGGCTAGCAGAGATAGGGTGAGGATCAACAGGGTTTTCATGGCGGGTGGGCATTATGGATCACCTGTTCCAGAGCTTGGCGCATGCTAAGATAAAGTGGGGAGATCGGTTTTCTTTAAAGAATTAATATTTAAACAAGGGATCCTGAGGGTTGCCTGATGAAAGCAGGTAAGCAAGCAGATCAAGGATATCTTCCTGTTTCATGGTGGCCAGCAATCCAGGCGGCATCATCGAGATCGGTGAAGGTTCAATGGACTCGATGAGTTTGACATCGACTTTGATGATCGTGCTGGGGGTCATCATGTCGGTATTGATCCAGTAGGAATCCTCCTTGAGGTTCATAATTCGCCCAATGACCTGGCTGCCATCATTCAGTTTGAAGATGCTGGCGCCATACTGGTCGCTAATCTCTCTGCCTGGATCGACAATCGCCTCCAGTAGGTCATGTGGAGTAAACCTGCCGGCTACAGAGGTGAGATCAGGGCCAACTGCACCGCCTTCGTTATTGAAACGGTGGCAGACATAACAGGCACCTGC
>Ga0115011_10000453_pt1 | contig 33435 bp, 21 predicted proteins | sample TroAtlMetagenome_2_FD_88705 | JGI IMG/M metagenome (GOLD analysis project Ga0115011, IMG submission 88705) | Marine eukaryotic phytoplankton communities from Atlantic Ocean - Tropical Atlantic ANT8 Metagenome | ecosystem: Environmental > Aquatic > Marine > Oceanic | place: Tropical Atlantic... | reverse complement strand
GTAGGAGCGTCCTGATTTGCGTCGCCACTTTCATCAACGTTGAAGGCAGCGACCGGGTCTTGAGATTCGGTCGTAGTACGGTTTCGCACTTCAGCCTCATTTGCTTCCCGTGTTTGCGTACCAGATTCGCTCCCCGACTCTTTCGGTGCAGTATTACTCGGGGATTCCTGTGGCGGAGGGCTAGGTTCGGATGCAGGTTTCTCGGTTGTGACTTCGTTCAGGTTACCTAGCTCCCGAACAAGTACTTGATAACGCTCATATGCTGAATCAAATTCATGGAAACTGACGTGGGCGGTGATCGTTTGCCCTTCCTTCCATTCGTCGATTTCATCATTCATTGTCGGAGGAAAGACGAGTTTGAGTTCTTGTTCCCCATTGGTAATTGTGCCGACGACGGCCCTTCCATCACGAAAGCCATCTTCCCGAATATACCCATAAAATCGCTCGGTCTTGTTGATGACGATTTGCGCGGTAAAACGTTCATCCGACGGAATTGATTCGATGGCCCGACGGCGATCATAATTTGAATCAATTGCGTTAAGACGTTCTATCTCTGTGTATATGTCAGGGGATGCCATGTGATTCCTAGTGTGTGCAATTTTCTAAAGCTGAAACAAGTAATCTGTCACCCTATATGGTGCTAAACCCCTTAGTCCTAAGGCGCAAAAAAATGAAGGAGTGTTTAGAACATCTACGAGTAGCTGGTTCCTATTCGGGGTAAGGTCATCCGTATTACGTGGTGGCACACTTACCCCTGCAACATTTAGTGGGGAGTTTTTCGTGTCGAAACGAGCCACTATCGCCGTGTCGACAGCAAAAGCCTGATGGGTAGCACATAGAATGATGGGGCTTAGGATCCGGTGCATGGATGAAGGATATTGGGAGGAATGGGGACGACAGTGTGTCGGTCTTTTAATTGTAACATTAGTGCCAAATTGAACGCTAGCAATGTATGAAGGCAAAGGTGTAAACAATCAGCGGGAGGGCTATACTAAGAATTCGAGAGGATGTGAAGGAGTTTCAGTCATTAGATAAAGGGCATGATGATATGTCTGTCGAGACAGGTTCTGTGAAGTTCGCCATTTTAGGCACAGCTAGGATTGCCACTAAAGTCGGAAAAGCCATTCATAATACGGAAGGTGCAGAGCTAGAATTGATTACTAGTCGTACGCTAAAGGATGCACGGTCCTGGCAGGCGGAACATGGTGCCAATTTTGCCGCAGAAGGATATGAAGTTGCCCTGTCGAATCCGGAGATTCAGGCCGTCTACATTCCTTTGCCACCTTCAATGCATAAGGAATGGGCTGTAAAAGCCGCAGAAGCCGGTAAGCATGTTCTCTGTGAGAAACCCGCTGCACTAAATTCTGCTGAGGTTGAAGAAATGTTAGCGGCCTGTCGCGCGAACGGCGTCCAGTTTATGGATGGAACAATGTGGTCACATACTCCCCGGGCACAGGATATGAAAACGGTTTTGACTAGTGGGGAACTTGGGAAGCTGAGACGCGTCGTATCCGCCTTTAGTATTCAGATGCCGGAGACTCCAGACCAGCATCGTTATATTCCTAAGTTGGGAGGGGGGGCATTGTATGACATAGGATGGTATTGTGTCCGTGCGGCATTATGGGCCTTCGATGCTGTGCCAACCCATGTTTATGCGTCGGCGACTTACCATCGAGGTGTGGATAAAAATGCGACGGCGATTATGTGGTTTGCTGACGATCGTGTAGCCAGCTTTGATTGTGGATATGATCTGACACGTAGGAAATGGATGGAGGTTGTCGGTGAGTCGGGGAATCTCGTTTGTGACGATTTCCTATCGCCCTGGGATCTTGAAAAGCAACGATTTTGGACACATGATGATCAAGGAATAGCAACGGAGCACCAAAGTCGCAGCGTCGTGCAGGAGTCCTCGATGGTTGAATCCATGGTGCAAATTGTGCGTTCCGGTGAGTTGAACAGATATTGGCCCCAAATTGCGCTGGATAATCAGAGAGTGGTCGATGCGTTAATGTTGTCAGCAAGTGACGGTGTGAAAGTTGAGGTGAAATAGAATGGCGGAAGTGGTAGTCTCAGAGGCGATCTCCGGCCCGGCGATGGAGGCGTTGCAGGCGGATTTTGACGTACTGTCTGTTCCGGACCTTTGGCAGGACGAAAATGCGTTAATGTCTGCTATGCAGGATGCGAAAGCCATTATTGTTAGAAATCAAACTCAGGTTTCAGCAGCACTATTAGAAAAATCTAGTCAATTACAAGTTATCGCCCGAGCTGGGGCGGGACTTGATAACGTCGATACAGAGGTAGCCGCCCAGCGAGGTATCGTGGTAACGTATGCACCTCGGGAGAATTCGCTCGCTGTCGCAGAATTGGCGATGGGGTTTCTTCTGAATTTGGCAAGAGACATTCCCCGTGCTCATATGGACACACGTGCAGGTAATTGGAATCGCACTCACTTCGTGGGGACGGAACTATTTGGTAAGGTTCTGGGCTTAGTTGGGTTCGGACGGATTGGCCAACTGGTTGCCCGACGTGCCGTTGCCTTTGGTATGTCGATCGTTGCTTATGATAAATTTCTGCCAGCCGATGCTCCTGTTGTCGAAGAATTGGGAGTGCAAATGCTGGAGTTTGAGAACGTTTTAAAGGTGTCGGACTTTATCTCATGTCATGTGCCGTTACTTGCTGAGACTCATCATCTTTTTTCAGACCGTCAGTTCAGCCTGATGAAAGGAAGTGCATACTTCCTGAACACCTCGCGCGGCGAGATAGTGGACGAACAGGCTCTATATGAGGCCTTGTCCATTGGACGTCTTTGCGGCGCTGCGGTGGATGTTCGTGAGAGCGAACCGCCCGAGGTGGGGGGCTTAGCTGGATTGTCGAACGTCATTGTTACCCCGCATATTGGAGCATTTTCACAGGAGGCTCAAATGAGAGTTGTGGATGCGGTTTGCCATGATGTCCGAGCCGTCCTTGGTGGTAAACCACCTCGAAATCCATTTAGTGGTTAACAGGCGAAATTTGAGTGGTCAGCTTTCGTTGGTCCGGACTTGTTGTCGTGCTCATGGGAATTGATCCTCTTCCTGTTGTAGATGGAATAGAAGTGACCAAGGTCATTTGTCGCGTTTTCCTAAGGATAGACAGTGAACTTGATTTGTTGTGCTTTTGAGAGATCTTTGGTTTCTTTCTTAAGATCAACTTCAAAAGGTCGTTCAATACTGTTGCCGGCTAAGTCTTCCAATCTAGGGTTGATTTGAATGTGGTAGTTTCCGGCTATCCATGGCGTCAGTGGTCTGATCCGAATGGCAAGCCCGTTGTTTGAAATCTCTTGATGGGAGTCGAGTGGTACCTCGTTAAACATTACTTCAAGTGCGCGATTGTTTAGTAAGGCATCGTCTAGTGGCTCATGAAACCGGATCGTTAGCGGTTCCTGCGTACCAGCCGAGGGGATGAGTAAATCCCATGACTCGGGATCCGGCTGGCTATGGTCCGGTTGGCCAGCGACGAAATTGATTTTCGTGTCTGTTTCAATTGCTGTTCCGGCAAGTGAAGGCCAGCCCGCATTAATGATCAATTGATATTCGTGGTTGGGTTCAAGGACTGGACCAATCTCAACATTTAAATTGACACCTGTTTTTTGGCGGCCGGGGTGAAACCAGAGCGTCAGCCTGTCTCCCGATCTGTTCCATAATTCGGTATGGCGAAAGGGGCGAGGTACAAAGTCTCCGGTTGTTACATCGAGTAACTTGCAGTGTTCCCAGGGGCTGTCCTGCTGCATGGGTTCCGAAAATCTGAGATAGAATTTCAGATGATTTGCCGGCAAGATGTCATGCGAGGGCGAAATACTTAATACGGGCACGTTGCCATTCGGCGAATCCCAGCGATAAGAAGTCGATCTGTTTGTAAGTAGATTAACAGCCTCGTAGTCCTGATTCGGAAGCAGGGGAAATGAGGGGGTGAATGAAACGATATCTTCTGTTCTGCTATAGGTTCCGTGCACCGGGTGAAGTTCATTTGACTGAGGGTCGCGTCTTGCCAGCAAAAGGTAGTCGCTGTTCTTTTTGGGAGTCGTTTCCACCGGCATTGTAACGGAGATCACCGGGATCGAGGCATCCGACGCATTGATGATAGGGACTTCGTTGGATTCCAGTAGCTGCTTAGCCGGTTTGGCGACTCCGACGTTGGTTTTCGGATCTTTGCAGCCTAGAAACAACAAAACAATCATCAACGTCACGAAAATGATGATTGTTTTGTTTGATAAATTCGACATCGACTTGCTCGGTTACTCAGGGAGTTTGGAAATTTCCAAATCGAGAGCGCCTTTGTTGTCGCGAAGAATAACCATTTCATCGTTATTTAGTTTGGCGACATGTTTCGCGAAGAATAGTGCATCAACGACTTCAATCCCATTGGGCCCACTCTTTTCAGTGACGACTCGTCGTACGGCTTCGTCATTGATTTTGTCAGCCTGTAGATAGGACATGTCGACACGAACACCCCAGTACTGGCTTGGCCCCAAAGGACGACGCTCGTGATGGAACCGGTCGGTGTTAGTGATCAACCATTTCTTCCCGTTCTTTTCATAGGTGAACATGTCCATTGGGCGGTTTCCACTGCCAAGTTCTACGACAGAGGTCCCTTTGATTGGTGCATCTTTCTTGATGTCGCTTATCTTGAATTTTGCGATCGGAGTACAGGCGAACGAACCAACGATGTAGTCCTCCCCTTCTTCTTCATAGGGGATAAACGATTGAATTGGAGCCCGGGTTTCCCAACGCCCGTGAGCGACGTGATAGGTTTCGGTGCTGTAGACTTCTCCAGAATTCCCATGCGTTAATGGCAGTGGGAGCGAGTAGATCTTGCTGGAAAATTCTTCGTTGCTTTGGCCAGCAGCCAACACTCGGCCATTTGAAAATTCCACACCAGAGATGTTACTAATCTTTTTCTGGTCGGCAACTGGTAACGAAACCCGAACGTAGCGGGCATTGTTTAAATCGAGGGGAGTGAGCTTTCCATTTTCGTCGAAAAGGATGATCGCATTGAGGCCATCCGCTTTGCGTTGTACTGAGACATAAATTTTCCCGCTGGCAGGATTGACGGCCATGTCAGCAATTTTGATCCCTTCTTTGTCCGTTCCCAGAGCTGCACCAATTTTCTTATCAACGTCATTGACGCGTTCTTTTAGTTTTTTGACAGGCCCTGTATCTCCGGTTTCAATGGCAACAATGCTCGCAGATCCGATGTCGGCTACGAGTAATACACCGTTCGGGGCGAAACTCATTCTGCCTATGCGAGAAATTTCAGTGTCGCCTTCCTGGATGTTAGTCATGATCGCAACAGCGTCTTTGGTAAGTGCATCTGCTGAGGGGGCTTGTGTAAAGTAAACCGTAACGGCTAGTAATGCCGTGAGGCATGAGCCAAGGAATGTTAAGCGTTTCATGGAATGAAGTCTCCGAGCAATGTGTAATCCAACTTCTCTTAAGATACCGTTTCTGTTAAACGGATGCGAACGGTAGAGGTGTTAATTTTCAATGAGTTTAAGGTGATGCTCTTCTGTACCAATGTGGAGGGACTTAGGGGGTTCGTCTAGTGCTTGCCGTTAACCACGCTCTGTGCCTTCCACTCAGTATTTGAATTCTTATTCTTAGTAGGTCCATGAAGCGTAAGGATGGCACATTGGCAGAACCGCGACGTCGCGGAAAACGCACGAGATAACTACAAATTTCACCACAACGCCCGCTTACCTTTGGTGGTCTCAGGGCGATCTTGAGAGGTGTCGACATTGCGGCTTACATTTCACACCGTAGTAACGGACAAGAGATGGAATTATATTAGTGCTTCATATGCGATCATAAAATAAGAGGTACTGACCATGCGATCATGTTTTCACCTATCGTTTCCGTTCTTAAGCATCATTCTGCTTGGACTCCAGAGCGCAGAGGCTGCTTCACCACCGAACATCATCTTGGTATTTATGGATGACCTGGGGTATGCCGACATTGGATCTTTTGGAGCCACCAGGCAAAAGACACCGCACCTCGATCAGATGGCCACGGAAGGTATGCGGCTAACCGATTTTTACTCGACTTGCTCTGTCTGTACTCCCTCTCGATCGAGCCTAATGACTGGCTGTTACCCACGTCGTGTCAACATGCACGTGGATGAAAAGAATCTCTGTGTTCTCTTTCCGGCTGCCCGTAAGGGACTCAGTCCGGATGAAGTAACGATCGCCGAGTTGCTTAAGCAACAGGGATACGCCACGGCCTGCCTGGGGAAATGGCATCTGGGAGACCACCCCGACTTCCTTCCTAACAGTCAGGGGTTTGATTATTACTTCGGCATTCCCTACAGCAACGACATGAACCGTAAGGAAGTCCCCTTGCCGCTGGTTCGCAACGAAACGGTTATCGAGGTTCCCGTTAAACAGGAAACCATCACGCAGCGATATACTGAAGAAGCCGTTCGCTTTATTACGACTAACAAGAATCGGCCCTTCTTTCTCTATCTACCCCATACGGCAGTTCATCTTCCCCTCTTTCCAGGTAAATCGTTTCAGGGGAAATCGCAGAATGGTCGCTATGGCGATTGGGTCGAAGAAGTCGATGCCTCAATGGGAACGATCTTCGAGACACTTAAATCTGAAGGGCTAGATGACAACACGATTGTACTTTTTACCTCAGACAACGGCTCGCAACGCGAGGGCAGCAACGATCCGCTTAGGGGTAAGAAAGGACGTACAGACGAAGGCGGGATGCGGGTTCCCTGTGTCGTACGTTGGCCTGGAAAGATACCCGCAGATTCCAGCAGTGGCGAGATCACTGCCACCATTGACTTGTTACCTACGTTTGCCCGACTGGCCGGCACCAGCGCTCCCCGCGACCGGATCATCGATGGTAAAGATATCTGGCCTATCCTGAGCGGACAGCCGTTGGCCCGTTCACCTCACGAGGCGTTCTATTATTACCAGATGGACCAATTGCAGGCCGTCCGCTCCGGCCCCTGGAAGCTGTTTGTCGCCATGGATGCCAAAAAACGCAACTGGGGAAAGCCAGAACCTGCTCAGCCGTTGAAGTTGTTCAATCTGGACACTGATATTCATGAAGATAACAATCTGGCTGCAGCTAAGCCTGACGTTGTGAAACGGTTGTTGGTGCTCGCCGAGAAGGCGCGACGTGATCTGGGCGATACGGATCGACCAGGCGTCGGACAACGCAAGGCAGGCTGGGTCGAGAAACCTGCTCCACGCCTCCAGACAGCCGACTAAGACGATTCGGAAACTAGGTCCCGGTAAGGTTCAACCCTGTTATAATGTCGTTTTACTAGAGATCGCAGACAAGGATTCAATACTGAGGGTATCGGTCATCGGCTAACCCGCGAAGGGTTCCATCCTGCGGGCCAGAAACCCTTTGTCTGATGGAGGGTGTAGGAGGGGGCGAACCCCAGACCTCTACAGTCACAATCTAACCCTCAGGCAGGCGGTTGTCTGAATTCGTCCTTATAGAACCTTGCCAGGAAATTGTGTGGTAATGATGAAAAGATTCATTCTATTAACGTTCATGTTTACCTCGTGGCCATCGAATGTAGAGGCACGTGAACCACTCGATAAACCCAATATTATCTTTGTCATGGCTGATGATTTAGGCTATGGGGATCTTGGTTGTTACGGACAGGATAAAATAAAGACACCTGTGCTGGATGAAATGGCGCGTGGAGGTATGCAGTTCCGCAATTTCTATGCAGGCTGCACCGTTTGTGCGTCGTCTCGGTCTGTTCTCATGACCGGGCAACATATGGGACACACGTGGGTAAGAGGCAATGCCGGCACGGATATGTCGGTTCAAACGTTACGGTCGCACGATGTCACTGTCGCGGAACGACTAAAAACGGCTGGGTATAAAACAGCCTTGTGTGGGAAATGGGGGCTGGGAGACTCGGTTCCCGGAAATACCGGCCTTCCTAATGATCAGGGATTCGAATTTTTCTATGGCTATCTCAATCAGGTACATGCGCATAACTACTACCCTGAATTTCTATGGCGAAACAAGGAAAAGGAAATGTTGCGAAATGTCGTTCAGGGAGTTGGCCGCTCTTACGGCGGGTTCGAAGGCGGTTGGGCGACAAAGCGTATTGACTATAGCCACGACTTGGTTGTCGAAGAAGCGGTTCAGTTTATTAAGCGTAGTTATGACGAACCGTTCTTTCTCTATCTGGCGCTTACCATTCCTCATGCCAATAACGAAGGTACCCGGGGAACTGGCGATGGGCAGGAAGTTCCGGATTATGGAATTTATACAGACAAGGATTGGAAGAAGCAGGACAAAGGACAGGCTGCGATGATTACGCGGATGGATCGCGATATCGGCCGCCTCAATTTACTACTAAAGAAGTTAGGGATTGCTGAGAATACGGTTGTGATGTTTACCAGTGATAATGGACATCATAACGAAGGTGGCCACAACACGGAGGTATTTGATCCCAACGGTCCTCTGCGTGGAATGAAACGTGACTTGTATGAAGGGGGTATTCGAGTGCCTCTTATCGCTCACTGGCCGGGGACAACTCCTGCTGGAGTCGTTTCAGACCACATTGGATATTTTGGTGATTTAATGGCGACGGCTTGTGAATTAGCTGGGGTCGAGGTTCCTGGGAAAACCGACTCAGTCAGCTTTGCCCCCGTTTTGTCGGGTCGCACGGAGACTCAGAAACGACACAAGTTCTTGTACTGGGAGTTTTATGAGCAAGGCAGTAAACAGGCAGTTCGTGAAGGAGATTGGAAGGCGATTCGCATGCCTATGCATACAGGTCCTATGGAGTTGTACGACTTAAGTAGTGACTTGGGTGAATCTCGAAATGTTGCAGCTCAACATCCGGAAGTGGTAAAACGAATGGCTAAATATATGGAGCAATCCCATGTCCCCAACAAGAATTGGGTACCTCGTGGAACGGTCCCGAAGAAGCAGCCTGTCCCTGGTGACGGGAAAAAACGTTTCTAAAGTCCCTTTGCCATCCTTAGATACCTTCATTTAAAAATGTCATTAGAGTAAGCCAAATGAAAATTAAATCATTGCTGTTCGTTCTTTTTCTAGTCAATGCGGCGATAGCTCAGGATCGTTTTCCCCAGTTGGGAGAGAATGACTGGGGCTGGTGGCGAGGCCCTTTGCATCGTGGTGTAGCTCCGGCCAATACCCGCCCTCCTGTTACATGGGACGACTCGACCAACGTTAAATGGAAGTCAGAGATTCCGGGGCGTGGACATTCTAGTCCGATTGTCGTAGGCGATCAGGTTTATTTGACCTCGGCAGATGAGACGAGGCTAACCCAGCATGTTCTTTGCTATTCCCGCTCGAAGGGCAAGTTGATTTGGAATACGTTGATGCATCAGGGTGGATTTGATCACAACAATAAGAAGAACTCGTTTGCGTCGGGAAGCGTAAGTTGTGATGGAGAGCAATTGTACGTCAGTTTCTTTCGGGACTTGAAAGTGATTACGTCGGCTCTCGACCTCGAGGGCAAAAAGATTTGGGAACACACGTTTGAAGGTTTTAGGTCCCATCAGGGTTTTGGTTGTTCCCCCCTTCTCTACAAGAATATGGCGATTATTGCCATTGATAATAAGGGAGCAGGAGGCGGAGCTCTGATCGCGCTGGATCGTGAGACAGGGGACGAGATATGGCGAACCGGCCGTCCTCAGTTACCCAACTACGTGTCGCCAGTGATCTACAACATTAATGGTAAAGACCAGATTTTTATGGCAGGTTGCAACCTGATTGCCAGTTATGACCCGATGACAGGAAAGGTGAACTGGCAAAAAGAAGGTACAACCGAAGAAGTGGTTGGGAATGTTGCCACAGATGGTGAATATATTTTTAGCAGTGGAGGATACCCTAAACGTGAGACTTGGTGCTGGAAAGCGGATGGTAGCGGCGATCTGGTTTGGAAAAACACTGTCCGCACTTATGTCCCCTCAATGCTTGTCCTGGAAAATCATCTGTTTACCGTTACGGATGACAGCATCGGATATATGTGGAATAAAAAGACGGGCGAGGAGATTTGGAAGCAGCGGCTATCCGGCGGGTTTTCAGCGAGTCCAATTTTGGCCAATGGCCATATTTATGTTTGTAGCGAAGCAGGTACTACCTGGGTTTTCAAACCCAGGGAAGATGGGGTTGAATTGATCTCTAAAAATCAACTGGGGACAGGACATATGGCTACTCCGGCTTTTAGTGGCAAGCACGTATTTCTGCGGGTCATTGATGAAACAGGTGCTGTTCGAAAAGAATGGCTCGTTTGTGTTGCCGCAGAGTAAGTTCGATACGGTGGTTTCAGCATAGCGTTCCTAGGACTGCGGTGGCACCGGCCAGTGCGTTCCACGTTGCAACGATAAATTTCGGTCAGGCCACTCGGTGGATGGATTGGGTAGTCCCCGTAGTTTGCCATTTGCGACTAATTCGGTATCGGCTCCGTAGAACTCACTCAACAGTGTGTCCGTTAGAGTTGCGCGGATGCCCTGATGCTCTGGGGATTCGCTTAGGTCGGTTAATTCGAGAGGGTCTGTTTCCAGGTCAAATAACTGTAGGCGATTCCCGGCAGCATAGTAGATTAATTTGAATCGCCCATTATGAATCATGCGGGTTGTTTCCAATCCTTCACCATATTCTCCATAGAGGTGCTTTCGGAGGTTACCAGTAATCATCGAACGTCCGTCGACACTTTCGGGGATGTCGAGATTACACAGGTCGAGGAGCGTCGGCATGCAGTCCTGCAAGCCTACCAATCGATTGTCAGTGCTGTTCGGTTCCAATCTTCGATCGCCTTTAGTACCCACCAGCAGCATAGGCACACAGGCTGAATCTTCGTAAAACATGCGTTTGGCAAACAGTCCGTGGTTGCCAAGCATGTCACCGTGATCTGCCAGAAACATAATGATTGTGTTGTCCAGTAGTCCCGCCTCACGGATGGTGCCGAGCACTACCCGGATTTGATGGTCAATGTGAGTGCAAAGGGCATAGAAAGCTCGACGGGCAAACTCAATCTGCTTCTCTGTCATGTGGTCTGTTTGGATTAGTCGATTGTTCATCCAGCGGGGCATGGTGTCTTTGCTGGTTCCCCATGTGCCATGGTACGGAGGCGGGATTTCGGTGTCACGGTAGAATTCGAGGTACCATTGAGGCGGCACGAGCGGAGGGTGAGGGTGAGTGTATGAGCAATACCAGAGGGAAGGACGAGTCGGATCGCGGCGTTGTATGAATCGACACATTTGTCGCGTGATCCAATTAGTGGCGTGATGCTCTTCTTTTAGATGCCATGGACGGGCGACATAATCGTTGTTGCTCATCCCGTGTAGAAATTGCCTGCCGGTTTCGCCAACTTCACCGAGGTAGATTTCATAATCGTCGGTTGGGCCAAGTTGAGGTCGCCCTTCTTCGCAGAGTTGTACGTCGTCAAACCCCGCCCGTGCACGCGGGGGATAGACATGCAGTTTTCCAGACGCATACGTTTGGTACCCCTTGGCACGGAAAATATCAGCTATCGTTGGGATGTCAGGCATCTCCCGTTCAACCTGAAACGTGCGGTCGCCATGGCTTCGCGGCGATGTGCCTGTTAGTAGCGTTCGTCGTGCAGGTATGCAAACAGGGCATTCAGTATAAGCATTCGTAAATCGAATGCCATTACGTGCGAGGTTGTCCAGGGTAGGCGTTTCGATTGCTGGGTGGCCTGCCGCCCCCAGCAGTGAAGCGGGCCAGTGGTCCGCAGTAAGTAGCAGGACGTTTGGTTGGTTAGACATGATGTTGCTAGGTCTTATGTAAGGATCGGTTTGACAACTTGGCCGTGGACGTCCGTTAAACGAAATTCCCGTCCTTGGAATTTATAGGTCAGACGTTCATGGTCGATACCTAAAAGGTGTAGGATTGTCGCTTGTAGGTCATGGACATGAACCCCATTGTCCGCCACATTGTAACCGAATTCATCAGATTGACCGTAGGTCGTACCTCCCTTGATTCCACCCCCGGCCATCCAAAGACTGAAGCAATAGGGGTGATGGTCACGACCGTGCTGTTTTTGGTTGTTCATGTCACCTTGAGCAAACGGAGTTCTTCCGAATTCGCCGCCCCAAATGACCAGTGTCTCGTCAAGTAATCCTCGCTGTTTGAGGTCTTTAACTAAAGCTGCCGCTGGTTGGTCTGTATCACGCGTTTGAACTGCCAGTTGGGTAGGAAGGTTGTTGTGTTGGTCCCATCCGGCATGCATCAGTTGAATAAAACGAACACCTTTTTCTGCCAATCGTCTGGCAAGCAAACAGTTTTGCGCGAAGGTACCGCGTTCCATTACATCGGGACCGTACATGTCCAGAATATGCTGAGGCTCGGTGTTAACGTCAGCCAGTTCTGGTACCGATGCCTGCATGCGGTAAGCCATTTCGTATTGAGAAATACGGGTTAGGATTTCAGGGTCACCAACCTCTTGTTGTTTTAGGTGATTGAGCTGTGATAATTGGGCTAACAGATCTTTTCGGAGGCTGCGATCAATCCCTTTGGGATTGGAGAGATATAAAACGGGGTCTCCCACGCCGCGGAATTTCACGCCCTGGTGATGCGTGGGCAGGAAACCCGCTCCCCAGTACCATTCATAGAAAATTTGCCCGCAAGTTGCTTCACGATCTCTACTTGTCATTGCACAAAACGTCGGTAGATCCTGGTTGCCACTTCCCAGTCCGTAGGAAAGCCATGCCCCCATACTGGGGCGACCGGGCATCTCCGATCCCGTAAGCATGAATGTGATAGCCGGCGCATGGTTAATCGCCTCGGAATACATTGAATTTATAAGACATATTTCATCAGCAATCGAGCCCATATGCGGCACTAATTCGCTTAGGTAAGTACCGCTTTCCCCGTAGGGCCGGAACTTCCAGGGCGTCGGTAATACCTTGCGGGCTTTCCCTTGAGTCATCGTCGTCAAACGCTGGCCTTGTTGCACTGAGTCAGGCAAGTCTGTTCCGCGGTATTTTTGCATACCTGGCTTGTGATCGAACAAGTCCAGGTGCGTTGGAGCTCCGTTTTGAAATAGGTAGATAACCCGTTTGGCTTTGGGAGCAAAGTGGGAAATGCCAGGGATCTCAGAAGCAGAGGAATCTTCATTGAATAGAGTTGCCAAAGCAGCGGAACCGATCCCGATACTTGTCTGGCCAAAAAAATGTCGCCGGGTGATTGTTTGGTTGTGCTGGTCAATTGGATGCATGACGTTAGCTATTCTTTCGAGATGAACTCGTCTGTATTGAAAATGATATTTGCTAGATTTGTGAAGGCGGCCAGTTCCACGGATTCCACGGAATTGTCGGGCACACTTTCCCCTACGCTAAGCAGTTCGGCGGCCTCTTCCGGCTTTTGTTGATAGTGTTTTCGTGACAATGTTACGATGTTATTCATGAGTGTGATTTCTGCTGAGGTCGGAGATCTTGATAGGGCTCTTTGAAAAGCCCGTTGGAATCGATCGCTGTCCTGCTCGTTTTCTAGAATAAGACTTTCAGCGAAGACTCGCGCTGCTTCCACAAAAGTGATGTCGTTGAGTAGGGTTAATGCGTGTAGTGGAGTGTTGGTCCGCTTGGTTCGTACTTCGCAGGTTTGACGGTTAGCTTCGTCAAACATGTTTGGCGGCGACAAGGAACGTCGCCAAAATGTATATAGACTGCGTCGATAAAGAGCATCTCCTGAGTCCTGAGTGTATTTAATCTTACCGAAACTGAAATCGGCCCATAGACCCGGTGGTTGGTAAGGCTTGACGGATGGCCCTCCCACTTTTTCAACTAGTAAGCCGGAAACGGCTAAAGCATTATCGCGGATAGTGTGAGCCGCCATTCGGTAGCGAGGTGCCCTTCCCAACAAGCGATTGTAAGGGTCTTTCTCTAATAATTCGGGAGTCACGCTGGAACTTTGCCGGTATGTCGCACTGTTTACGATCTGAGTTACTAGTCGCTTAATGTCCCAATTGCTCTGCTGGAAGTCAGCCGCCAGCCAGTCAAGTAGCTGAGGATGGCTTGGTAACTCTCCTTGAGAGCCAAAGTCTTCGACGGTCTTTACTAACCCGGTACCAAAGAACTGTTGCCAAAAACGGTTAACCGTGACTCTACTTGTGAGTGGGTTTTCTGCTGAAACGATCCATTGGGCAAGCCCTAGTCTGTTCTTCGGCGTATCTTCTGATGCAGGGGCAACACTTGCAAGCGTGTCTGGGAATAACTTTTCATCATTGAGAGGGTTGTCATAACGACCGACGACTAGGATTTGAGTGTCTCGGGGTTCACTTCGGTCACGCATGACCATGGTGTCTTGGAAGCCCTCCTTGATTCGGTCATATTCGGTTTGTGCCAGTCTCAATCTGGCGGTGGCATCTCGGTGCTGTTGAGTCGAACGCCTGTGGAATTGGGCGATAGCAGTCGCCTGTTGGTTGTTCCATTCGTCCGACTTGATATTGAGGATCGCCAGAATGTCTGCAGGAGGAACTGTTTCCGTTTCAAACGTTACGTTAGGCGAACTCGACGTGGCCAGCGCGAAGGTTCCGAGGATATGTTTAGAGTGGTCGGAACGGTGCTTCATGGTCACGACCAGGCGGTCACCCTCACGAACCTTAAGTGGTTCCTCTAGTTTGTAGATCGCCTGTCTATCAACAGCCGTTTTTAGTTCGCCGTCCCAGACAGCCCACCCCCCTTTGCTGTCAGGGTTTAGGGTGTCGATGATATTGAATCCGCCCTGCGTGAAATCCGCCGTTGCATCGGCAAACTTAACGGGGGTTGGCTCTCCCTCTTGGGGGTGATGTCTCACCTCAAATCCGGTTAATACAAAATTAGCATTTCTGCCTGGCCCGCGGAATGGAACGTTTTCATTGGTAAGTGCTTCAAGTCGAACGGCTTGGATTGTACCTGGATGAAGAGGGATGGTGAGGGTGTAGTCGTCAAAGTCAGGGAATTTTCCCGTGATGACAACTTTACCGTGTGGCTCGATATGTGTCGTGGCCCCTTCGCTGGATTCAGCACTCGAGGGAATCAGTTGGTGCCAAAGTTCTCCAGTGGTATTATGGACGACAGCTGAATGCCATTTTGCTGCCCATTGTGAACGGGCTGCACTCAAGGCTTCCAGCGGTTGCCCTCTCTCTTTTTCTAAGTGCGTCATGAGCTGTTCAAGCTCTTCCGTTCTCGCTCGTTGTGCAAGGGTAGGAACCTTGATTAACGGGCGGGCATTGCCTCCGGCGTCAACACTGCCGGATTCATCAATGCTGTTGAAGTAAGCGTACATTTCATAGTATTCACGTTGGCTGATTGGGTCGTATTTGTGATCGTGACAACGTGCGCAACCGACAGTAAGTCCAAGCCAGACGGTGCTGGTTGTTTCGGTTCTGTCGAAGACGTATTCGACTCTATTCTCTTCCGCAATACGTCCCCCTTCGCCGTTGAGTGGGTGATTGCGATTAAACCCGGTAGCAATCAGTTGCGACGTCGTGGGTGACTCGAGTAAGTCACCAGCGATTTGCTCAATTGAGAATTGATCGAATGGCATATTGTTGTTGAAAGCCTCAATTACCCAGGTTCGCCAAAAATAGCTGCTGCGAGTTCGGTCGCCCTGATACCCATTGGTATCTGAATAACGAGAAGCTTCGAGCCAGGTCCAAGCCATATGCTCACCGTAGCGAGTAGAGTTTAGCAGGCGGGTGACGACTTTCTCGTAGGCATCCTCTGATCCATCCGCAAGGTAAGCGGCGACTTCCTCTGGTGTCGGTGGTAACCCAGTCAAGTCAAACGTTAGTCTTCGAATGAGTTTTTCACGCGAGGCCTGGTTCGAAGGCTTCATTCCTTCCCGTTCTAATCTCCCAAGAATAAAATGGTCGATGGCATTCCGCGTCCAACCCTTGTTCGTCGTGTCTGGGAAATCGGATTTAGCCGGGGACGTAAATGACCAGTGGACTGAGTATTCGGCACCCTGCTCTATCCAGCGTTTGAGAGTGGCAATCTGAACCTTGCTTAATTCACGGTTGGAGTTTGCCGGCGGCATTTTTAGATCTTCGTCTGTCGCTGTAATCCGATGGATAAACTCACCGTTTAAAGCGTCCCCTTTAATAATCAACGCGGGTTCTCGTATCTGAGCAATGCCGTTAGCGGTGTCAAGTCGCAGGTCAGCCTGCCTTGCCGCTTCGTCGGGACCATGGCACTGGAAGCAATTGTTAGAGAGTATCGGTCGGACATCTCGGTTAAAGTCAATTTGTTGTGCACATAGATTGGCAGTGCCCACGAAGAGTAGGGCCAAAAGAATCCTAAGGCGACACATATTCATATTTGATTCACCAAACGTGCTGGTATGGGTGACTGTTATTGAGATAGTCTTATTTTATTAAAAAATGAGGCATTTGCGTACTATTGAAAGAGACGAAGTTTGCGTTGGCAATCAGACGGGATAGAATCACGGAATGCTTTCAGTTCGTAACATGCAGTTTCGGTACCCCCATAGCCCCTTTGAGTTGAACGTGCCTAGGTTTGACTTGGAAGTGGGGCAGCATACTGCCATTGTGGGCCCGAGTGGCTGTGGTAAAACCACGTTTTTAAATCTGCTTTCCGGGATTATTCCATTAACCGCGCCATCGACGGGAGAGGTGAAGTTTCGGAATGTTGTGTTGCCCACCGCGAAATCCAATGAAATGCGAAGGTTTAGAAATAACTCGATTGGAATTGTGTTCCAAGACTTTCGATTGATCGAATATCTGAGCCTCAAAGACAATATCCTTCTTCCCGTGACCCTCTCAACGAGGACTCAGGATGATGATTGGGAGCAACGAGCAGATGACTTAATTAGAAAAGTGGGCTTGGAAGGAATATCGGATCGCGCGGTTAGTGCCATGTCGCGTGGCGAGCAGCAACGAGTTGCTGTATGCCGCGCTCTGCTTCGGCGGCCGACCCTCGTGTTTGCAGATGAACCAACAGCGAATTTGGATGCTAAAAATGCCACCGATGTCCTCGATTTGTTGTTCGAACAAGCGAATGAAATAGATGCCACCGTCGTGGCTGTTACTCATGCTGATAAAAGTCTTTCGCGTTTTCCACGAGTCTTGCCGTTTGGCGAGATTAACACCGGAGGTAATAAGGGCCCGGTATGATTCGCTTTGCATGTGCTTATTTGAAATCGCAATGGAAACTGGTGCTGACCCTGGTTGTGATCATTGGAATGTCCATTGCCTTGCCAGTGACGTCTTTCCGCGTGGTGGCTCGGTATCGGGCAGAATTAGAATCTCGAAGTATGAGTCCCCCTTTGCTGATTGGGGCGAGGGGCGATCGATTTGATTTGGTTTTGCGATCGCAGTTTTTTGTTGGAGAGTTGCAACAATCACTTACTTATCGGGAGTACGGCCGTTTGCGAGACGATGCGGAGTTGGTTGCTGTGCCGCTACATCTTGTTTATTCGGCTGGTCAGGGAAATTGGCCTATCGTTGGAACGAATTCGATATACTTTAATGCCCAGGCACTTGATCTGGAGGCTGGACAGCTGTTTGCTGAGATTGGTACCTGTGTGGTCGGTGCAGACGTTGCTGAGAAACTCAACGGAACGACGATAATCAAGAGCGACTTGCAAAGTCCGTTCGGTTTTGGAGAGATGTTGCCATACGATCTCCGGGTAGTAGGCGTGTTGGAAAAGACCGCAACACCAGATGATCGGGCCATCTTTGTATCTCTGGAAACTGCCTGGCTGCTGGATGGTTATGGACACGTGCATGAGCAAGGTGATTCCGGAACGGCTGTTAGTCGCCGTTCCCTTCTGCATGGTGTGGAAGATGCACATAGCCCTCTTCAATCTCAAACGAAGCTCGATCGGTCGAACAAGCATTTGATTCACTTTCATGGTGAACAGTTAGACTACCGGATTTCATCAGTGGCTGTTTGGCCGAAGACCAAAGAAGCAAGTGCTTTATTGCGAGTCTACTATCAAGATGATCGGACTCTTCAGGTTATTGTTCCTCAGCACGAGTTTGAGAAGTTGATGGAGCATGTTGTACGTGTGAAAGACGTGCTGGATCTGGTGTTCGTGATTCTTTTGGCCATCTCAACGGTGATGGTTGTCGTCTCGATCGTCCAGTCTGTCCAGTTGAGGAACCGGCATTTGGAAACAATGCACTATTTAGGATGCTCCCGTTCAAAGGTTAGGATTCTGTTGCTGTCAGAACTTTCAATTGTCACAGCCATGGCAATGCTCGCCTGCGTGTTCTTTGTGTTTCTACTGGATGCCGCCGCGCCTTCGTTAATGACGATTCTTTGAATCTTCTGCCTGACAGGCGGGAATGGTGTAGAATTCACCGAATAGCGCAGAACATCAGAATACCTGTTTTGGAAATTGAGTGAGGAAACTATGGGGCGTAATCTACGTAAAGCTTTCGGCGTTTTAGTTATCGTTCTATCCTTCGTGCCAAACGCCTTGTCTGTCACGAAAGCGGGCAGATTATCAAGCCGGGTCGTTATTCGCACCGGAGTTGTGAATAGTGCCATCATCCGAGGTGATAAGCAGACAGCCGTTGTGTATGGCGTGCCTGATAATCCTGCAATGAAAGCGGATTGGGTGTTGTTGCCTCACCATCGCCGTGATGTTGTTTGGGCAGCAGAATCTCTGATTGAAAATGGAGCTCAGGTCGTTGCCCCGGAAGCTGAAAGAGCGTTGATTGAAACTCCGGAACAGTACTGGGCTGATTTTCAGCAAAAGCGATATCATGATTATGCACAGCAAACCACTAAAGTCCTTGCCCGTGGAATCAAGGTCGAACGATGGGTCGGCGATGGCGACACGATTGATCTTGGAGAGGTTGCATTGGATGTGCTGGAGACGCCGGGGTTTACCAGGGGAAGTGTGTCTTACGTTGCCAAGTTGGAGGATCAGACGATCATCTTTACTGGTGACTTGATTGCGGGGCCTGGGAAGTTGCTGGATATCTACAGTTTTCAGGATGCAATAGAAGAGGCAAATATAAGAGGGTACCACGGTTATGGTGGGCGGTTTGCCGCGTTACTGGCGAGCATTGAAAAAGTGAAAGCTCTCAAGCCGGATGTGTTGGTACCGGCTAGGGGGGAGATCATACGGCGTCCTCTCCCGGCGCTTGATAAACTGAGTCAGCGAGTCAAAGAACTATATCGGTCGTACTTAAGCACCAGTGCCTTGAATTGGTATTTCAAAGAAGAACGAATGGGGCAATGTGCTGAGAGGATTTTGGGGCCCCAGGCAGAATTCTCATTAATGCCCTACTCCGCCTACGAAGATACGCCGGATTGGATTTGGGTCAAGGGAACAAGTCGTTTGGTTATCTCGGAAACGGGACATAGTCTGCTAATTGATTGTGGTAACACCGGTGTCATTGAAGGCGTCAAGGAATTGCTGGAAGCCGGCGTGATTAATAAAGTTGATGGAATCTTTGTGACTCATTACCACGATGATCATACGGACTCCGTGCAAATGGCGTCAGAGGAATTTGATTGTCCGGTTTACGCAGTTCAGCCTTACGTTGATATTCTCCAATACCCGGGGAATTATCATATGCCGTGTTTGCACCATACTCCGATTGAAAAAGTAGTGGCCAAGCAACACGGGGACATCATGGAATTCCATGAATTTAAATTGACGTTCCGGGTATTTCCCGGACAGACCTTTTATCACGGTGCGTTGCTTGTAGAGCAACCGAACAAGACACCAGTCTTTTTCGTGGGGGATGCATTTTCTCCTTCGGGTATGGATGATTACTGCGTACTTAATCGAAATCTGATGCATAAAGACGATGGATTCTTATATTGCCTTGAGCAAATCAGGGCTTTGGGCGCAAATTATTGGTTGATCAATGAGCATATCCCTCACGTATTTCGATTTTCAGAAAAAGAGCTGGCAACGTTAGAACGTGGGTTTTTGCAACGCATTGATACAGTAAGGTCTTTGACCGTATGGGATGATCCAAACTATGCCGTGGACGAACAGTGGGCCGTGTTGTATCCATATGGCCTGCAAGTGAAACCTCGTGGCACCCATGAATTTAATGTCGTGATTACCAATCATTCTTCAAAACGACGCGACTATGATGTGCAATTTAGATTGCCTGCAGGTGCCGAGCTTATTTCCGTAACCCCAGCTGCTAAGGTTCCTGCCGGAGGCTTAGTGTTTGTTAGAGCGATGATTCGTCTACCGGAGCAATCTGGTCATTATCTAATTCGAGCCGATGTGAAGTCTGACGGAATTGATGTGCGTGATTGGGTGGAGTCAACCGTGATTGTGGTGGCAGATGAGAAGTAGAGAGAGCCTATCTGTTTTGCTGAGTCTCGCGGCGATTACCTTTTTTAATGCGACTGTCTTTGCGCACCCCGTTTCACTTACCGATGCTGTCCTCGATATCCGTGAAGATGCGACTCGATTTAAACTATCCATTACGGTTGAAGATTTGGTTCTTTATTACGAACTGGAGCCGAATAAGGAATTTCGTGTTTCTCACGAACTCATTCTGGAGGCATCCAAGAAGCATCGCAAATTTTTGGAAACGCGGTTGCAACTACTCAATCAAAAAGGTGGCTCATTGGAATTGGCTTATCGGGGAATTGACCTGTCCGGGATTCCCGCAGAAGGTGTATTACAAACAGAACTAAAGTCTCGCTGGCTGACCTATCAATGGTCGATCAGTACGGGGGTGAAGCCGGAATATATCACGTTGTCTCAGAAATTTGGGGAACTGCAACCAGCCACGATGGACTGTATGTTTCTGCAAAACGGATTTTTGCTCGAGAAAACTAAACAGCTTAGTTCCGGGCAGGTCTATACCGTCCAGTTAGACTGGGACAATCCACCGACCAGTCGCCCGGACCTGGCGGCGTTGAAAGCAGCCAAGCAGCGGCAATTACGAGACCGTCTAGGGATTGCAAGTTATAGTTCCCTTTATTCTTTTCTCTACCTATCGAGACGGGAGGTCAGACATGAGATTTTAATTCCGGTACTTACTTTGCAAGAGTGGTTCGGTATCGAACGTGAAGACCCGGATTTTCTGTCAGTGAAGGAGCAGGAGGTTGTTGCCGATCAGGTGTTCGACGTAATCTTAGGTAATCAGATGCAGATTAACGGTACGCAGATTAAACCTGATCTGGTGCGAGCAAACTTTTTTGGCCTTGATATCCGAGACTTCGCCCTGAACAAACCGCCTCGTCGAATCAATATTTATCAGGCTCGAATTGGCGTTATCGTTTCCTATCCAGCACGCGAAGGATTACTCGAAACGATGGCGATGCAATGGAATTCCTATAACAAGTACGCACCGGTGCTGAAGTCGACGGTGTTTGTGAAAGGTCAACAGCCTTTCGGGCATTTCTTTGTGAAAGATGCCCCGACGTTTTCTTTTGAATTGCCCAAGCTCAAGGTAAATCGTCTTCCGCCGATACGAATCGGATTGAAATCGAAATTTCTTTCGGTAGAGCAGGCTCAAGCGTTAGCTAATCAAGTTATCCAGCGTGTCTATTCCACCGTGAATCTGGTTTCGCCTCGTGATCGCTATCGTCAGTTAGCAGATCTGGGTCTTGGAGAATACGGTGAAACGATGTTTCTTGAACTAGAGAAATCTCTGAAAATAGCGGAACAGGGTGGTTCAGTAATGGAGGTGCATTCGACAGAGGTGACGGAGTTTAAGCACCATCGAGATGGCGATCAACTTCTCATTGAAGCGACTTGGGATCTTGTAGGGAGTGTGCAACATTGGGGGCATATTCATACCCGCAGAGATACCTTTACCGGTACGATTAAGCTTAATGCTGACCGTGGCCACTGGGCCATAGAGTCTTTTTTGACGACAGATCAAAAAAGACACCCGATTGAAACTCAGGTGCGTTATTGACTCGCCTTGAGAAACTTAATCAAGTCAACGAGTTGCTGATCGGATAGGTGTTTGTCCAGTCCGGCAGGCATGATTGATGTTGGGGATGATAATTGCTCTTCAATTTCCGTATGTAACAATCGGATTTGTTTTTGTGCATCCACCTGTAATACGATTGTGTGTCCATTATCATCCCGGATCACCCCGCTATAGACCTGTCCATTCTCGGTGATGATGGAGACGGGTTCAAAACTTTGTACAAAGCTCGCACTTGGGAATAGCACTGCCTCGAGTAGGTCACGCTCGGTTCTGATCTGGCCAATGCGAGTCAGGTCGGGGCCGACGCGGCCACCCAGATAGGCGATTCGATGACATGCTGTACAAGCAGCCTTTGTAGAGTGGAAAACTTTTTGCCCTCGTGTAACATCACCCGTTTCGATTTTTGTTAATAACTGTTCAATTCGGGCTATTCTCTCCTGGTTTTCTGCCTCGATTCGTTTAATCAAGGGTGCGGTTTTATCGATCACCTCCCTACCCAATGGCTCGAACAACTTTTGCACTTCATCAGGATTTAACGTGGTGGCTGCAGGAGACTTCGCCAATGCGGTCAAAGTGTTGAGGGCAGTTTGCTGTTCATTCGTTTTGGCTAGGGTTGTAACAACCCGTCGTAGGTGGATGGAGCCCAGTGTACTGATAACTCGAGGGATCTCACGCCACTGAGCGGTTTGCCATGGCGAGGTTACAAGTAAGTCGACGGTTAACGACTGTAGCGGAAGTGGTTGTGAGGCTTCTGCAAATGGAAGGATGTCATTCAGAGTGTCTGTATTTAACGGGCGAGTACTGGGCGGAATGGCAGAGAATGCGGCAAGTCGGATTATGGGAGAGTTTGTTTTCTCTCGATAAACCTCTAGTAACCGAGCCTGTAACGCATCGTTTGGTTTGTCGCCGCGAATTGTATTAGCAGCGTGGACTGCGAGAGAAAGAGCCGTTGGATTCGTTGATTGCAAACCTCTCAACACTCCGTCTTTAATTGATTCTGGAATGGTATCCAGCTTAGTGTTGCCGATCGCTTCAAGGACGAATGCCTGCGTGGAACTATCCCCCGTACCTAGTAATTCACCAGCGATTCTTAGGATTTCAGGAGTATTAAGATGCTGTGTTAATCGTTGTAGCAATTGTTGGCGTTGCTCTGAATTGAGATGTTTGCTTTGGATGTTTGTCACAAAATAGTCTGCTAGAAACGCTGCCCAACTAGGGTGGTTGGCGACAAGCCACCAACCCGTCTTCTGCATTTCCGGGTTGTTGGATTGGATGGCGGTTATCGCCAATTCTGGCGGCAGTTCACTGCCTGATATTTGGTCGAGGGCGATTAAGGCTCCCCGAACGGTTGCGTTGTTAGTGGATTTTAGGAGTGCTTTTATTGGAGTCGAATCACCGATTTCGATGGCGGCGAAGATTAGTGAGTGCTCCAATGCACGGTCGATGTTTCCTGATAGTGTATTCAGTAGCATGGGGACGTGCATTGAGGAACCGATGCGCCCCAGGCATTCTGCCGCGATGCGTTTGTTGTAATTGCTAAATTCCAGAAAACGTTCACGAATTGCTGTGGCCGCAGATTGGTCTAAATGCAGGCTGATGGAATGCAGGGCGGCATGAACGACGGTCTCGTTTTCATCATCCAGTGCTGTATGAATCGCCCTCCGGGCCGCCTCGGTCTGGTTTTGGCATAGTGCCCAGACAATTTGCAGGCGATGCTGCGCATTGTCTATTTTACTTAGACTGACCACAAGCGGGTTCACGGAGGTGGGCCCCAGTTCGCCAAGCATCTTTCGAGCCCTGTTACGAACGGCAAACCGTTGGTCTCCTAGCATCGCGACAAGTCGCTGGGCTGGCAAACGGTCCCATTCGATCGTGACACCGCGGGGGTCGGTGACTGCATGGCTGCCGACCTTCCGGACTCGGTAGATCGCTCCTAATACCCCCGGTCGGTAAAACTGACTAGTTGGACAACAAATTTTATACCAACCACCAGTGTTAATAACTAAGACGCTTCCATCGGCATCTTCAAAAACATCGGTCGGGTGGAAATCAGGGCTGTCACTGACTAGAAACTCGGAATTCACGCTGGTGAGCATGCCGCCGTCATTACCGATTTGATGTCGGAAGACACGATGTTTATTGAAAGAACAAGAAAAGATGTTGTTTGCGTAGCTCTTTCCCAATTGTGCTGACTCAAGCCGTGCTAGCCCACAGGGGGCCGAGGCACCCTGATGAACCAGAGCAGGCATTAAATCACCGGTTCGCGGTGTCCCATTGAGCACTCCATGGTCTTTCCCATAAACCCCGCCATAAACCGCATGGATAAGGCCATCACGCTTACCTTCTTGTGGATGTTCGAGAAAAGTCGTGGTGAAGATTCGCTCTCCGCCCGGGGTGAACACGATCTCTACGGGGTTATCCATGCCACCGGTCATGACGTTACCGAGTGGCCCCCCTGCTGGATGACGACGGAAAAGATGAGCGGCTCGCGTGTTGAGCGAATTGCCATTAATTAGTTCATGGTCTTGCTCGGCAAAGGCGCCCTTTGCCCAATATAGATATCCATCTGGACCAAGATACGGTCCATGTAAATCGTTGGCACAACCTGTGAGTGTCTTACCATCGAACCAAACTTCCCGTTTATCCGCTATCCCATCGTCATCCATGTCGGTTAGTTTCCAAATTTCCGGCGGAGCAGCGACGTAGAGAGATCCGTCATGCCAGCAGGCACCTTCGGGGAACATGAATTTGTCAGCGTAAACGGTACTCTTGTCGAATACCCCATCGTTATCCGTGTCCGTCAGCTGTCTAATGCGGTGAGACTTTTCCTCGAGTTGTTCCGGACCGCGGGCAGACGATCCACTGGAGTCGAGGACATATAGCCTGCCGCGTTCATCGAAATCTGCATGAATCGGTCGATCAACCAAAGGGGAGCCGGCAACGCGTTCGACGGTCATTCCGTCAGGAACGGTAAAAGTTTGGCCATCGAGTATGACTTCCGCAGCTTGAAGAGAGGTTGCCAAATAACAAAACAGAATTACAGATGCGAAGAAGCGATTCATCATGGCCCGGATTATTAAAAAATAGTGTGATTCGGTATGCTTATAACTAAACATAGTTATAAGTTATTTGAATTTAGGTGACAGAAAAAATGCATGCTACTCTTGTGGCTCTTTTGATAGGGGGATTATTAATCCCCGGCGATGGTTTCAAATCCGAGACAATCCGTCGCAACGATATGTTGGAATCTGTGGATGGGGTCAAACAGGTCATTGCGCATCGGGGAGCAAGCATAGAACGTCCTGAGTGTACTAAGGCTGCGATAGAACGAGCAATTCAAATCGGTGCGACAGCCGTCGAAGTGGATATTCGCTCCACGAAGGATGGGGCGTTGGTCATCATGCACGACAGTACCGTCGATCGGACGACGAATGGAAGCGGCAAAGTCAATGAAATGACACTGGCGGAAATACGTGAACTGGACGCTGGTAGTTGGTTTCACCGCAGATATCACTCGCAAAAAGTGCCTGCCCTGCGAGAAGTTCTGGAGCTTTGTAAAGGAAGGATTGACGTCGTACTGGACTTAAAAGAAGACAGTGGCGAATATCGCCAACATGTCGTTTCCGAAGTGAAGAGGTATGGAGACCCGTCCCAAATGATTATTGGTGTTCGCAGTATAGAACACATTAAAACGTTTAGCGAACTATTGCCAGAAGCGAAATTACTTGGGCTTATAAGTCATCCGCGTGAAATCGAAGACTTCGTTGAGAACGGGGTGAAAATGATTCGGTTGTGGCCTAAGTGGTTTGATGAATTTGAAGAGGATTTGGTGCAACGTGTACGCGTGGCAGGCGCCACGATTCACTTAAATGGTACGGTGGGGGAGATAGAGGAGACCTACGCGCTGTTAAAACATTTACCAGTTTCTCTATCCTCCGATGATCCAAAACAATTGCATCGTTCATTAAGAAAGATTAGGCAAGGGGTGAAAACCTTTTTCCCCTAAGGCTATGGCGTTCCCTAGTGGGGAGGCAGGGCGTTGTGCTAACAAGATGAAAGAAATGACGATGCTACTTAACAACAAAATGACACGATTTTTCTTAATGGCTCTCGCTTTCTTTGTAGCGGCTCCGGAGAACAGTTCTGCCGCAGTGCCTGAAGAAACAAAAGTATATCAATTGGCTCCAGGCGTTTATTTTCGTAAGTGTCAGACGGAACCGGAGTTTCTGGGCTGTAATCAGGGGTGGGTGATCTTCAAAGACTTTGTCCTGGTAATCGATGCTAACTTTCCGAATCAGGCGGAAGAAGTGGTTAAGCTCATCCGTAGTCAAACGGATAAGCCAATTAAATATATCTTTGATACTCATCACCATGGCGATCATGCTGATGGAAATATGATTTACAAAGCGATTGGTGCTGTTCCCATTGCGTCCGAACGTACCAAGCCACTATTCCAAACATTGGGCCTCGAAGGCTTCGAAACTAGTAAGAAGGAGAAGCCAGACGAGTATGGGGAGTTGGCTTACAAACTTCCGGAAATCTACTTTCCCCGGAAGATGGTCTTTGATGATGGTCAAATGCGGGTCGAACTGTTGCATTTTGGGCATGCTCACACCGGCGGTGATGCTGTTGCCTGGTTGCCCAAACAAGGGATTTTGTTCACCGGTGACTGCATTGTAAATGGGGCTTTTAACTTCACGGGCAATAGTGATACGGCCAGTTGGATTAATGTGATTGAACAAATTAAGAAGTTGCCCGTGAAGACCCTTGCTCCAGGACACGGGGAGCTGGGCGACATGGGGACGATAAAGACTCAGCAACGCTATTTTGTCGAATTGCGAAAAGAGATCGCAGGCTTTATCAAGAAAGGGCGAACGCTGGAAGAAATCAAAACGGAAGTGAAGTTGCCTTGGTATAAGAAGTGGACCGGAGTTCCTATTCTCGAACGTGAAGAGAATATCGTACACGTCTATGGTGAGCTTACTAAGTAAGACATCAGTCAGCCATCGGACCTACCAGTTTACGTAAGACCCATCCTCCCGTCGAAGTCTGGGAGCATCGCCCTTCCTTGGTGGATATTGCTTGGCGGCTTCTGGATTAAATTCGATACCAAGGCCGGGCGCGTTGGTTGGATAAAGGAACCCGTCCTCCCAGGTAACTTGCGTTGGAAACATTTCAGGCAGTATTGTTCCCGGCGGGCGGGCACATTCCTGAACCGCGAAATTACTGGTTGCCAAATCCAGGTGAATGCAGGCAGCCGTGGCCACCGGCCCGAGAGGGTTGTGAGGCGAAATTGGGATGTAGTGAGACTCGCACATGGCTGCAATTTTACGGGCTTCGGTAAAGCCACCGGCGATACAGAGATCCAAGCGGCAAAAATCAAACCAATTCTTCTCGATTAATGGTGCGAAGTCCCACTTCGAGGAAAATTGCTCGCCGATCGCGATTGGGACGCTTGTTGCTTCACGAAGACGCTGAACGACCGATACGTTTTCAACGCGTACAGGATCTTCAATAAAGTATAGGTTGTACTTTTCCAGTTGATTGCAAAGCGAGATGGCATCATTAGGATCCAGTCTGGTGTGCACATCCAAGATGATTTCAATGTCGTCGCCTAAGGTCTCACGAATTTTGGCAACCTGAGCGACCGTGGCCCGAATCGACTGCCGAGGCTCGAAAATTCCGTCCACATGAGCCGGTTGAAACCTGACGACTTTCCACCCCAATTCGTATTTGGTATTGGCATCAGCTGCCAGTTCCTCCGGCGTACTGCCGTGAATGTGAGTATAGGAGTAGACCTTGTCACGTACTTTACCACCGAGTAATTCATACAGTGGGACGTTGTACGCTTTGGCTTTAATATCCCATAAGGCGATATCGATCGCGCTGACTGCGGAAGACCCGACTCCCGTGGTTGGAAAAAAGCCACAACGGGACATTGTTTGCCAAAGGTGCTCAATTTTATTAGCAGGTTGTCCGAGTAGGCTCGGTTTCAGAGCCTCAATAAAACCAACTTGTGCGTCTTCCCGAAACGTCAGCCCAGCCTCGCCTATCCCACTGATGCCAGCATCGGTTTCGACTTCGACAAACATGAAATTGCGGTCCAGACCGACGACGTATGTTTTGATGTCAGTGATTTTCATATTGAATCAAACCGTGGGCAGGATTAGATTGCTTTCCATAGTTGCTGTTGTTTTATGCTACCACAGAAGCCTTTGAACTCTTAGAGACTAAAATGGCCGAGGGTAAAACGGCGACGTTTATCTATCTCTGGTGTTTGAAATGACCACAGCTTCAAGTAAAGCATTGTTAACTCGCCCCTCGAGGGGACAGCTTGTATTTACGTGTATTGTACTTGGCTTGCCCTGGCTGATTGGCGTATCTCTGTTCTCGGGGTTTTCAGCTGCTCCTCATAACGACGACTGGTTATATGGCCGTAGTGTGCAGGTTTTGGCTGAGGAAGGCTATTACCAGCACGTCTCACAACATGGTGAGTTGGCTGCGAGCGTCGTTTCACACGTGGGCTGGGGGCGGTTGTTTGTGTGGGGGGAGTTTTCATTTGAAGCTTTACATCTTTCACAGGCTGTAGCTGGTTGGCTGACCTGCGTGGGAATTATGTTTATCGTTCTTGCACTGGGAGGCAAACTTCAGGTTGGTCTGCTGGCGGCTGGGAGTTTAGCGATTAGCCCACTGTTTTATGGGCACACGTTCACCTTTATGACAGACGTGACAGCACTGATGCTGATTACTTATGCCCTTTTATGTTTTATCCGTAGTGACAATCTTCGTCGTCTGGCACCGTTAGTTCTGGGCAGTCTTCTTGTGGCATTAGTATTTTGGTGCCGACAAACTCATGTGCTGATTGTAGTTTGCCCACTATTTGTTCTTTGGCGAGTACGCCATCGCTATTCATGGAAATGGATTGCGGTGAGGTTGGGGGTGTTAGGTGGGATCCCTGCGTTGTCGTTGATGGCTTTTGAATTAACCGGCCTTGTTCCGGGAAATCAGTCACGGACTGGTACGTTGTTTATTAGTACTTTTGATCTGGCACGGCTCAAGCAAATAGCCATTTATCTTTATGGTACCGGTTTGCTACTAGGAATGGTGTTGTTGCCGATCTCAGCCATGTTGGCGTTTAAGTGGGTAGGCAGGCAAAGATTGTTGTTGAATCGTAGCTGGATTTTGATTGTTGCTCTCGCATGGATCGGTGTATTTGTTGCGACAGGTGGTCGAACCTATATAACTCAGGCGGTCGGTTATTTTTTACATAATGCTCACTTTGGACCAGTGCTTTTTGCGGATCCACCGCATTCGGATGGTAGCTGGACTTACTTGGCGAATGTGAAATGGAATCCCGTTATATGGAAGTTGCTAACTGTCACTTCTATCTGGTCTCTCGCTCTATCTTCTTCTGCGGCTTTGTCTAGGTTCAAGGAGGTTGAGGAACTTCAATCTGAACCAGTGGTAAATATGCGTCGTCATTGGCGATGGGGACTCTTTCTTTTTGCTTTGGTGATTTCACTGGTTTTGTTAGCAGTAGTGGAGAATATTGTGGACCGGCACTGGATGGTGTTGTTTGTACCAGCCGTGATTTGGGTCGCTACTAGTGATGTGTTCTTAATTGTGAAGCGTCCAGGGAGGTTAACGACTGCGGTCATGTGGTTTATCGGCATTTCGATCGCCTATATCAGCGTAACTTTCACGCATGATTGGCTGGCCTTCAATGACCAGAGGGCACAGCAAATGTCAGTCTGGCTTGAGGAGGACGGCCTACATCCTCGCGATATTGATTTAGGGATGGATCTGAACGGTTGGTTACGTACGACTGAGGACTATGGGAGCCTGCAACGCGAGGGGGACGAGACCCGGAGTTGGCGTGGTTTAGCCAAATATGCTTTAGCACACCGACCACGCCGAGGTTGGAAGGTAATTGGGGCTCGCACCTGGTACAGTTGGGCTGTTGAGTCAGAGCAGACTTTGCTTGTGTTAGAGAAACTCGAGTGATCTGCCCGTATAAGAGGAGTTGGTAGGAGTAAGTGAAAAAGCTCAGATCCGATCAGGATCTGAGCTTTTGTTCTTCTGTAAGCCTATGGTGTGGATTATTTGTCGGTGCGGAAAGGGGATGCCGGTAAACCGCCGCTGTTTACCAGATTTGGTTCGGCCAGTTGATGCCAGCCAAATCGGACATTAACTGGCTTGGCTACCGCATCAGAGGTGACAATGAGTTTGTCACCTTCGATTGTTGCGACTGCCGGCTTAAATTCACCGTCTTCTCCGGCAAGCTGGAAATGAGTAAGTGGTTTTTTATCATTGGATGCGAGTTGCCCGTAAGCATGATCGAAATGGACCTCGATACTCGCCCCCTTCACTTTATGCCCCTTATAAAGCGGACCCGAGTAAACCAGTCCTTTCCTCTCATATGTTTTGGCTAGTGCCCATAGTGCGAGACGCTTACCGACATCCTGTTTGTTCTTCGGGTGGATGTCGCGAAGATTGCTGATATCGGTCGTAACCGCCATACCAGTGTTAGGTAGGGCAAGCGTAGCTGTTTGCGCCTCCCAGATCTCAGGCAGTGCTAATTCACTTCCACCGTAAGTAAATGGAGCGAGCTGAACAAAGTAGAATGGCATCTCGGGATTGTCAAAGACATGGCGCCAGCCCTCAATAAGGGCTTTCATTTTATCCATATAAAGCATGCCATCACCCCGATTGGATTCACCCTGGTACCAGATTGCTCCGCGGAAGTTTAGATGGCGGAAGTTGTGAATCATGCCGTTGTAAAGGGCGAGTGGTGTCTGGTGATTGACACGTCCATCTTTGTTGACCACGGGGAAGTTGTCGAGATTGTCTGTGATACTTTTCAAGTTTTTGGCTGCTTTGAATCCTACTGGTGGTATCCAGGGTTCAATACGAGTGCCTCCCCAGTTTGAACCAATGAGACCAATAGGTACATCCAATTCGGCCTGTAGTTTACGTCCGAAGAAGTAACCAACGGCTGTGAAGTTAGGAACGGTCTGGGAGGTCGCAACTTTCCAGCCATCTGATGGGATGTCGTCTTCCGGTTTCGCACTTGGGCGGTGAGGGAATTTGATATGGCGGATTTGAGGGTGATTACCGTTTTTTGCTTCTTCTTCAGGATTCAGCGATCGGTTAACGGTCCATTCCATATTGGATTGTCCGGAACATAACCACACTTCACCGATTAATACATCCTCTAGCGTTACAGTCGAAGAACCTTTTATCTCGACTTTATGTGGACCTCCCGCTTCAACCGCATCAAGCTCAACCACCCAGAGCCCTTGGTCATTGGCCGTTGCTTCGGCTGAGTCAGCACCAAGCGAAACGGTAACTTTCTGACCGCTGTCATCCCATCCCCACAGGGTAATCGGAGCATTTCGTTGAAGCACCATATGGCTTCCTAAAATCGATGGCAGTTTTGTTTCCGCCTGCAAAGCGCACAGTAAATTAGCTGCAATCAGGGTGGCAAGAGCGAATAGACGTATTGGTTTCATGAGGACATTCCTAAGCATGTAAATAGAAATCTTGAGTGAACGTAGATTTTAGCGTGTTGAGATACCGAAAACTAGTAATAGTGAGTAATAGATTAAGGCATTCAAATTGTAATTGTCATCTAGAGTAAGCTTGTGACATAATGTAGAGAGATAAATAACGCTAAGAAAGGGAAGTCCCGTGTCCTTAAATCGAATCGATCGTCGCGACTTGCTTCAGGTTGGATGTTCCAGTTTTCTGGGGTTAACGTTGCCAGCTCTGTTACAGGCTGCTGAAAATCGGCGCAATGGGAAGTCCGTTATCCTGGTGTTTCAAACTGGGGGTGGGAGTCAATTAGAGACATTCGATCCTAAGCCTGACGCACCGGATCATATTCGTGGTGAATTCAAGACGATTCAAACGAAGATTCCTGGTGTGCTCTTCGGTGAACATTTGCCTAAACTGGCTGACCGTACCGATAAGATTGCCGTCGTACGTTCTTTTTCTCATGGTGACAATCGCCACCTGTCCGGTACGCACAATACACTTACCGGGGAACCTCAGGTTTTTCGCGGTGATGCCAATGAAGATAAGGAATTGTCTCGTCTAGACCGCCCTAGTTACGGTGGTGGCGTGAAAATGATTAATCCAACCACCAATGGTATGCCTTGTCAGGTTACCCTGCCTCGTCCATTGATCGAAGGCCCGCTAACATGGCCTGGGCAACACGCTGGGTTTCTTGGTCCTAAATATGACCCCTGGCAGGTCAATTCAGACCCTAATGGGAAAGATTTCAAGGTACATGGTATTCAGATGATGGATGGCATCACGACTAGCCGGTTAACTAACCGCGTTGATTTTCTTAAGCGGATGAATCATCATCAGCGAAGCCTCGATCGTTTTGCCAAGGGCATACAGTTCACGAGCCAGCAGGAAGAGGCCTTGAATTTACTCACGTCACCGAATATCGCGAAGGCGTTTGATATTAACGCAGAAAGCGATGAATTGCGTGATAAATACGGGCGTTCCGAATATGGGCAAACTTTGATTCTGGCTCGAAGGCTCGTCGAACATGGAGTCCCCTATGTTCAGTGTAATATGGGGATTGTGCAGTCTTGGGATACTCATTCGGATAACTTTCCACGGCTGAAAGACAAACTATTGCCTGGAATCGACAACGGAGTGTCGGCGTTGATGGACGATCTGGAAGAACGCAGCTTGCTGGAGGATGTGCTAATCATCGTTGTTGGCGAATTTGGTCGAACTCCAAATATTAACAAGAACCCAGGACGAGACCACTGGGCATCAGGCTACAGCGGAATCTTTATCGGTGGCGGGGTCCGGGGTGGTCAAGTTATCGGTAAGTCCGACAAACATGCTGGGCACCCTGAGACGACTCCGTATCACCCGAATGATATCGGGGCGACAGTTTATTCCACATTAGGAGTTGACCCGGCGTCGATTATTCGTGATCGGGAGAATCGCCCACTGCATTTGAACAACGGTAAAGTCATGGAGAAACTTTATACCGGTTGAACGTCAGATTTGAGCAAGTTAGAAATAAAAAAGAGCTGGAGTTTTAATGCTCCAGCTCTTTTCGATGGGTAATTATTTTAAGAACTATTCTTTGAAGAAGTTCTCGAGGATTTGAGGAATCCGTTTGCCAGTGGAGGATTCCGGGGCAAGTTTCTGGGCTGCAATTAACATTGCTTTGGCAGTCGGCTTGTCCCCTTTCTGGAAGATTCCTGATGAGACCTTAAAGATAAGCTCTTGTGCCTTTTCAGGATTTGGCTTAGTTGCCTCGATTAGCTTGTCCAATTCAGCAGACAATTTAGCGGCATCCAAATCTCCACCCGCAAGTTCATTGAACTTGGTTTCGAAGCTAGTCCAACGCTTCGTGGATGTGACTCCCTCGGTATCCAGTTGATCAATTAGATCAATGGAATCTTTGTAAAAGTTAGCGGCAAGCTGTGGATTGATTGTACTGATGAAATCATCGAGAGCTTTCGCCTTTTCAACTCCTTCAGCAGCTTCAGCTCTAGCGAAAGCTGCATCACGTGTCTC